>Ga0213839_1000530_pt1 | contig 42549 bp, 33 predicted proteins | sample SWPATP21_FD_160075 | JGI IMG/M metagenome (GOLD analysis project Ga0213839, IMG submission 160075) | Coastal seawater microbial communities from Marineland, Florida, United States - SWPA TP2 #1 | ecosystem: Environmental > Aquatic > Marine > Coastal | place: USA: Florida | collected 2016-08-14
GCCGATGCACCGGAGCACGTCGATGACGTCGTCGAGGATGCGGTCCGCCCGGTCCACCTGCAGCTCCGCCAGGGCCCGCTCCGTGGCATCGAGGGCCACGTGGAGCTCGTCCACTGGCAGCACCCCTCCGCAGGGCTCCTCCTGGGCCAGCGCGAGCGACAGCCAGAGCACGGTCACAGCTCCGCCATCCAGAGCCGTTGCTCGAAGACCTCGTGCCCTCGCTCCGCGAACGTGGGCGGCACGGTGTCGTCGGCCGAGAGCACCTCGGCGGTGGGATAGGCGCGCTCCACCTCGTCGTGCTCGATGGTGAAGGGAGGCCCCGACATCACGGCGGGGTCGTAGCGGAACGTGCTGAGGAGCAGGCGGCCTCCACGGGCGACGCGCCGCACCGTGTCCACGTAGCGGCGACGCATGGCCGGCGGCAGGGCCACCATACTGGCCCGGTCCCACACCCGGTCGAAGGCCCCCTCGCCGAGGTGGCCCACGAGGTGGAACACGTCGCCCACCAGCACCGTGAGACCCTCGCTGCGGTAGGCGGTGTAGGGCCCCTCCTTCGCGACGTCGGGGGTGCGATGGTTCTCCTCGTGGAACTGCTGCACGGCCATCTCCGACAGCTCTACCCCCACCACCTGGTGGCCCTGTCGGGCGAGCCAGTCGAGATCGAGGGTCTTCCCGCACAGCGGAACCAGCACCCGACGGGACGTGGTGCCGAGGAACGCCTCCCCGTGGTCCTGCAGACCCGGGTGGACGCGGTCCTGGTGAAAGCCGATCTGCCCCAGCTTCCATCGCTCGTGCCAGAACGCGGGCTCCATGGGATCCTCCGGGGGTCGCGTAACACCCCGTGGCATCGCGGCATCGACCAGGGGGCTACGTTCGACCCATGCTCCTGCTGTTGTCCCTCGCCCACGCCGTCACGTGGGCTCCCTGCGTCGCCGTCGACACCGCCGAGCGGGCCGAGTGCGCCACCGTGACCGTCCCCGAGGACTACGCCGCGGTCGGCGAGGGCATCAGCCTGGTGAGCATCACCGTCGCCCGCCTACCCGCCGCGTCGACCCCCACCCGCCACCTGTGGGTGACATCCCCCTCCGTCGGCGCCTCGGCCCTCGTCGAGCTCACCCGCTGGGACGAGCGGGGACTCCCGGACGACGTGGAGGTGTACGCCCTGGAGCACCGGGGGGTCGGCTCGAACCGCATGGCCTGCCCGGAGCAGGAGGCAGCCTCCAGCCCGGGCGGAGCGGCCATCGAGGCCGAGGAGATCGGAGCCTGCAGCGTGCACCTGGAGCCCGACCTCGACGCGCTGGCCTTCATCGACACCACCCAGTCGGCCGGGGACCTGATGGAGGTCAGCGAGCAGCTCAAGGATCCGGACACCTCCGTGTTCTTCGTCGGCTCGGGCTACGGCGCCTTCCTGCTGCAGCGAGCCCTCGTCGTGTCGGGACGCCCCGAGGGGGTCCTGCTCGACGGCCCCTGGCCCGACGACGCCAGCCTCACCCAGCTCGACGCCGACCTCGACACCGTGGCTCGGCGGATCCTGGCGGCCTGCGACGCCGACGACGCCTGCATCGACCGCCTCGGTGAGGGCTCCGAGCGCTGGATCGAGGACTTCCTGGCGACCGGAGGGGGCTGCGACGGCGCCGGGCGCCAGACCCTCGCCACCCTCGCCGGGGGGCCCCCCGAGCTCCAGGGACTGCTCCCCGCCGTGCTGATGCGGTCCGTGCGCTGCAAGGGCGACGACGTCGACGCCCTCCAGCACCTCTCCGATGCCCTCGCGTCCTGGGAGGACCACCCAGGCACCTCGGCAGCCGCTGCCCTGCACCTCTCCTACGCGGAGCTGTGGCGAGGCGACGCCCCCGACGCCGACGGCTTCCTCGCCACCTCGGGACGGGCCGCGGCCCTCGAGGCGGGCCTGGCCGACTGGACCCTCCCCTTCACGCCCCTCACCCCTCGATACCCCGAGCACGACCGACCGGTGCTGCTGCTCCACCCGGAGGTCGCGCCCCTCACCCGCCGCGACGTGGGGGCCCACTACGGGTGGGAGGAGCACCACCAGCTCGATGTTCCCGGCGCCTTCGGTCCCGTCACCGACACCGAGTGCGGCCTCGACCTGTTGACCGCGTTCCTCGACGACCCGACGACCTCACCCCCCGGCTGCGACGCCTCCCTCGACTTCGTCGGCAGCGAAGGCATCGACCAGGCCTGGCTCGGCACGGCCGACCGCTGGGGACGAGGCGGCTGTGGCTGCAGCCAGGGACCCCCCACGAGGAGCTGGTGGAGCCTGCTCAGCCGACGATGAGCCACAGGAAGAAGGCGATCCCCGAGATCACCGCCGCCCCCACGAGCACCCCCATGGCGCCGCTGAACAGCATCACGGGCACGCGGTTCCGGGTGTCGGGGGCCCGCTTGCGGGGCTTGGGCGCCGGCGTGGCCGACGGCTGCTTTCCCGGCGGGGCCACCCGCAGCTGCACGTCGCCGCTCGAGGTGCCCACGGTCGACGACAGGTCGATGTCGCCGGGCTGCGGCTCGTAGTCGTCGTCGTCGTCGAAGGGGGGCGCCTCGGCCTCGGGCGCGGGCTCCTCCGGCGCGGGCGCCTCGGGAGCGACGGGCGCCGCCCGCTTCGCCTTCTCCTGGGCCCGAAGCGCCTTCACCGAGGCCGGGTCGATGGCATCGGTGGCCATCAGGGCCGAGTCCGAGTCCCCCTCCTCCTCGAACTCGTCGGGAGGGGCGTCGGTGGCGTCCGCGGGAAGCGGGTTGCCATCGGTGGTCGTCTCTGCCGGCAGCTCCTCGAGGCTCTCCATGGCCTCCTGGGCCACCTCGGGGTCCTTCGGACCGGTCGACACCTCGTCGGCGTCGAGCTCCTCGGCGTCGTCGGCCAGTGGGTCGGGACCGGTGATGCCCTCGACCGTCGGCTCGTCGACCGCGGGGGGGGACGCAGGCGCCTCCTCGGCGTCCTCCTTGGCGGGTAGCCGCACCTGCACCGTGGGGCTGTCGTCCTCGTCGGCGTCGCCATCGGCCCTTCGCTTCATCGCGATCAGCTCGGCGCCCGACCAGGGCTCGGGGTACTCCCGCGTCGCGCCCTCGGCGTCGGACTCGGCCGACAGCTCGCCCAGCGCCGGCGAGCGGGTGCCCGGATCCGTCAGCGTCTCGGCAGGGTCCGGGAGCTCCCAGTCGTCTTCCGTGCGGAGGGCGAGGGTACGGGCCTCTGGCGCCGGGAGGGAGAGGACCGACGTGTAGGTGCGGCCCTCGAGAGGCCCCGACTCGGTGTCGTCGGGCTTGGGCCAGGTGTGGTTCCGTGCCCATCGGCGCAGCGTCGGCCCCTGCAGGGACTCGGAGATCACGTCGCAGCGGGCCGCGACGTCGCCCGCCGTGGGGCGCTCGGTCTTCTTGTACGCGATCATCGCCCGGAGGAGCGAGCGGGCGCGCTCGTGGGTGAGGACGCCGTCGTCGAGCTTGGCCAGGCGCTCGTCGATGTACGGCCAGTAGCGGTTCTCCTCGATCATCAGCAGGTACATCTGCCGCATCGACTTGCGGAAGAACAGCGCCTCGCCGGTGAGGGCCTCGTACAGCGTGCAGCCCAGGGCGAAGACGTCCGACTCCGGACCGACCTCCTGCTGCACCATCCGCTCGGGGGCCAGGTACTGCGCCGACCCCATGATGATGTTGACGCTGGTCTCCGCCTCCCGCTCCACGGCCGAGGCCTGGGCGATGCCGAAGTCCAGGAGCTTCACGACGCCGTGGGGGTCGAGGCGGATGTTGTCGGGCTTGATGTCCCGGTGCACGAGGTGCAGCGGCTGGCCGTCCATCACCGATGGCCAGCTCCAGGCTGCGTCGAGGGCGGCGGCCACCTGAGCCACGATCTCGAACGTGGCGCGGGGTGGCGGGCGCGCATCGGTGCGGACCACGTGGGCGAGGTCGTCGCCGTCGACGTACTCGCTGATCAACGCGGCGCGCCCCTCGATCACCACCAGGTCGTAGACCCGGAGGATGGTGGGGTGGGTGAGGCGCCCGAGGAGGCGTCCCTCGTCGCGGAGGCGCTGCACGCCCTGGCTCGACGGGTCCAGATCGGGGCGTAGGACCTTGATCGCCACGTCCATCGCGATGCCCCCGCCGCGGGACATCACGCCGCGGTAGACTTCCCCGAAGCCTCCGCGGCCGAGACAGCGATGGATCTCGAACTCGGCCACACCGCGTTCTACCGCGAGCCAGGGCCCCGGCACAATCAGGGAGCGCCCTCGAGCCCCGCCACGTCGCGGGTGCCGAGCCTGCGGTCCACCTGTATCGCCAGTCCCTGCCCCGCGAACAGGCCCCCCGCAAGCGCACCTGCGACCTCCAGGGCGTGAACCGCGGTGGACACGCCGCCGTCCACGTCGAAGGAGAGCAACTGGTCCACTCCATGGACGCCGACCGTGCCCGGAACGAGCAACAGCACACCCGGCAGCACCAGCACGAGGTCCGGGACCCGCGCCATGCGACCGAGGAAGCGGGCCGCCGCCCCCACGGTGGTGGCTGCCGCAAAGGCTCCAGCCACACCGTCGAGACTCTCCGCCACCGACCACCCGAGGACCGCCGTGAGCCAGATCACCGGCAGGTCCTGGGGCCGTGCCCGGAGCAGGACCGCGAACAGGGCCGGGGCGAACAGCGGCACCAGGCGACCGAGACCGACGGGCACCGACACGACCTCGAGGACCGACGGGAGCTCGCCCACCGCCCACCAGCCGAGGGACACCCCTGCCGCCAGCTGAACGAGGGACACCGTGGCTCCCATGAGCCGGGCCGAGCCCGACGACCAGTGGCCCGCGGCCGACTCGGCGATGCCCGTGGTGAGCGAGAGCCCCGGGACCACCAGGATGGCACCGGCCAGCGCGACGATCATCGGCGACGCGCCGAGGGGCGCTGCCAGGGCACCGAGGGCGCCGAGCACCGAGGCGAGCACCAGGTCCCGGAGGGGGTGCCACGAAGAGCCATTGCCGACCGCTGCGAGGATGCCGATGGCCAGCAGCCCCGCGACGCCCGCCGCGACCAGGTCGGCCCAGGACCCGCCGAGGAGGACCGCGGCGGCCATGGAGGTGCCTACGAAGGCCGCCCGCTCCGCAGCCAGCGGCCACGGATCCGGCGCCGAGTCGAGGGCGTCCAGCGCCCGCAGCGCCTTGGACACCGGCATCCCCTCCTCCACGCGATCCACCAGCCGCAGCAGCCGGGTGAGGTGGGCGAGCTCCACATCGCCGGGGGACACCCGGAGGATGCGGGCCAGCTCACCGACCTGGAGCCAGACCGCGGTCGGGGCGGCCACGACGGCGCCATCCTGCCCCGTGGCGGCCAGGACCCGCTCGACGGCCCGCTCGATGCGATGAGAGGGGGCTCCGGCACGAGACAGGCGATGGGCCAGGCCAGCACAGAGGGCCATGAGGGAGGCTTCATCCGTGGAAACGGCGATGCGAGAGGTGGTGAGCGTCGTCACCTTCGACTCCAAGACTCTGTTACCAACGTAGATTCGTCACAACAAACCATCCACCGAAGCTTCTTCGTCCATAGCGTCACATCCCGGCGCCGTATAGAATTCGGGACGTCCACGGCCTCGCGCCGCCGAACGCTGTCCATCGTCCGGCCGCACCGTCGCGCCGAGGGCGCCCCGATCCCCCACAACCCCGCTCCAGTAGCCCGTCGTGTCCGACCCCACTCCCCTGGACGCCACCGACGTGTCCCTGGTGCGCGCGCTGCAGGTCGACGCCCGGCGCTCCAACAAGGAGCTCGCGGCCGACATCGGCCTGGCGCCGTCCTCCACCCACCACCGGCTGCGTCGGCTCCGTGAGCGGGGCGTGCTGCGGGGCACCCATCCCGATCTCGACCCGGAGGCCATGGGCATCGGCCTGCAGGCGATCATCGTGCTGCGACTCCAGGACCACAGCCGCGTCGCCGTCCAGGCCCTGTGGGAGGCCGTGGCGGACCGTCCGGAGGTGCGCTCGGCCTTCTACGTGGGAGGCGACGACGACATCCTCCTCCACGTCTGTGTCCGCGACACCGCCCACCTCCGCGACCTCGTGATGGACGAGCTCCCCGCCCTCGGGCCCATCGGCCGTCTCCGCACGGAGCTCGTCTTCGACCACGTGGAGCGACCGCTGCCGGTCTACGTCGATCCAGAGCCTTCCCCGAGGGGCCGATGAGCCCCCACGTCATCGTCCTCGGCCTCGGCACCGCCGGAGCCGCCGTCGCGGCCTGCTGTGCCCGCCGCGGCCTGCGGGTCTCCGGCGTCGACAGCAAGGCCCTCGACGCCACCGGCGCCCGCTGGGTCAACGGCGTGCCCGGCTGGGCCTTCGACGCCGCAGGCCTCCCCCGCCCCGAGGCCCCCGAGCTCCTGGGCGGCAGCGTGCCCTACCACCTGGTGGCCGGCTGGGATGGCCCCCGCATGACCTCGACCAGCGTGCTCGAGGTCGACATGCGGGCCCTCACCGCCCGCCTCCTCGACGACGCCCGTGCCCGCGGCGCCACCCTCCACGGGAACACCCGCGTGCGGCGCATCGACGACCACCTCGTCCAGCTCGACGGCGCGGGGCCCGACACCCTCCAGGGCGGCGTCATCGTCGACGCCACCGGGCTCGCGGGCCTCGGCCTGCTCCGCGTCCGTCCCGAGCCCCGGGAGGACCTCTGCGTCGCTGAGCAGGGCGTGTTCTCCATCGCCGACCCCGCCGGTGCCGCCGCCTTCCTCGCCCGCCACCAGGTCCGCGAGCAGGAGGTCGTCTGCTTCACCGGCGTCGCCGGGGCCTACAGCATCGCCAACCTGCGGGTCCACGGCGACGAAGTCGGCGTGCTCACCGGCAGCCTCCCAGGGCTCGGCTTCGCCTCGGGGGTCGAGCTGATGCGCACCGTCCGAGAGGCCCACCCGTGGATCGGCGAGCGCCGCTACGGCGGCTCCCGCGCCATCCCTCTGGGCCGGCCCCTCGATGTCGTCGGCTGGGGCCGTCGGGTCGCCATCGGAGACGCCGCCAACATGGTGTGGGCGCCCCACGGCTCGGGCATCGCCCAGCAGCTGCTCGCCGCCGAGCTCCTCGCCCACACCCTCGCCGAGGGGGGCGACCCCTGGTCCTTCAACGTCGCCTGGCAGCGACGGTACGGGGCCCTGCTGGCCAGTGCCGACCTGCTGCGCCGCGGCACCTCCCGCCTCGATCCCGGCTGGCTGCCGGCGATGATCCGACGCCGGATCCTCTCCCCGGAGCTTGCGGCAGACGCCATGGTCCAGCGCCCCACCCGGCCTCCGCCCCGCGCCCTGCTCCGCGCAGCCCGTGGCCTGGCGCGGGAGCCGAGGGTCGCACGGGCCATCGTGCCAGCACTGCTCCGGGGCCTCCTCCTGGAAGCCCACTACCGGCGATACCCCGAGCGCCCCTCTGGCCTCCTGGCGTGGCGTGCACAGCGTCGTCGGGTCGACGGATCGTGGCGGGTCGGCTCCCCCTGAGCGAAGCTCGCCGAAGCGCTACAGGCGCGGTGCGTCCCCGCCGACAGATCCCTCGAGGAGGAACGAACATGCGTGCCCTGTCCATCCTGTCGACGGCCCTGTGGCTCGCGGGTTGTGCTGGCGACGACGGCAAGGAGCCCACCACGACCGGCGACACGGGCCTCACGTCGGCCGACACCGACACCGACACCGACACGGACGCGGACGCCGACACGGACGTCGACACCGACACCGACACCGACACGACGGACACGGGCCGCGACCCCTACGCCGCCTACCACCGCGTGCTCCACGTCAGCCGCGGCCTGGGCCCCATCGACATGGTCGTCAACGGCAACCTGCCGCCGGTGCTCCAGGACCTCGGCCCCACCAGCGGCACGCCCTGGGCGGAGCGCGCTCCGGCCACCTACACCTTCCAGTTCCGGCAGATCGGCACGCCTCTGAAGGACGCCTTCCTCACCGAGGACCACGAGCTCCTCGAGGGCACGCTGCACTCCTACGTCGTCCACGGCCCCAGCAAGTCCCCCATGCTGGCGACCTTCGTCGACGATGACAGCGGCATCGCCGCCTCCGACGTGCGGGTCCGCTGGTCCCACTTCGCGACCACCCTCCCCACGCTGGACTTCGTCGAGACGCGGACGGGCACCACCTTCGTGGCCGACTTCACCTACGGGGACTCGGTGGTGGAGACCTACCCCGTCGACACCATGGCCATGGGGCTCGACGTCGACCAGGACGGCACCAGCGACGTCCTCTTCGAGGACTTCAACCTCACCCCGGGCACCTTCGTCCACATCGTGCTGCTGGAGGACCTCGAGGACACGCCGTTCCTGCTGGCCCATCAGCCGGCGGGGACCACCGCTCGGAAGAACGTCGTGGAGTAGGCGGGTGTCCGAGGCGGGCATGGGCCCAAGATGGGCATGGGTCCCAGACGGGGCAGCCATCAGCTACCAGCTACCAGCTACCAGCTACCAGCTACCAGCTATGGGTGTGGATCCGTCTATGACCACGCCCGACCGAGACTCGCGAATGCGGCACGACGCCGACACAGCGAAGACGACTGCTGACTGCTGAACGCTCATGGGACGCAGCCGCACCGCCCGGCGTGTCACCACAGCTACAGCGAGCGGCCCAGGGCCACGGCGTCCCGCCAGGAGCTGTCGCCGGTGCGCCAGACCACCGGCAGCGCGGCGGCCGTGCGGACGAGCGCGTCGAGGGTGCCGGCGGCCACGGCGCGATCGAGCTCGTGCTGGGCGAGCCGGACCACGTGGCCGTCGTAGCCAGTGACATCGCCCCCGAGGAGCACGGCGGTGCGGGTGGCGTGGGGACCGAAGCGTGCCTCCACGGCGTCGAGGGCCGGGTCGAGGGCCGCCGCCACCGCCGCCGCGTGCGGTACCGAGGCCACGGTGGTGGCCGCCACGGTCCGACGGGGGCTGGCGTGGCAACCGGCGACGGGGGCGCTCCCGCTCACCTCCGCCCACAACCCACCGCTCGTGCCCATGCTGGAGCCGTCCAGCGAGACCAGGGCCACGCCGCTCGGCTGCACGTCGAGCTCGATGCCGGGCACCTCGAGGCCGCGGAGGTTGCCGCCGGGAAGCGCGACAGCTCCCGCCGTGGCCCCCGTGCAGGTCGGCGTGCCATCGAGGGGGACGACCAGGGCATGGTCGGGGTGGTGGAGCGCACCATCCCACCAGCCATCGCCGTCGGAGTCGAAGCGCTGCGGATCGGTGCCGATCAGGGCCTCGTGGAGGTCGGTGAGGCCGTCGCGGTCCGCGTCGGCCAGGGCGGCCCGCTGAGTGGCCGGGTCGGCACGCACCACGTCGAGGATGCTCGCGGCGGGCGCCCCGGCGTCTTCGAGGGCCTGCTCCATCCGAGCCCAGGTGACGGGCTCCCGGCCCCAGAGGACCTCGTGGCCCACCACGCTGGCGGCGGTGCGGAGGAGCCGGGCGGCCCCCAGGTAGGCATCGGTGCGGGCGCCGTCCATGGCGAGGGGCTTGCCCTCGGTGGCGATGGCCCAGGCACGCAGGTCCGACATCGCCACCAGGTCGCGGCCGTCGTCGAACTGGAGCGGCGCGAGCCCCGGGTCCTTCTCGACGATGCAGTCGGCCAGGAGCTCCGCGGCCCCTTCCACCAGGGCCTGATCCCCCTCGCTGACCCAGGCATGGGCCACCTCGTGGACGATCACCTCGCCGATGCGGGCCTCCGGGGCCGAGACGTCGATGCGGAGCAGTCGCTGGTCGTCGTCGACGTGGGCGCGCCCCAGCCAGCCCCCGGGGATCACCGACCGCGTCAGCTCCACCTGGTGGTGCTCGGCCGCCGCGCTCGCCGTAGGCACGAGCCCCCTCGCGGACGGATCCCACCCGGTACAGGCCACCGCAGCGGACCAGGCACGGTCGGCGAGGACGGCATCGGAGGCCTCGTCGGCGACGAAGTGGGGCGCGGCGATGGCTGCAGACCAGAGGGCCGAGGTGAGGAGCATGGGATCCCGGACGTCGAAGGGGGTTCGGCGTTGTCGACATCCTATCGAACGGATCGGTTCCCAGCTGAGGAGGTTTTGTCTCCGGACGATCGGCCCGACCTCACCACTCCTCTCTCGGAGGAGCCGGCGGCAGGTGCGGAAGCGCCTCGAAGAGCATCACCGCGGCGGGGATCGCCGTCAGCGCCGGCAGGTACCACAGCGAGAAGCAGTTGAAGGTCATCATGTCGACCATGAGCATCGCGAAGGGGAGCCCCAGCGCCGTCAGCCCGCCCAGCAGCACGAAGCGGCGATGCTGGAGGCGCAGCGAGTTGGCCGACAGCAACACGAGCAGGGCCCCCAGCGCGCCCAGCAGGAAGGTCACGACCCGAAACAGGCCGTAGCCACCGAGGATCACGCCGAGCATGCGATCGCCGCCGCCGAGGAAGGTCCACCCCCCCCACCCTGCGACGAAGGAGGTGTAGAGCCCCTGGGCGACGCTGGCCAGGGCCAGGCACCCCGCATGGGCGGCGACGGTCACGCTCGACACGGTCGGGGTGAAGCTCGCCCCCACTAGCGGCGCGCCACCACGGCGAGGAGGGCCGACCACCAGCTCGGAGGCGCCTGCTCACAGCCGCAGCCCCCCTTCGCGACGATCTCCTCGTCGACTCCTACGTCGACGTCGGTGTCGCTGTGTACGTCCGTGTCGGCGTCGGCATCCGTGTCGGTGTCGGTGTCGGCGTCGGTGTCCGCATCGACGTCGGTGTCGGCAGGGACCCCTGTGTCGCCCGTCTCGTCGCAGTCGTCGGGCGTGCCGAGGTCACAGTCGTCGTCGACCCCGTTGTCGCAGATCTCCTCGGCCCCGGGGGTGACCCGTGGGTCGCCATCCTCGCAGTCCTCCCAGACCGGCGAGCCGTCGCCGTCGGCGTCGAGGTCCGTCTCGGCCCGCAGCACCACCAGCCCGTCGGCGCCGGCGTCCGCCCCGGCGCCCGTGCGCCCGTCGCACACCCCGTTGCCGCCGCCCACGACCTGGGGAGCGCAGCCGTCGGGCTCGGGACTCATGTAGACGAGGCCACCGCCACCGCCTCCGCCCGGACCGTTGCAGGTGCCGAAGAAGTCGTCGTCGCTGTCCATGCCAGCGCCGCCGTTGGCCCGCACCGCGATGCAGTCCGCGGCCTCCATGGAGACCAGCACGACGGTGCCGCCAGCACCGCCACCGGCGCCGCCGTTCTCTCCGCCGCTGCCCCCACCTTCTCCCGACACGTCGACCGCACCGAAGCTGGTCACCGACGCCGCGATCACCACCACTACACCGCCGCCCGGATGTCCGACGTTCGCGGTGCCGCTGGTCTGCCCACCCCCGCCGCCGCTGCCCATCACCAGCAGGTCCGGAAGGTCGCGGACGAGGGCGGGAAGCGCGGCGCCACCGAGGCCGCCGACGTCCCGGGCGAAGTCCCAGGACTGCCCGCCGCCCCCGCCTTCCCCACGGTGGCCCCCTCCCGCGCCGCCGGCATGGTGGCAGTTGCCGCCGCCACCGCCCGTTCCCCGGTTGCCACGGCCTCGCTCGGACGTGCCGTGGAGCCCCTCGCCCGCCCTGCCCGCCCGGTCGTTCTCGAGGCCCTCACAGCCGAAGTCGAAGCTGCCGTCGTGGTGGTCGCCGCCGCGGAACCCCGCGCCATACCCGTCGATCAGCCCCTGGCTGTCGAGGGTGCCCGCCACCGTCACGAAGAGGATCCCCCCGGTCTCGCCGTTCCATGGCGGCACCGGAACCACCGCGTCCTGTTCGATGGTGAGGTCTTGGAACTGGAGCACCTGGACCACCTGGGTGTGGTCGCTCAGGAAGGGGCGGGCCACCGGGCCATCGAGGACCAGCCGGTTGCCGGTCACGCCGCTGACCCGAGCCAGGTGGTAGCTACCGGCATCCTCCAGATCGGCGTACTCGTCGCCCGCATCGGGCTCGGGGGGGCCCGTGACCTGCCAGAACATCACCAGGTCGCCGATGCCGAAGCCACTGGCGTCGACCAGGTCCACCTCGGTGTCGAGGACGTCGATGTCTCCGGCGATCCGAGCGTAGGCCGGGCCCGACACCGGGGTGGTGGGCGTGATGGTCACCGAGCCGCCGGAGCCATCTCCCGCCCCGTAGACGGCCAGCGGGTTGGTGGGGACGGTGGGGACCGCAGCGAGAGCGAAGGCGAGCCAGATCATGGCCCAACCTCACCCTGCCCATCCCCTTCGGCAAGGCGCCTCGTGTCCGGACGGGCATCGGCCAGCGGGAGCAGGAGCATGTCGATAGGATGCCTGTCAGCCTCTGTTCCTGCAACCGGACCACCATGCGTCTGCTCCTCGCCCCTCTCTGCCTCGTCGCGTGCGCCCCCGAGGTCGACGCCGTGAAGCGGGGTGTTCCCACCGGCGACCGGGCCCTGGATCGCGCCTGGTCCCAGGTCCTCGACGACGTCACCGCGTGGCGCGCCGACCAGGGAGTGGCCGGCGTGGCCGTGGCGGTCGTGGTCGACGGGCGGGTCCGCTACGCCGAGGGCTTCGGCATGGCCGACGACCGACCGGTGGGCCCCCACACCGTGTTCCGCTGGGCGAGCATCTCCAAGCCCTTCGTCGCCACGGCGGTCCTACAGGCCCACGACGACGGCCTCCTGGACCTCGACGCCCCCTTGTCCACCTGGCTGACGGACTTCGCCGTCGACGGTCCCCTGGCCAGCGGCGACCCCACCGTCGAGGAGATGCTCACCCACCACTCCGGCATCGCCGATCGGCTGATCTGGCAGTGCGACACCGAGTCCGAGTGGCTGGAGGACACCTTCGACGGGGACTTCTCCCTCCCCCTCCTCTCGCCCCCCGGCGCCTTCTACAACTACTCCAACAGCGGCTTCTCGGCCCTCGGAGCCGTCCTGGAGCAGGTCCACGGCCGCCCCTTCGCCGAGCTGATCGACGACGAGGTCCTCGACCCCATGGGCCTCCGCAGCGCCACCTTCGTCGCCGAGGAGGCCGTGGAGCTCCCGTCGATCTCAGGCATGTCGGACGGGGGCGCCACCCTGCTCGACCTCGCCGAGTGGGACTGCGTGTCCTCCCGGCCCGCCGCCTGGCTCCACGCCGACGTCACCGAACTCGGGCGCTTCATCGAGCACCTCGACACCGGCCCCATCGCCCCGTTCATGGCCGAGGCCCGCGACACCCACCTGCGGGCCGACGGCAACCACCGCATCGGCCCCGGCCTGTTCTCCATCGCCTACCGCGACCGACACGAGGCCTGGGTGCACGACGGCTGGGTCACCGGCTTCAGCTCGGAGCTGGCGTGGCTCCCCGAGGAGCGTCTCGGCGTCGCCGTGGTGGCGAACCGTGGCCTCGTCGACGTCTCCGCGGTGCGCAACACCGTCCTGGACCGCTTCCTCGGCTACGATCCCGACGAGCCGCGGCACCAGCCCCCGGAGCCCCAGCTGCGGCCCGAGCTGGTGGGTGTGTACGAGCAGCCCGTGGAGGTCGGTCCCAGCTGGGCCTTCGGCGAGCTCGAGGTCTACGAGGACAAGGGTGTGCTGCGCCTGCGCACGGCCAACGGGCTGCGCCCCGAGCTCGTCCAGGTCGACGGGGACGCCTACGCGGTGGTGATCGGGGGCGACACCACCAGCATGCGCTTCCTCGCCCACGACGACGCGCTGTGGATGGTGAGCCGGAACTTCGTGGCGCGGCGTCTCCCCGATGTCGTCGACGAGCGGTAACGCCCGGATCCCCGCCTCTGACGCAAATGTTTCGAGATGGGTCAACGGATCGACGACCGCGTCCGTCCGCCGTAGATGGGGAGCGTCAAAAGGAGACGCTCATGAACGCCGCCGCCACCGCCCTGGTCCCTGCCCAGCGCCAGTTCGTCGCCAAGAAGGCCCTCTTCAGCTTCCTGGGGAACACCTTCCGGTTGTACGACACCGAAGGCAACCTGCAGTACTTCATCAAGCAGAAGGCCTTCAAGCTCAAGGAGGAGATCAACGTCTTCGGCGACGAGGGTCAGACCGAGAAGAAGATGACCATCAATGCGCGGTCGATCTCCGACTTCTCCGGTGGCTACGACATCGTCGACGCCGTGAGCGGCGAGGCCATCGGGGCCGGCCAGCGCAACGGCATGAAGTCGATGTTCAAGGACGAGTGGAACATCCTCGACGCCGACGGTGCCGAGATCGGCAAGGTCGTCGAGCTCGGCGGTGCCTTCGCCGTCATCCGTCGCTTCATCAAGCTGCTGCAGTGGATCCCCCAGAAGTACGAGGTCACCTACATGGGGGAGGCCGTCGGCACCATCAAGCAGCGGTTCAACCCCTTCCAGCTGGCCTACGACGTGGACTTCAAGGACGGCAACGACTTCGACCCGCGCCTGGGTGTCGGCATGGTCGTCCTGCTCCTCGCCATCGAAGGCCGGGGCTGACCCACGGCGGTGACGACGGAGCGGGGGCGCCTCGATAGACGCCCCCATGCTTCGCCTCGACGCCGTCACCCTGTCCCCCGGCGGCCACGATGTGGTCGCCGACGCCACCTGGCACCTCCGGGAGGGCGAGCACATCGGGCTCGTCGGCCGGAACGGCGCTGGGAAGACCACGCTGCTGAGGGCCCTCGCCGGTGAGCTGAGGCCCACCAGCGGCAAGGTCCACGTCCGCAATGGCGTGCGGGTCGGCTACCTGCCCCAACAAGCGGTGAGCGGGTCGTCGGAGACCGTGTGGGACGAAGCCAGCTCCCGCATGGAGAAGCTGATCCGCCTCGAGGAGGCGATGGCCCACGCCCAGGCCCAGGTGGAGGCCAGGGAGGAGGGCGCCGCCCAGAAGCTCGCCGACGCCACGGAGGCGTACCGAATGGCCGGCGGCTTCCAGAAGGAGCGCCGCATCGGCGAGGTGCTCCACGGCCTCGGCTTCGGCCCGGAGGCGTGGGGGCGAAGCTGCGACACCTTCTCCGGCGGCTGGCAGATGCGCATCGCCCTCGCCCGGATGCTGCTCTCCGAGCCCGACGTCGCCTTGCTCGACGAGCCGACCAACCACCTCGACCTGGCCGCCCGCAGCTGGCTCGCCGGCTACCTGGCGAACGCCCCGTGGTCCTTCGTGGTGGTCTCCCACGATCGGCACCTCCTCGACGTGGCCGTCAACCGCATCGTCGAGGTGCGCGGCCGCAAGACCCACACCTACGTCGGCAACTTCACCCGCTTCCTCGCCGAGCGGGAGCTGCGGGCCAGGCAGCAGGAGGCCGCGGCCGAGAAGCTGTCGGCCGAGCGGGCCAAGCTCCAGGGCTTCGTCGACCGCTTCGGGGCCAAGGCCACCAAGGCCGCCCAGGCCAAGAGCAAGCAGAAGGCCCTCGATCGCCTCGGCGAGGTCGAGGAGGTGGCCAAGGCCCCTCCCCTTCCCCGCTTCCACCTGCCCGAGGCACCCGCAGGCGCCTTCGAGGCCCTGTCGCTCCACAAGGCCTCCATCGGCCACGACGGGCCGCTGCTCGAGGGCCTCGACTTCGTGCTGGAGCGGGGGATGCGCCTCGCCCTCCTCGGGCCCAACGGCTGCGGCAAGTCCACCCTGCTCCAGACCCTCGCCGGGCGTCTGCCCACCCTGGCCGGACGTCGCTCCACCGGTGATCGCACCCGGGTCGGGGTGTTCGACCAGGACCTCGCCGCCACCCTGCCGGCCGACACGATTCCCCTCACCCACCTGACCGAGCTCGCGCCGGCCACGCCCCCTCAGAAGCTCCGCGCGGTCCTCGGGGCGCTGGGCCTCCCCGGCGACATGGCCCTTCGGCCCATCAGCCAGCTCTCGGGCGGGGAGAAGGCCCGCGTCGCCCTCGCCTCCCTGGTGGTGCGTCCCTGCAACGCGCTGCTCCTCGACGAGCCCACCAACCACCTCGACGCGGAGACCGTCGAGGTGCTGGTGCGGGCCCTGTCCGACTTCCAGGGCGCCATGCTGCTGGTCACCCACGACCGCTACCTGGTGGAGAAGCTCGCCACCCACGTCGGCCGCATCGAGGAGGGCGTGCTCGACGTGCACATCGGCGTCCAGCCCGGCGACCTCGAGCCCATCAAGGGCGACGGCCGGGAGACCTCCACCAACAGCTCCGGGGCCGAGGACCACGCCGCACGCAAGCAGCGCCAGCGGGAGCTGCAGCGGGCCGAGCGAGAGCTCGCCGACCTCGAGGACACCATCGCCGGCCTGGAGGAGCGCCTCGCCGCCATCGACGAGGAGCTCTTCGAGGTGGCCGCCGACCGATCGAAGGCGGAGCCCCTCGAGGACGAACAGCGGGCCAAGAACGGCGAGCTGGAGGCGGCCATGGAGCGGTGGGAGGAGCTCTCCGAGCGCATCGAGGAGCTGAGCGACTAGGCCGCGCTCGACGCCCCCCGGGCCATGCGGTTCGCCCGCCACCAGGCCCCGGACCGCGCCATGGCCTCGAAGGCGTCGAAGGGGTCCGCGTCCAGCGGCACGCCGGCGAGCTCGTGGAGCCGCCGCCGCTCGAAGCGCCAGGTGTTGTTCCAGTACAGCTTGGCCATGCCGGCAGCCCCATCGAGCTTCTGCTCCAGCGCCGTGGTCGGCGTGCCGCTCTGGATCCGGGCCCCGAAGGCCGACCCCGTCGCGTCCATCACCGCCTGGGTCTGCTGCCACTCCACCGGGGCCAGGTGCACGATGTCCGCCCTGGGCGCCCCCTCGGAGCGCTCGTGGACCAGGAAGGACCAGTCCACCACGACGTCGACCGGGATCAGGCTCAGGCTGGTGTCCATCCGCACGTCGAGGGTCACATCGGAGAGCCCCATGGCCTCCATGGTGCCCATCAGCTGGCAGACCTGGGCCATTCCCGCTGCGTGGTCCCCATACCAGCCGGTCTGGCTGTGGCCGGCGATCCCCGACGGCCGCAGGATGGTCAGGGGCAGGCGGCCCGGCTCCTGGGCGCACAGGAACAGGTTCTTCTCCGCCGCGTTCTTGGTCAGGTGGTAGACAGTGGGCAGCTCCTCGGTGCCGTGGTGCAGCGTCTCCCGGACCACCTCGTCGCTCATGCCGATGCTGTAGGCCGTCGACACGTAGTGGAAGCGGAACGACGGCGACACCCTCCCCCGCTCCCGGTGACAGGCCAGGTAGAGCTCCGTCGAGCAGAGGACGTTCTGCCGGTAGCTGTCGGGCAGGTTCTTCCGCCCGTACGACAGGTCGGCCGCGCAGTGGAACACGGCGTCGAGGGCGTTCCCCCCCAGCGCCTCCAGGACCCGCGACCACAGACCGGGGATGTCGGCCCAGTCCACCGTCAGCGACACCAACCGCCCGGCGTCCAGCAGCGCGTCGGCGGCGTCGGCGCTGTGGCCATGGCCGACGAGGGCGCTGCGCACGGCCCGCCGAACCGCCCCGTCGGGCTCGGCGCTGCGGGTGAGGGCCACACAGAGGGTTCCACGAGACAGGGCCTCGGCCACCATCAGGCTGCCGACCAGGCCCGTCGCTCCAGACACGACGATGGCGTTCACTTGGCCACCCGCGCTTCGGGCGTGCGCGCCTCGCGGCGGATGGCGCGAAGCCGTCCGCCGAAGAGCTCGCGGGAGACAAGGGCCCGCTGGATCGACGTCGTTCCCTCGTAGATCTCCAGCAGCTTGGCGTCTCGGTAGATCCGGCTGATCTCGAACTCGCTGGTGTAGCCGTAGCCCCCGAACATCTCCATGGCGTCGTTGGCGAAGTTCACGGCCACGTCGGAGGCGAACATCTTGGCCATGCTGGCCTCGAGGGTGGCATCGCCGGCATCCCAGGCGTGGGCAGCCTTCTCGGCGAGGAGCCAGGCCGCCTCCTTGCGGGTGTACCACTTCGCCAGCGTCGACTGGAGCTGGGGAAGCGCCAGCAGGGGCCCGTTGCTGCGACGGCGGTTGGCCAGGTGGTCGACCACGAGCTCGTGGACCCGGTCGGCGACGCCCACGGCCCCCGCGGAGATGATGGTCTTGCTCCGCTGCACGCACCTGAGGGCCAGGCCGAGCCCCTCCCCCTCCTCGCCGATGCGGTCGGCGGTGGGCACGAAGACGTCGTCGAAGAAGATCTCGCTGGTGTCGGAGGCGTGCTGGCCCATCTTCTTCAGCGGGGCCCCGCGGCTCAGGCCGGGAGCGTCGCCGGGAACGTAGAAGAGCACCCCCGCCCGTCGTCCGTCCGACGCCCCCTCCAGCACGGCGTAGACGGTGAAGTGGCTGGCCACGGTGCCGTTGGTGATGAAGCACTTGGCGCCGTTCAGCCGGTAGCCTCCCTCCACCCGACGGGCCGTCGTGCGGGTGTTCACCACGTCGAAGCCGGCGTTCGGCTCGGTCATGGCGAAGGCCCACAGCGCGAAGGTGTCCACGTAGCGGCCCGCCGTGCGCCGACGCAGCTCCTCGCTGCCTCGCAGCAAGATCGGGCTGATGGCCAGGACGTTGATCAACGCCGAGGTCAGCACGCCCCCGGAGCCGTACCCGATGCAGCGGGCCACCTGGGCCATCTGCAGGGTGCTGAGGCCCGCTCCGTCGAGGTCCTCCGGGATGAAGCCCTGGAGCCACCCGAGCTGGTGAAGCGTCTCGTAGACGTGGGCGGGAAACGGCCCTCCCTCGTCGGCTGCGGCCGCTGCGGGAAGGACGGTGTCGCGGACCACGGCTCGGAGGGGAGCCAGGTCTTGGTCGGAGAGCAGGTGGAGCGTCGACATGGAGGGGGCCTCTGGGGTCATGGAGCGTGGTCCGAGGCGGCTCGTCGCCTCGTGCCCCACCAGGCTAGGAGCCCGACCCTCCGATCCATCTCACACCGTCTCACGGCCCCCCACGGACCCCGCAGTCCGCCGGCAGCTGCGGGAAGCAGGCCCGGCCAGGACCCACGGGATCACAGGGGGCGTCGGGGCCCAGCGCCTCCAGTCCCTCGAGCCCTGCCCCCCGTCGACCCACCCGGCACAGCAGCTCCGCCCGGATCCGCGCCAGCCCTGGGGACCGCGTCGCCAGCTCCACGGGGTCGAGCTCCGCCAGGAGCGGGAGCAGCCCCGAGGCATCCTCCCCGAGCCCGGCGAAGGCCTCCGCCGCGAGCTCGCGGGCACCGTCGACCCCCAGGGCCTCCTCCAGCTCTCGGAGGAGCAGGGGGTCCCGTCGGAGGCGCCGATGGAGCAGGGCGCGCCCCGTCGGATCCGACGCCAGCAGCGCCGGGTCGTCGTCGAGGCCGTGGAACCCGAAGGGCACGGGCCGCTCCACGGGCCGCAGCCCCAGCACGTCGAGCCGCTCCAAGACCACCGTGGCCAGCTGCCCCTCCAGCCCCGAGACCTGGGGCGCCACCAACTCCAGCAGCCAGTCGGCCTCCGTGCCTCGGTTCCGGGGCACCTTGCGGCGCTGCAGCAGCTCGCCGTCGCGCCACACCGCCACGGCGACCCAGGTGCTCTCGGGCAGCTCCTGGATCCGCACGTCGAAGCGTGTCGGCTCGTGCCAGCCGCTCAGCTCCACCTCCTTTCCCCAGCCGATCTCCCCCACGAAGCGGAACAGCGTGCCCCCGCGCTCCCGCTGGACGAGCTGCATCGACAGCGGCTGCCCGGCGCCGTTCGAGAGCCTCAGATCCAGCTGGCTGCCGAACTCCATGTCGTCGGTCCAGAGGGACACATGGACGCCCACCACCTCCGCGGTCTGCTCCAGGGGGATCTGCAGGATGGGCCCCGCCCCCATCACGCTCTCCACCTCGATCCGCCCCGGCCCGTAGCGGAGCAGCTCCCCCGAGCGCGCCCCGGCCGACGGCTCCAGGAGCGACGTGCGGTTGGTCAGGGCATCGACCTGCGCCTGCAGACGCGCCTCGTCCGCCACATCGTGGGCAGCGAGGACCCGCTGGGCATCCTCGGGCCTGAGAGCCTCCAGGTAGCGCCGGACCGCCACCGGCACGAGCTCCTGTCGGCCCCGGTTCGCGGCCTCCTCCGCCGCCTCGGCCGCCGCCTCGGGACGGTCGTCCCCCAGCAGCTCGGCCGCCCGCACGAGGGCGTCCGTCGCCAGCGGGTCGGTGCGGCCCCGGCCGATCCGGGCGTAGGCCTCGGCGGCGTAGCGGGTCAGGCCGATCCGCTCCAGGGCACGGGCCCCGTCCAGCGCCGGCTCCCCCACGTCGTCCAGGTCGGCGGTCGCCGGGGGCGTCGCCAGCCGCTCGCCAAGGCCCAGCACGAGGGTGCGGTCGTCGATGGTGGCACCGAGCTCCACCCGCCCGTCCCCGTCGAGGTCCACGATGAAGTCCAGGGACTCGAGACCCGTGGGCACCCGCTCGAACGGGGTCTCCGCCTCCGGGGTCGACAGGTAGACGTAGCCGTCCCCCGTCACGATGTCCTCGAACCCATCGTCGTCGACGTGGCCGAACCAGGTCGACACCCACTGCCGCTCGCGGGTGTCCCGGACGCGGCGGGAGAGCAACGAGTCCACCACCACCAGCTCGTCGCCGGTCCAGCGGAGGATGTGCTGCCCGGCCGGCGCGCCCAGGTGCGGAGGCTCCGGAAACAGCTTCGGGTTCGGATGGAAGTGGGTCGACGTCGCGACGACCCGCTGCCCATGGGCCGTCTCCAGCACCCGCACGGTCGACAGGTAGCCGAGGCGCAGGTGACCTCGCTCCACCCACCCCGCCTCCGTCGGCCCCATGACCCAGACGCCGTGCCCGTCCGGCGGCCCCACGGAGACCAGGGCCTCCGGCTGCCCATCGCCGTCCAGGTCGGCCAGGTCCATGTCGAGGGGATAGCTCCCCGAAAGGTCCGGGAAGGGTCGGTCCCGACGACAGCTGCCGAGGTCCACACGGACGACGCCCTTGTCCTGCCCGTGGTCCAGGAGCCACACCGCGTCGTCGCTCACCGCCGCGGGCTCGAGCCCCCGCCCGTCGAAGGCACAGCGCGCCGAGAGCGTCCCGTCGGAGGTGCGCTCCAGCAGGCCGCCGTCGGCCGTGGCCCCCAACCAGAACGACGACCCATGGACCGGCATCACCTCCCCGTCCATGATCTGCCGGACGGGCAGGCCCTCCAGAGGCATGCCGAGAGGATGCTCCACCTCCAGGAACATGTCGTCGTCGAGCCCGCCCCCGTCGAGGTCTCCGGTGTGCCGCACCCGTGCGGGGAGCTCCGTCGCCCGCTGGAGCCGGTCCACGAGCACCGCCCGACGATCCGCCGGGTCGAGCACCGCGAGGACCCGATCGTAGTCCCCTGCCTCGAGCATCAGGGGCACCGGATCCACGGCCTCCACCGCCTCGGGGAAGCGCTCCCGTAGCTGGTAGGCCGCCCGGTACCGCCCCGCCTCCCGCAAGGTGCGGTCGAGAGCGGCCGCTGTCGCCGCACGGGTGCCGGTGTGCCGCGCCGCCACGAAGGCGCGGGAGAGGCTGTCGAGGGCCGCGTCGAAGGTCGGCGCCTCCTGATCCCGGAGCCCCTGAGCCAGCCAGGCCCGGGCGAGGGCATCCTTGCCCTGGTTCTCCGGCAGGGTCACGAAGGCATCGAACATGGCGCGAGCCTCGTCCACCCGCCCGTCTGCCCGCAGCGCGGCTGCCCTCTCCTCCATGGCGATGAGGCGACCGCCAGCCCCCGCCTCCAGGCGCAGAGACCACAGCGTGGAGGCGGCCCAGGCCACACTGCCGAGCCCCAGCACCGTGGCCGCCGTCGCCAACAGGGGAGCGCGGTGCCGATGGACCCAGCGGGTCAGCTCGAACCACAGCCCCGGCGCACGGGCTCGGACCTCCCGCCCCTGCTGGACCCTCTCCAGATCCGCCGCGAAGGCGTCCATCGAGCCATAGCGGGCGGCGGGCTCCGGGTGGTGGGCCTTGGCCAGGACGGCCCCCAGCGCCGGCTGGCTCTCCGACAGCATCGAGCCCGCCAGGGCGCTGCGGTCCACCAGACGACCCGTGATGCACTCCTCGAGCACGAGCCCCAGGGCGAACTGATCGAGCTTGCGTCCGTCGTGGACGGCGAGGGGCTGCGCGGACTGCTCGGGGGCCATGTAGGCCGGGGTCCCCACCGCGTGGGTGGTGAGCCGCTTGCGGGCCTCCACCGCGAGGAAGGCCACCAGGCCGAAGTCCGTCAGCAGCGGCGCCCCGTCGGTGGTCAGCAGGATGTTCGACGGCTTGACGTCCCGGTGGGCGATGCCCTTCCCGTGCAGGCGGGCGAGGGTTCGGGCGACCGCGAGCCCGATGCGCACGGCCTCCTCGATGGGCACGGGGCCATCCCCCAGCACGTCCCTGAGCGTCGGGCCACGGACCCACTCCATCGCGATCCAGGCGTCCTGCGGGTCGGCGTCGCCGTCGAGGACCCGCACCACGCCCGGATCGTCCAGGGTCGACGCCACCCGGATCTCCTGGGCGAAGCGCGCACGGGTGCGGGGATTGTCGGTGCCCGCAAGCATCTTCACGGCGACGTGGCGTCCCTCCTGGTGGTCCTCGGCCAGGAAGACCCGCCCGGCCCCCCCTCGACCGAGCACGGACCGGAGCGTGTAGCGCTCCCTGCCCGACCAGCGGGGAAGCTCGTCGGGCAGTGGCTCGGGCGCCCGCGCCCCCCGACACCAGTACCAGCGGGCGGACCCCTTCCCCTCCGCCAGCGGTCGGTGGCAACGAATGCAGCGGACGTTCCCGTCGCCTACGTCGTCGGCCCCCCGGCACCCCTCAGCCGTCGGCCACCTCCACCCGAGACAGGCCGAGTCGGAGCTGAGTGGCCTCGGTGCGGTGCTCCACGAGCCGCTCGGCCACCTCCGGGAGGCCCACGTCCACCAGCTGCTTCCGCGCCCGGTAGAGGTGGGTGTACACCGCGCCCCGCTGGAGGCGCAGCTGTCGGCACAGCGCCGGGGTGGCCAGCCAGCCCGCGTCCGGCTCGGCGATCCCCGACGATCGATCTGCGAGGCGCTGCCGCGCCAGGGTGACCAGCGTGTAGTGGTGCGCACGGGACGGGATCGTCACCGACTCCGGCCCCCGCCGGATCTGCCACTCCACGTGTTCCTCGTCGCGGCTCACCCGGAAGCTGAGCAGCGGGTCCCCTCCCGCCAGGCGATCCTCACGGGTGGGCTGCAGGGCCCCCTCGATGTGGGCCGTCCACCGTCGACCACCGGCCTCGAAGACCAGTCGGTCCGAGAGGGCCCGGGCCCCGCTCCCGTCGTCGAGCCACCAGGTACCGCTGGGGTCGGGCACCACGAAGATCTCGCTGTCCGGGAGGGCCTGGGCCCCGTCCAACAGGACCGTGACGCCGGAGCCGACGAGCATCGGACGAGGAGCGCTGGCGTCCGTCAGCACCCAGCGCTGCGGACCGACCTCCAGGACGCCCTCGGACTCGAGGGGCACCGGGATCCCGGCGGTGATCGTCTCGCCATCGACGCGGGTGCCGTTGCGACTGCCGAGGTCCCGCACGGCCCAGCCATCGCCTCCCCACACCACCATCGCGTGGGAGCCACTCACCAGCGCATCCGAGACCACCAGGTCGGACCAGGGGTCTCGGCCGATGCGGTGGCGACCTGCCAGCTCCACCACCCGCCCCGACCTGTCGACGAGCTTCCCCATCGCCCCCTCACGGCGCAAAGGTATAGCGCACGTGCGGTCTCGGACGGTTTCACCATGGCGTCGGGAATCCTGTGACACCTGTTCGTCGCACCGGCCATGACAGAACGCAACGGTGAACGGTCGCTCGATACACTACACTTCCCAATCGGACCGTCCGTCCATGTCGCTCAGGGGAACCCATGCTCTCGTCCATCGCGCTCGTCGGCCTACTCGCCCTCACCGGCTGCAAGGACCGCGGTGACGGCGGCGTTGCTGGCACCGCCGATCCGCTGCTCGACGCGGCCGACCAGGTGCTGCCGGTCGCCGTCGTCGAAGACCCGTACAGCGAGCCCCTGCTGGCCTCCGCCGGCACCCAGCCCTACAAGTGGACCGTTCCCGACTGGCAGGAGCTCCCCGGCGGCCTCATCCTCACCGACGACGGCCGCATCGCCGGCTCCCCGAGCCAGGCGGGCACCTTCACCTTCCAGGTCGAGGTCACCGACGCCGCCGGGCGGACCAAGCGCCCCTGGATCACCCTCGACGTCATCCTCGAGCCCACCGTCCTCGGCTGTGGCGAGTCGGCCAGCGGCAGCTTCACCGGCTCCGGCTTCCTGGGCTCCGACCCCGACTTCGACAACTTCGGCGGCCACGAGTGGATCGCCGTCGACCAGCCCGACGACCTCACCACCCGCATCCAGCTCAACTGGAACGTGAGCCGGGCCCTCACCGCCTTCGTCGGTCGCCCCAACGAGACCATCGGCAGCTGGGACACCGAAGAGCACTACGTTCCCCGGCTCATCGACCCCGTCAACGGCAGCACCGAGCTGCTGATCGACGCCAGCACCCAGCCCTCGCTCTCCGGCTACGCAGCCCAGCCCCTGATCCCCATCCTCGCCGTGGCTCAGGGAGCGGGCGACTGGGAGGTCACCGTGGAGTGCAGCGACGGCCCCATCTTCGTCACCATCCCCCAGTACCCGACCGAGCTCGGGGAAGAGATGGCGTACGACTTCAACGTCTACGACGACCCGGGCGGCACCACGTTCACCACCCCCGACGAGCTCCCCGAGTGGATGAACTGGGACGAGGCCACGGGTCAGGTCACGGGCATCGCCGAGGAAGTCGGTTCCTGGCCCTTCACGATCATCGCCGAGACCCCCGACGGCCGCACCCGGGAAGAGCGAAGCATCATCGGCGTCTACGAAGTCACCGACGTGGCGTGCGGAAGCCGCGTCCAGGCCACCACCCTCGACGGCTACTTCGAGGGGGAGTTCACCACCTACTACGACACCGACGGCTACCGCGTCTACCGGATGCCCCTCGGCGAAGACGTCCTCGCCAGCTCGGTCGAGTTCCTGGTGAGCGAGCTCGACGCCTCCTTCGTCGGCACCGCCGACCCCGACCCCGGCTGGCTCAAGTTCTTCCCCGGGGCCGAGCGTCTCTATGGAGGCTTCTACCCCGTCAACTTCAGCCTCGACCCCCGCACCTACCCGGCGATCAAGCACTACCGCGACGTCGAGGAGATCTACTTCCAGGTCGCCCCCACCGGCATCGAGCGCACCTTCAACCTCGAGGTCACCTGCGACAACACCCCCCGTCCCGACATGGCGGGGCTGCCGGTGCTGCCCATCTTCGAAGACGTCGACGAGTTCTTCCCGGCGGTGGGCGGAGAGGCCCCCTACGGGTGGACAGCCGACAACCTGCCTCCCGGGCTCGTCCTGGGCTCCGAGGGCGACCTGTCGGGCACCGTCGGCGAGCAGGGGGAGGCCGCGGTCACGCTGTACGTCGAGGACAAGGCGGGCAACGTCGGCTCCGACACCTACCCCCTGTACATGAGCGAAGAGGCGGCGTGCGCGGGCGACACCCTCGTCAAGTGCGGCGACACCGTCACCGGCACCTTCAGCACCAGCTACTTCAGCGACCCCAGCCTCACCGAGGCCAGCACCCGTCGGCTCTGCCTCGTGGAGGACAACGTCGGGGCGGTCGGCTTCACCGTGGAGGCCATGGACACCCAGCTGCGGGTCGACGTGGCCGATCCCGGCCGCACCACCGACGAGCTCCTCTACGAAGACAAGGGCGTCTACGTGGCCTTCGTCGACCGATGGGACGTCGAGGGCGTCGGCATCAACCCCTTCGGCTTCCCCACGGTCACCGACTACACCGGCATGCCGATCCGGGTCGCCGTGCGGGCCTACGACGACGGCGACTACCGCATCCAGGTCACCTGCGAATAGTCCCCTGACCTACCGCACCGTCCGCATCCAATCGCTGCCACCGGACCTCGACGCGCTGGCCCGGGTGGCCTCCGCCGAGGGGTTCCGCTTCGTGGGGCGGCTGCGAGACGACTGGCGATCGGGGGCCCTGCGCTTCGAGGGGCCGGCGAGTGCCTGTTCGCCGTCATCCACGACGACGGCACCGTGGCCGTCGGAGGGCTCACGAGGGATCCCTACGTGGAGGGGGATGTCGGGCGGGTACGGCGGCTGTACGTGCACCCCGACCACAGGGGTCGAGGCCTGGCATCGGAGCTGCTCGAGCGCATCGTGGCGGCCAGCAGCTTCGGGCGCCTGCGGGTTCGAACCCACGCCGCCGCAGCCTTCTATGAGGCGCGGGGCTTCGTGCCCGTGAGCGACGACACGGCGACCCACGAGCTCTCGAGGGCGTAGGGAAGACGCCGCATCGAGCCAGATGTAGACAACACGTCAACGATGGCCGCCCTGCTGACGGTCGGCCTCGCGCGCGGGAAAGAACAGCCCATCCCGAGTCCCTTCGGAGCCCCATGCCCCGTCCCGCTCCCCTCTTCGCGCTCCTCCTCCTGCTGCTCCCGGCCTGTGGAGACGACGAGGCGGTCCCATCCACGAGGGCGCCTGGCACCGTCGACGACACCCCGACCTCCTCGACCTCGCCGACCGACACCTCGACCCCCACCGAGACCACCGACACCGGGCTCCAGGTGCCCCCCACGGAGGTCGACGACCTGGCGTCCGGATCGGGCATCAACCAGCGGACGGGGGGCGAACGCACCCGGGCGCTGGTGGCCGCCGACTTCGATGGAGACGGCCTGGACGACCTGTTCGTCGGCAACCCGGGCGACGCCTCCCACGTGCTCCTCAACCGCTCCACCCCTGGCGTCCCGGCCTTCGAGCTGGCCCAGGAGCTCTCCGACGGGCACCTCTCGTGGACAGCGGCCGCCGCTGACTTCGACAACGACGGCGACGTCGACCTGGTGGTCGGGGGCGGCGGCAACGAGTGCCAGGACGTCGATCAGCTGTGGCGCAACCTGCGCATGGAGACCGGCAGGGTCATCTTCGAGGACGTGACCCAGCAGATGGGCCTCACCATCAACGACGCCCTCGACCGCTCCGCGACGACCGGGGTGCGCTGGGCCGACTTCGACCGGGACGGCTGGCTCGATCTCTACGTCGCCCACAACGCCCGTCCCCGCTGCGGCACCGGTGGCCCCGGGAGCGGTGTGAACCAGCTGTGGCGGAACCTGGAGGGCGAGGGCTTCGTCAACGTCACCATCGAGGTCGGCTTGACGGCCCACGGGGCGGCCTCCACCCGACACCCCGCCGTCTTCGACTACGACAACGACGGGGATCCGGACATCTTCGACGCCAACCTGGACGGCGACAACGTCCTGCTCCACAACCTGCTGGTGGAGACCGGCGAGCTCGGCTTCGGCGCCGTCGAGCCCGCCCGACTGGACGGCGCGGACGTCGGTCCGGTCAGGGCCTTCGCGTCCTGCGCGGCCGACTTCGACAACGACGGCTACGAGGACCTGATCGTGCTGAGTCGAGCGGCCAGCGAGTGCATCGCCTCACCGGGCACCAGCACCAGCCCCGGCACCGGCACCTTCAGCCTGCTCCACGGCGTCTTCCGCAACCAGGGCGACGGCAGCTTCGAGAACCTGACCAGCCGCGCCGACCTGCGCATCAGCGCGTCGGGCAGCGGGAACGGCGTGATGGGCTGCCAGGTCGGCGACCTGAACGGCGACGGCGCCCTGGACGTGTTCGTGGGCAACGGCGGTCCGCTGGTCGTCGGCGCCGACGACCTCTTCCTGGGGGGAGCGGACCAGGTGGGCTTCACGGACGTGAGCGGCACCGTCCGCGGGGCCGGGGCACCCCTCCGCACCCACGGCTCCGTCATCACCGACATCGATGGCGACGCCGTCCCAGACCTCGTGGTCGGCAACGGCGGCCCCTCGGAGATGGCCGACGTGGAGGAGCCCAACCGCATCTTCCACTTCGAGTGGGAGCACCCGGCCCCGTACCTGCAGGTGCGCCTGCAGGGCGACGGCGTCGCCGTCAACCGGGATGCCATCGGCGCTCGGGTCGAGCTGGTGTTCGAGGATGCCGAGGGGGCGACCCGCAGCCTTCACCGCTCCGTGCAGGGGGGAAGCTGCTTCAGCGCCGACAACGGGCGTGCCCTGCACTTCGGCCTCGGCCGCGGGACCACCGGCCTGCCGCCAGACGTGCCCGTGCGGCTGCAGGTCACGTGGCCCGACGGCACGGTGTCGGAGCACGAGACGCCCGCGTCCAGGAACACGTCCCGGATGACGGTGAGCTACCCGGGCTGAGACCGCCGCGCCGCCCCACGGAAGCCCTGCGGTAGACTGCCCGCTCCGGAGGGCAACGCGATGATGGTCTCACTCCTCTTCTCCCTGGCCGCCGCCGAGCCCGCCGGCCTCGACGCCGTGCAGCACACCCTGTCGCTGCGCCACCCCGTCCCCTGCGAGCAGCTCCTCGCCCAGACCGACACCCCCGTCGAGACCCTCCTGCACGTCGTCGACCACACCACCATGCCGCCCTGGGCGCCCATGCGGGCGGCCGAGTGCCTCATGGAGGCCCATGCCAGCGAGATCCAGCCTCGCCTCGACAGCTGGGTCACCACCCCCGAGCTCAAGGGCCTCGGCCGCCTCACCCTCGGGAAGCTCGACCACCTGCCCCTCGCCGTCGCCGAAGCGGTGGGTCGCAAAGCCCTCACCGAAGGAACCGAGCCCGAGCGGGCCCGCCGCGCCCTCGTCGCCTCGAGCCGGGCCGAGCTCCGCGCCCTCGTCCCCGCCGAGGTGGCGCCATGAGGGCCCTCGGCTGGCTCGCCCTCGCCACCACGGTCGCCTGCAGCGGCGGCAACAACGACGGAAGGAAGGGAAAGAAGAGCGACAAGGAGCCCGGCACCACCGAGGTGATCGGCATGCTCGACGTCGAGCGCTACGACACCACCACCAACCGCAACGGCGTCTTCGAGGTCGAGGTCGACGTCTCCGACGACACCACCGCCTTCCAGATCACCGGCATCAGCCCCGACCTGTACGTCGCCGTCGAGGAGCTGTACGACCCCGACGGCAACCGGGTCCTCTTCTGGGAAGACCTCTGGGATGCGCCCCGCTCCCTCACCGACGCCATCTTCGGCTACGGCGGCACCACCGCCTTCAACTGGCCCATCCGCGACGAGGACGGCCCCCTCACCCCTGGGGTGTGGCGTGCCCGGATGAGCATGGTCGACGACCGCTACAACTACGCCGACAGCGCCCCCGTCGAGGTCACCGTCGCCACCAAGGCCGACGACGACTTCGACAGCGCCGTGGTGTCCGTCCAGATCGTGTGGGCCGACGGCATCGACAGCGACCCCGACTCGGTGGCCGCCGTGGAAGCCGCCGTCGCCCGCTGGAAGGAGGTGTGGGGCGCCCAGGGCCTGACCCTCGACGAGACGTACGTGTCCAGCACCCTGGACCCCCGTCTCGAGTTCGTGGCCGAGTCCTTCGGCGACGACGAGGTCGAGCAGGTGGCCAGGGACAAGGCCCCCGGAGCGCTGCAGCTGGTCGTCGGCGAGCAGATCTTCAACTCGGGGAGCACCTACGGCATCGCCGCGGGGATCCCGGGCACCATCGAGGCGTCCGGCATGAGCTGGACCGTCATCTCCCTGGTGGTCCACGCCGGCCCGGATGGCGTGTTCGACGAGCCAGAGACCAACCTGATGGGCGAGACCATGGCCCACGAGGTCGGGCACTACGCGGGCCTGTACCACCCCGTCGAGGACGGCTTCGAGAACTGGGACAGCCTCGACGACACGGTGGAGTGCACCCGCGCCCGCGAGTGCGAAGACGAGCTCGGCACGAACCTGATGTTCCCCTACTCGATCTGCGACGCGAACGGGTGCGTGGTCACCGAGGACCTCACGCCGGCGCAGGGCGGAGTGATGAACCGGTACCTCGGGGCGCTGTAGCCCGGACGTTGGGCAGCTCTACCCCCCCCGCTTGCCCCCCGGACGGGCTCACGATGAGAACATGGCGACGCTTGCGCCCGGGAGAGCACAACGATGGCAAAGGGACTCTTCACCGCGGGCCTCGCCGCCCTGTTCCACGACACACCGTCCACCGCATCCCTCGTCGACTGGCTCTCGGAGCATGGCGACGTCGAGCGCCTTCCGAGCGGCTGGATGGGTGTCGACCCTCTGGTTCTGTCCTTTCGCCCCGAGGCGAACGGCAGGCTCGTGGTGGATGTCGTATCGAGCGGTTGGCCCGACGCGATGGGCAGTGTCGAAGAGGACCCGGACCTGTTCGGAGCCTGGGCCATGGGCGGCTACGGCCCCTTCGCCTTCCCGGGCGGACTCTCCCGAGCCGTCGAGCAGTCCTGGAGGTGGCCCGGCGCAGGAGCCGCCGTGGCATCCCACAAGGCCTTCGTCCGGCTGCGATGCACCTATGGAATCGGAGCCGAGCCCGATCAGGCGGTGGTGCCCGCGGACTACGACCCCCTCGCAGAGCTGCTCTTCCTCCATGAGCTGGCGGCGACCCTTCCCGGGGCGAGCGCCCTGTTCAACATGAACGGAGAGGTCCTGCAGCCTCCGAGGGTCGTTCAGCAGCGCCTCCAGGACGGTAAGGCCAACGGCTACGTTCCCATCGACGTGTTCAGCAACGTGCGGCTCTTCCAGATCGGCCCTTCCTGGTCGCTGATGGACACGGTCGGGATGGCCCAGGTGGACCGGCCCGATGTGGAGGCTGCGTTCGACGGGCGCGTCGACCCCAACGAGGTCGCTGGCTTCCTCCGCAACATCGACCTGTACCTGTTGGAGGCCGGCGACGTCGTGGAGACGGGCCACACCCTGGACGGGCCGGGCGGGCCATGGGTCGCGAGCCGGCACGACGAGGCGTGGGTCGCGCCACCACGCCCGACGGTGACGTTGACCCCCGTGGGCACCACCCCGCCAACCGACCTCTTCCCACAGCGACCGCAGCGCGAGCCACGCGAGCTGTGAGCCCTCCGGGCCCGTTAGACACGCAGCCACCCCATCGACGAGGTGCCTCCCATGTCCGACGCCCACCGTGCCGAGTACCGCTTCGGCGACGACACCACCACGGTCTCCGTCCCCTCCCAGCGGTCGGTCCGCCTCGCGCCCGACGCCGCGCAGCCCGAGTACCAGGACACCGCCAGCTTCCACGTCCTCGCCGACGGCGCGCCCGTCCTCGAGCTCACCGCGAGCCACTTCTCCTCGGGCAACCGCGCCGCCAACATGGACCGCTACCGGGCCATCATCGCCGAGAAGACCGCCGAGCCTGCGCATCCCCAGGCCATCATGGGCGACATCAACTGCGAGGTGCGCACCGGTGACGAGCTCCAGGCGCTCGCCGATGCCTCGGGCCTCGTCGTGCTCGTGCCCTCCCTGAAGATCCGGCGCCTCCGGGGCCTCCAGGACCAGCTCCACAAGCGCATGGAGCGCAAGGACGACTACGACTCCATGTTCCTGGCCATCGACCCCGCCTGCGTCGATGCCGACGCCCTGACCGCCGTCCCCCACCAGAACGTGGCGTGGCCCGGAGAGCCCGAGCGCCGAACCTGGAAGGCCTTCGACGACGGCGACGTGGCCCAGGCCTGGATGGACGACCGCATCCTCACCGACCACGGGGTCCTGATCTGCCCCCTGAGCAGCGGCCCGACGCTGACCCTCGGCAACGCAGCCCGGGCCAACTACGACAAGTACGACATCCAGAAGCCGGCCCGCATCGACCGGCGCACCTACCTGGAGGGCCAGCGGGTCATCGAGACCGAGGTGGCCAACGCCGTGCTTCACTTCGTGGCCGACCTGCCCACCAGCGACACCCTCCCGGCCGACACCAAGGCCAGCGTCATCGCCGGCCTCGAGGCCTACCGGGCAGCCCTCCCGGGGCTGTACCAGGCCGCCCTCGATGCGTGGGACGACGCCGACGACCTCACCTCCGACGCCACCCCCCTCGGGCAGGCCATCCTGGCCCTGGGCCAGCACGCCAAGGTCTTCGTGAAGACGGTCCGGGCGCTGCGCTGGGAAGACGTCGATCGCGCTCCGGCAGCCCGCGACGCCCTGCGCACCGCCCTGACCGACGCCCTCGTGCACGGACTCGGTCTCGCCGACGCCGAGGGTCCCCTCTCGGGCAAGCCCGGCTTCGACGAGGCCAGCTTCCGGGCCGCCAGCGACGCCAAGATCAGCGCCGCCTGGGAGCGCATCATCCAGCGCCAGTCGGCGGGCGACCTGTACAAGATGTGGTTCGCCGAGCTCCTCCACGGCCAGACCACCGGCGGCATGCCCATCCCGGCGAGGGTCCTGGCCCAGCGCACCGAGGACTACATCGCGAAGCGCAAGCAGGAGCTGGGGCTCGACGGCACCATCTGCGTGATGGTGGAGGCCCTCAGGGCTTAGGGCCCGCTGCGCCTCCGGAGAGCGGCACATCGGCGATGCCTGCGTCGTCCAGGAGGCCGTGCCAGACGGCCTCGTCGAGCTCGCCCTCCGCCAGCTGTCGCAGCGCGTTGAAGGGCTCCACCACGTGGTCCCCCTTGCGGAGAGTGACGGCGGCGCCAGGCTCCGCTGAGAGCGCCCAGCCCTCCTCCACCAGGGCCGTGGCCAGCGCTGCGCCGAACACCCCCTGTCCCATGGCGACCTGCACCTCGACCGACGCATCGGCGGCCCGTGGCTCCGCGCGGCACACGAGCTCGGCGAGGGCGGTCGGGTCGGAGGGGTAGGTCCGAGGCGTGAGTCCCTTCAGCGCCGCCCCGTTGCCGGCCGTCTGCTCCTTCCACATCGGCGCAAAGACCTCGGTGCCCACATGCTCCCAGTCGATGGGCTTCAGCCCGGCCACCGCGCCCCCCACCAGGAGGAGCTCCAGGAGCGCTCGCTCACTGGCGGCCACGTCGCCCAGCAGGCTGATGGCCGGTGCGTCGTCCGACGCTGCATCACAGGCGATGCCCGCGACCGCCGCGATGCGGTCCTTCAGGGCGGGGTGGGTGTCGAGCAGGTCCGTCTCCTCGTTCTCCATCGCATGGTCCAGAGCCTGACCGATGGCAGCGCTCACCTCCGGGGCCTCGATGAAGCGCGCGAAGCCCTGGGCGATGGGCGGGTGGAAGCCGGCGTCCAGGGCCGGACTCAGCTCGTTCCCCAGGTACGGTCCGAAGGCGATGGCCGCGCCGTGGATCTTCCGGAGGCCGTCCGTCAGGTGGTGGGCTCCCTGTGTACGGGCCGCCAGGGCATCCGCTGCGTACTCCTGGGCTCGGGAGATGGCGTGGGTCACCCGAAGGAACAGCTTCTGGTAGGCGAGGAAGGGCAGCATCACGATGGCCATGAAGCCCATCTCGGACGACGACAGGGTCTCCAAGGTGCGCCCCATGGCACTGCGGGTCTTGTAGATCCACGGCCCGAGCTTGGTGTCGCCCCCGTGGAAGTGGCCGAACTCGTGGGCGACCACGGCACGCAGCTCCGAGACCGACAGGACCTGCAGGAGCGGGAGGCCGAGCCCCATGACGCGGCGGCTCCCGAGGCCCATGACCCCGCCCCGCTCCGTCACGAAGGCGTTCAGGTCGCTGACCAGGAAGACCTCGGCCGGCATCGACTGGTCCGTGTCCCGAGCAACGTCCTCGATCACCCGGAAGAGCTCGGGGTTCTCCTCGGCCGTGAGCCGGGGCCCGGGGGCCTCGAAGCGATCGATGCGGGGGAGGATGGACCACAGGATCGCCAGGGAGGCGAACAGGCAGAGGAGGGCCAGCTTGACGTGGATGCGGTCCGTGTACAGGACCTCGGCCAGCGGCAGCCACAGCAGCCCGAGGGCGACGCCGATGGCCAGCACGTAGAAGCCAACGAGCAGTGCCACAGCGAGCGCGGCACGACCGACGAGGGAGTTCGACGAGGCCATGGATTCCTCCGACGGCAGCAACGATACCAGCTACTTCGGCAGCGGTCCACGATGCATCGCGACCACACCCCCGATGCGACCTGGATGCCGCTCGTGGAGCCCGTGGAGGGTAGCCCCGTCCGGCGACAGACGGAACGTGAGGGACCCGAAGGCCAGCGTCCCGTCCCTCGACAGGCGCGCCGTCCGAGGCCCCGTCCCCTGGCCGTCGATCTCGTAGCGCACCGTCGCCTTCTCGCCATCCAGCCCGTCCACGACGAGACAGGACGGCCGCACCCCGCCCCAGCGACCGGACCAGGCGCCCACGAAGTCCGCGGGGTCGGCGGAGGGGGTGGTGGCGATGAAGAAGGCCAGGCTGCGACGCTGGGACGCCACTGCATCGGGGGAGCGCAGCCCGTGCCCCTCGCCGGGCCAGATGCGGGTCACCGTCGGCAGCTCGCCCCGGGCGGCGGCCAGCCGACGGGTACCCTCCACGGACCAGGTCTCGTCCGCGTCGCCGTGGGAGAGCCACAGGCGCCCCGGGTAGTCCTCGATGGGGATGCGGGGGTCGACGCCGGGAGGGCCCGAGCCCCGCCCGTACAGAGGCTCGCCCCGCCAGGTCCAGGCTGCGTCCTCGCCCTGTTCCGTCATGACGGGTCCTCGGGTGGCCGGGTCGTAGCCTCGCACCGCCCTGTCGATGCCGGCGTGGGCCGCCACCCCCTCGAACAGCTCCGTGTCGGCGAGGAGGCTGGCCAGGAGCAGCGCGTGCTCGGCGCCACGGGAGGCACCGAAGAGCACGACCGGAAGGCCCGCGGCGGGTCCCGCCCGGAACCAGCGCAGGAATGCCTCGGTGCGGTCCAGGGGGATGCGCTGGATGCGGGGCGACAGCCCGTCGCAGCCGAACCAGGCGAAGGCCGCGGCCACGAAGCCCTGGTGCGCCAGCTGGGCCGCGCGGTGGGCCGACCACGGGTTGCGGGCCCCCCCGCTGCCGTGGAGCACCACGACACCGGCGCTGGGCGGCGTGAGGGGCGTGTGGAGGGTCGTTCCGGGGAAGGTCACGCGAGGACGGTAGCTCAGCCCCTCCATGGCCGCCCCTACGGTACCCCGGCGTCCACCGCCCGATCGAACCAGCGCCGCGCCCCCAGCAGGTGCACGTGCTTCACGTCGCGGTTGACCTCCAGCCCCACCGAGAGGGGTCCCATGCGTGCGTAGAGCTTGCCCTGGTTCGCCGCGTCCTGTCGCACGAGCTCCGCCAGCACCTCGAAGCCGTTCCCCTCCACCGACACGTCCCGCAGCTCCAGGCGGGAGCTCGCCAGCTTCAGGCGCCCCGTGCCATGGGGGTCCCGCACCGTGAGCAGGCCGTGGGCCCAGCCCGGAAGGGAGCCCCGCGACGCGAACAGCGTCACCAGGGGCCCCGTGTCACGGCAGGCGATGTCGAGGTCGGCCACGAAGTACTCGTCGGCCCCCATCGACACCCGCGACCAGGGAAGGGTCACCCGAGCGTGCCAGTCGTCCACGCCGTCGTCGGGGTCCTCCTCGGAGCGGAGCGACGCCGCCGCCAGCTCCACGTAGGTGCCCCCCAGCTCGAAGGTCCTCGCCTCCAGGTCGGCGTCGTTCAGCCGTACCCGCCCGGTCACGTCCCCGGTCATCGCGACCTCGCCGAGACGGGCCTGAACCCCGGGGTGGACCAACCACAGCTCTCCCTCCGCGCCGGGTCCCTCCTCGCGGGTCGTCGCCTCCAGGTGGCCACGGACCGTGCCGCCGCCGCCGGCGATGTCGAAGGCCATGTCGCTGGGAAGCAGCGCGTTGTAGGCGGACAGGGAGGTGATCTGGGACTCGGGCAGGTCGAAGACCACGTCGACGTCGGAGAAGGGGGCATCGAGCCGGGTGTCGGGGGTGTGGGCCGTGAGCCGGAAGCCGTCCCCCTCCAGGAGCGGGCGCTGTCCTTCGTCGCTGCTGAGCTCGAAGCCCCGGTAGTCCAGCGAGACCAGCGTGCCGGGCTCGTCAGACGCTGTGTCGACGATCACCCCCACCACGCCCTCGCCGGTGACCTGCCAGCCCATCACGTCCACCAGCATGTCCGGGACCTGTACTGCCACCACGCTGTCGTGGAGCAGGCGCCCCTCCTTCATCTTCACGTCCACCCCGACGCGACCCGGCCCCTCCAGGTGAAGCCAGGGAGCCGACGACAGGTAGTAGTCGAGGAAGGAGAGCCCGGCCGTGTCGGCCTCCAGGTGCAGCTCGCCACCGATCCGTGCGAAGGCGCCTCGGCCCAGGTCCCCTCGCCGTGGCAGCTCGTCGATCACGAGCCGGGCGGTGCCCTGGATGTCCGAAGCCAGGAGCTCCTCGCCCCGACGAAGCGACAGCCCCTCCGCCACGACCTGGGCCTCCGACACGAGATCGGTAGGCCCCAGCATCAAGTGGCTCTCCTCCACCACGGCTGCGCCTGCGATCGTGTAGTCCCCATACACGACCTCATGGACGTCCACGACGTGCATCCCCTGGAGGTCCACGGTCCAGCGCTCGTCGGCGGGCATGCGCTCCATGTCCCGACGGGGCACTGGCTGGTAGCGGAAGCGGACCCCCTCCCCGTGCAGCGACGTCGTCCGGAAGGTCCGGTTCGCCAGTGCCCAGAGGGCCACCCAACCCGCCGCCTCGTCGGCCTCCACCACCCAGTCCGCCGCCGGGTCGTGGCCCTCGATGCGAAGCCCCCGCACGTGCAGCCGGCCCGGGACGACCATCCAGGCGCGGTCGTAGGAGAACAGCAAGCGGTCCGGCTGGGCATTGAGCATCGCCGGAAGCTTCGTGTGGAGGAACACCTGCACCAGGGCGCCGACCCCCAGGAGGGAGGCGACCGCGAGCAGCGTCAGGCCCAGGAGCCAGCGCAGGGCACGACGCATGGGGGCTCCTCCGTGGGTTCGTTCCGGCAGGGTCGCCGGGTCCCCTCTCCCTGGGTCCGCCAGGCGTGTCGGGCAAGGGAGCGAGGGGCTCAGAGCGCGCGTCGGTGTCAGAGCAAAAGGGCTACCGCGGACGTCGGGCACGTCGCTCGAGCGCGCATCGGTGTCAGAGCAAGAGGGCTGGTCCGGATCCGTGACACCGGGTCCGGCTCGAGCCCTTCTACGTCCCCCCGTGCAGCAACTCCGCGTCGCACTCGGTCGCCGACGGGAGCTGCGCCCGTACCTCCGAGGACACCCCGTCGACATAGGCCAGCCTCCCCCGCACCCTGTCGACCACGAGCGCCCCGGGGGAGACGAGGAAGGCCAGGACCAGGGCGACGGTCACCCCACCGAGCATCGGCAGCGACGTCCACAGCAGCCACGACGAGATGCCGCCGGCCAGGAGGCTCGCCGCCATGGCCCCGATCCAGACCTGCACCCGCTTGTCGCGTACCGCGCGGTGCCTCCCGCAGACGGGGACCCGCAGCCACATGACCTTCCGGTTCACCACGAGCGACAGCCCTCCGAACGCCAGGAAGGCCATCGCGTCCCCAGCACTCCGGCCCACGATGTCGACCCATTCCAGATCTGCGTCCGAGCCACATCGCAGGCAGAGCTCGGGCCACGGCGCGTCGGCCAGCGAGAGGACCTGTCCATCGTCTCCGTGCCAAGGCCCCTGGTGCGGCGTGGGCGTCCCGAAGCCGGGTCCCTCCCTGGGAGCAGCGAACACGTCGGACATCGACAACTCCTCGAATCGCGCACAGCGTACCGTACCCACTCCCCGTCGACACCAGCGGCGCCCTGTCGAGGCCTTCGCTCGCGTCGGGCCCAGCGGTGTCACAGCAAAAGGGCTCCCACGGACGTCGAGCCCTCTTGCTCTGACACCTCCTCACCCTGATCGAAGGGCATGTCGCCATTCTGCGACAGGTCCGGGGACCATCCGGCCCCGTTGCGACAGATGCCAGCGCGACAGAGGGAGAAGGCGCCGAAATGGACGTTCATTCGACGTCAGCAGCCGCTTGCAAGAGCGATGTGTCGCAACGAAGCACGATGCTCCGCGGGGTTGTCGCAGAATACCGGGATGCTCTCCGACCGCGTTGACGCGGCGCTGCTCCGAGCCCTTTTGCTCTGACACCGGGTCCGCCTCGAGCCCTTTTGCTCTGACACCGGGTCCGACCCGACCGGGTCCGCCTCGAGCCCTTTTGCTCTGACACCGACGGCCCCGCACCGCAGACCACGCCGGCCAAGGCGCAGCTGCCACGAGGTGGAGGCCTGGTCGACGGGGAGCAGCAACGCATGCCCATCGACGGGAACTGACACCGGGTCTGGCGCGGGAGGTGGACCACCCGCCTCCTGAAGCGCCACGGGAGAGCGACGGGGCTACGGTGGAGAGAGGCGCAGCGCCACCCACCGGACGAGGACCGACCGTTGACGACCCGATTCGAGCGCGTTCGCGACTACTACGCCCATCACGATGAGTCGTCCCGTCTGTGCACCCCGGAGGGTCAGCTGGAGCGGACGCGCCTCCTGGACCAGATCGGACGCCACGTGCCCAGCGGGAGCCGGGTCCTCGACCTGGGCGGGGGCCCCGGCACGTACACCGTCGAGCTCGCGCGTCAGGGGTACCGCGTCGTCCTCGCCGACCTCTCCCCTACCCTTCTCGAGCAGGCTCGCGCCGTCGTCGCTGCGGCCAACGTCATCGACCACGTCGAGTCCATCGACGAGGTGAACGCCCTGGACCTGGGGCGATACCCTGATGGCCACTTCGACGCCGTCCTCTGCGCCGGCCCCCTGTACCACCTGGTGGACCCCGAAGAGCGCAGCCGTGCTGTCGCGGAGGTATGCCGCATCCTGCGCCCAGGAGGCCGCGCCTTCTTCGTGTACCTCCCCAGGCTCGTCGGGCTCACCGGACTCGTCGACCGCGCCGTGGACCGTCCCGATCAGGTCCCGCCATCCACCCTGGCCGAGGCGACGGCCAACGGCGTCTTTCGCAGCGGAGCCACCGACGGATTCCAGGAGGGCTACTACCCCACCCCCGATCAGATGAGGGCACTCATGCATGGGTGCGGGCTCGAAGCCGTCGACGAACTGTCCTTGCGCTCGGCCGCATTCGGCCGGAGCGAGGCACTGGCAGCGCTCACTGGACCTCACCGAGCAGCCCTCCACCAAATGATCGAGGACCTCTGCCGAGACCCAGCAATGGTGTCCACGGGTGGACCCGCCCTCCTGATCTGCCGGAGGCTGTGAGCCGCCCCCCACACACACGGCATCGACCTCCTCGGCGGTATGCTCCCCCACCACCAAGCCCAACCGGCAGGGGTCCATGAGCCGCTACGCCCACGTCCACGCCATCGACTGGACCACCTGGCAGGACCTTCTGCCCCGCTTCGTCGCCGCCCTCGAGACCCCCGACGAACAGGCCATGGCCGTGCTCACCGCCACGGTGGACCCCGACGCCGAGGTCGAGCTCCTGGGGGAGCGTCCCACCGTCCGGCCAACCGAGCCCGGCTGGTTCGCCAAGACCTTCCTCGGAGCCAAGCCGGGCTTCGCCTGGAGCCACGACGAGCTGGAGCTACTCCTGGCCACCCTGGATGCCGCAGGGGCGGAACACATCGCGGAGGTCCCGTGCCGGACCAGCGGCCTGGAGCGCGCCTCCCACCTCGCCGACGAGCTGCGGCGCCAGGGCCACGCCGCCGAAGCCGACACGCTGCACCTCCTCACATGCTCCGGCTCCCTTCCCGCGTCCCCCCTGCCCGAGGGGGTCGTGCCCGTCCCCCCCGGCGGCTGCCGCGCCCTGCTGGCCGCACTGCACGGCATCGAGCCGAACGACATGTGGGCGGACCCACTCCAGGAGCTGCGCGAGGGCCTCGGCGTCCTTCCCGAAGGCGCAGGCGTCATCGGGGTCCTCGAGGTGTAGCTGCGGTCTCGCCTGGAACCACGCCCCCATCGGACCGATAGCGCCTCCACGGAGGCCGAGATGACCCGTGCGTGGACCCTGCTGCTGGCCATGGCATGCTCTGGACCCCAGGGGGACTGGGTGGCCGTCGACGCCCAGCAGGGCGATCGCATCAGCGTCGCCCGAGGCACCCTGGCGATCGACCGACGGGGAGACACCCGACTGCAGCTCACCCTCGACGGTAGCGGCCCCACCGGAGCCCTCGAGGCCTCCGGCACGTCGACCCCCATCGACGGCGCGGCCGAGCTCGACCTGGAGGGGATCTGGCGCCTCGAGGGCAGCGAGCTCATCGTCTACGTGGGAGGCCCCTGCGAGGGCGCCGTGGCGCTGACGTGCGAGCTCGATGTGGGCGGCGCCGACTGGATCGTACGCTTCGAGCGGTAGCGTCAGCGGGGCCACTCGTCCCGGATGCACACCGCCGGGTCGTTGTCGCAGGGATCCGGCTTGCCCCCCAGCGTCTGCTGGTCCCAGACCTCACACGCCGACGTGTTGTACACGTCGTACACCCAGGCGCGCAGCTCCTGCAGGCAGGGGATCTGGTCGGGATCCCCGTAGTAGGCCCTCGACCCGCAGGCCTCGCTGACGTCGCCCCCGTCCTCCTCCTCGAAGCCCGCCACCCAGGCCCGCGTGGTGGCGTCGTACACCTCGAACGTTGGCGTCTCGCTCCCCAGCCACTGGGCGTAGCCGAGGGCCCCCGTGCCACACACCACGACCGCGACGGGCCCGCAGCTGTCGACACGTTGGTCCACGAGATCGTCGGTCATCGGCGAGCGAGCCCAGGTGGACTCGGGGAACACGCAGATGCCCTCGTCGGACTCGAAGAAGCAGCCGGGACCACAGCCCAACGCCGTATCCCCCGTCGAACCCGTCGAACCCGTCGACGCGACCGTGGCGCCCGTCTCTGTCGTGGACGTCGCCGTGTCCATGGATGAGGTGTCCGCCCTGGGCATGGCCGAGTCCTCGGACGGAGACGGCGTCGACGACGAGCGCGTCGAGCCCCCGCTGCTGCACGCGACGAGGGCAAGGACGATCAGGGGGCGCATGGGTACTCCAAGGGGCTCATGCTGCCACCGCCCTCGGCTGCCCGCAACCCTGGGTCCCCGGTGTCCGTGCAGCGCTCGTGAAGTTGTCACTCGGGCGGCCGCTGACGATGCTTCATACAACCTGGGAACGTCATCATGTTGAGCTGGACAGTCGCCATGGCTCTGGCCGCCCCCTGCGCCGAGCGAGGAAACGCCGAGGCCCTCTCTGCGCGGGTCGAGCAGGCCGAGAAGCAACTCGGCGACCTCGACTCCGACGGCTTCCTCCAGAAGACGAACGACCTCTCTGTGCGGGTCGAGTGCCTCGCAGAGGCCCTGTCCCCGGTCCAGGCCGCCGAGCTCCATCGCACCTTCGGCCTGCGGGCCTACCTGGGCCAGCAGACCGAGGACGCCAAGGACGCCTTCTCCTCCGCCCGTGCCGCCGACCCCGACTACGTCTACCCCTTCTGGCTGGTCCCCGAGCGCCACGAGATCCGCGAGCTCTACGGCGCCGCCGAGCCCGACCTCGCCGTGCTCCCCGTGCTGCCGGCCAAGAGCGGCTCCCTGCGCTTCGACGGCGTCGAGGGCACCGAGCGCCCCATGTTCCGCCCCACCGTCGTGCAGGTCTTCGACGAGGAGGGGCAGGTGCAGGCCTCCGCCTGGCTCCGCCCCACCGACGCCCTCCCCCCCTACGAGGAGGCGCGGCCCGTGCTGCCTCCGCTGATCGGCGCCAGTCGAACCGCACGCACCACGCTGCTGGTGTCGAGTGGCGTGGCGGTGGTGACCTCTGGCGCGGCGTACGGCTTGTCCGGGCTCGCCAACACCCGCTTCCGCAACGCCACCGACCGCGAGAGCCTGTTCTCCACCCAGCGCAGCGCCAACGCCTTCGTCTACACCTCCGCCATCTCCGGGGGAGTCGCCATCGCGACGCTGACCGGCGCGTTCCTCGTGGGGCGCCTGTGAGCATCGTCAGCGGCACCCGCATCGACCGGTACGAGCTCATCGAAGCCCTCGGCGAGGGGGGCATCGCGACCGTCTACAAGGCGGTCCACACCGATCTCGGCACCCAGCACGCGCTGAAGCTGCTCAAGCACCGATCGGGATCCATCGCCAAGCGCATGCTCCAGGAGGGCCGGATCCAGGCCCAGCTTCGCCACCCCAACATCGTGGGGGTCACCGACGTGGTCCGCTTCGACGGCGGCGTCGGCCTGGTCATGGACTACGTCGACGGGGTGTCGCTGGCGATGCTGGCCTACAACTACACCCTCGAGCACGGGCAGCTCGACACCCTGGCCCACGAGCTGTTCGACGCCGTCGAGGCCGCCCACCGGCTGGGCCTGGTGCACCGCGATCTGAAGCCCGACAACGTGATGATGGCCGTCGGCGGCGACCGCCTGGTGGCCAAGGTCATGGACTTCGGCCTCGCCAAGGCCATGCGGGACGAGCTGCGGGTGGGAAAGGCCACGCGGGCCGGCGAGATGATGGGCACCCCCCAGTACATGGCGCCCGAGCAGTACCGCGACGCCGCATCGGTCGACGGCCGCGCCGACCTGTACAGCCTCGGCGCCATCCTCTACGAAGTGGCCTGCGGCCTTCCCTTGTTCCCCGACGCCGACGACCTCCCCGTGGTGATGGCCAAGTCCATGGCCGGGGACTGGACCCCCCTCACGGAGCGGGACACGGACATCCCGCTGCGGTGGATCAACGCGATCCACGCCTGCCTGGAGGTCGAGCCCGGCGACCGCCCCGCGGACGTCGCCCAGCTGCGCGACCTCTGGGGCCCACGCCCGGCCCCCGCCCCCTGGGGTGAGAAGGAGCTCGCCTTCGTGCGGGAGATCCAGGCTGTCCCGGTGGAGATCGACACCATCCTCCCCGGTCCGCAGCCCTCGGCGAACGTGCCGCGGGAGAGCCAGCCCCCCGCCCCCGAGGCCCCGGAGACCCAGCCCTCCCGCCCGTCCCGCGCCGGGCTCGGCGTGATGGTGCTCGGCCTCTCCGGCGCAGGCCTGACGGCCGCCGTGGCCGTGTTCGTGCTGCTGATCGGCGCAGGGATGTGGTGGGCACAGCCCGCCGACCAAGGACAGGATGTCGCCGCAGCCGAGCCCGAGCCCGAGCCCGTGCCCCAGCCCGAGCCCGAGCCCGAGCGACCGGTCGTCGAGCCCAAGCCCGTCGCC
>Ga0213839_1000536_pt1 | contig 42338 bp, 44 predicted proteins | sample SWPATP21_FD_160075 | JGI IMG/M metagenome (GOLD analysis project Ga0213839, IMG submission 160075) | Coastal seawater microbial communities from Marineland, Florida, United States - SWPA TP2 #1 | ecosystem: Environmental > Aquatic > Marine > Coastal | place: USA: Florida | collected 2016-08-14
CCGCGAACCTGACCCCGCTGACGTCCCAGCTGTTCGCGGCCGTGATGGTCGAGGCCGGCCTGCCCGCCGGTGTCCTGAACGTCATCCCGACCTCCACGGCCGGTGCCACGACGGGGCCGCTGATCAAGGATCAGCGCCTGCGGAAGCTCTCCTTCACCGGTTCCACCGAGGTCGGCCGCCGGCTGCTCTCGGATGCGTCCGAGACCGTGCTGCGGACCTCGATGGAACTCGGCGGGAACGCCCCGTTCGTTGTGTTCGAGGACGCCGACATCGATGCCGCCGTCGCCGGGGCCATGCTGGCGAAGCTGCGGAACATGGGCGAGGCCTGCACCGCGGCGAACCGGTTCATCGTGCACGAGTCCGTCGCCCAGGAGTTCGCGAAGAAGTTCGCCGCGAAGATGGCGGACATGACCACCGCCCGGGGCACCGAGGCCGAGTCCAAGGTCGGCCCGCTGATCGATGCCAAGAGCCGGGACAAGGTCCACGAACTCGTCACCGACGCCGTGAACGATGGTGCTGTCCTCATCATGGGCGGGGCGCCGGCGGACGGTCCGGGATACTTCTACGAACCCACCCTTCTCCTCGACGTGCGCGAAGGCGCCCGGATCCTGTCTCAGGAGATCTTCGGCCCCGTCGCGCCGATCATCACGTTCGACACCGAGGACGAGGCAGTCCGGCTCGCGAACAGCACCGAGTACGGGCTGGTGGCCTACGTCTTCACCCGGGACCTGAACCGGGGCATCCGGATGGGCGAACGCCTCGAGACCGGCATGCTGGGCCTGAACGCCGGCGTCGTGTCCAACGCGGCCGCCCCGTTCGGCGGCGTCAAGCAGTCCGGACTGGGCCGCGAAGGCGGCCTCGAGGGCATCGAGGAATACCTCTACACCCAGTACATCGGCATCGCCGACCCCTACAGCTCGTAACCTAAGCTGCGCCGTCGACCACGGTACCTTCCACACTATTGATTGGTGCAAAATGACAACTCAGAGGCCCGTGGCTGCCGGGACCTCGCTGTTTGACTTTTCCCGAGTCGCCGAACCTGCGGAACTTTCTTCGTGATGGTCCCCATAACCCGTGAGCGCTCCCCTAAGGTGTTCCGGCGTACATCGCCCGCCGGACCGCCGGGGGGCAATGCCTCCTTATTACCGGGGAAACCTATACCGGCCGCGAGATCGCGGGTCCGCACGGAAGGTGCTGTGGACCCAGGGCCAGCGTGAACGACGACCACGCCCTCTTCAACAGGGGGTATTTAAGAGATACAAGTCAGGAATAGTGTGGCGGGGACGGTGCATGCTGCGGTGGGCCATCAGCTATAGGCGATGACTCAACATCATCCACCTCTTTTTCGTAATGGGACTATTCGACGCGCGACGCCGAAAATCCACACCAACTGGAGCGGCAGCTCACACCTTGGCGAGGGTAGAAGTGGACACCTTCAACGCATCGAACCGAAGGTGCTGCAGTCCGGGGAATTGACCCCTACAGGGACAGTTTCAAAACGAATTCGATCTTAGGGCCACCGGGCGTGCGCTTCTGGCCGATCTAGGATGGGTCGACAAGACAGTTTCTGGCCGAGACGAAGAGTTGATTCCGTTCGAACTCGGCCACCGCGGTCCCTCGCCAATAGCAGAAGGAGAATCGAAGAACCCCTCCGTCCCGAAAAACAAGCACGGAGTGTGACCCCTCAGCCGCGGTGGCGGATCCGCCGTCATGCCTTTCATTCATAGGATCGTCAGGAGTCCGGACACTAAGTCCTGGCCGGCTCTACTGAACTCACAGTTAATGCGGTCGTCGCAGACACTTCGGATTCATGGAACATTCTTCGTCCCAATCCGCCGACGACAAAGACCCATATCACGCTTCCATCCGGTGTCACTTGATCAACGACGCCGGTGATCTTGCCCTCATGCTTCGTGGTCAGCGTTACCCGTGCCGCCTCGCTGAGGTTGCGCCACTTAAGAATGTGTTGCTCATGGGAAGTGCCTTGGTCTGCTGCAGCCTGCGTAGCGTGCCGTCCGTCGTTCTGGGGCGGTCTGACTCTCTTCATTTCTGTCTTTCTTCTGGAGGGCGGTAACGGCGGGTTAGCGCGGTGGACCGATCCCGACGGCATATATGGGCCCGAGTTGCGCCAGAGCTGTGCCCCATCGAGGCTGTTTGCGGATAGCCAGCTGATGAGTGTCAATCGAGTCTGCTTTACGCGATTGCCCCGGCACGCGCGGCAGCCCGTTTTAGTACCGCCAGGAGTTCCGTTTCGGTGTCGGCGAATCGCGATGACGGACTCGATACTGTCAGCGCAGCAACTACTACGCCATTGATCCAGATGGGTGCGGCAATACAGTCCACGCCCGCGGAAAATTCTTGGTGGTCGTATCCGACTCCGCGAGCCCGGACCAGGGCCAGCTCGCGTTCGAATGCACTCTTCGACGTGATGGTTCGTTCGGTTAGGCGGGGCAACTCCAAGTCCTCCAGTGTCTTTGCCCGAAAGTCCGGCTGGGCAAAGGCGAGCAGTACCTTTCCACTGGCGCGGGCATGGAGATGGTTTGCGTAGCCCTTGGACAGGTCAGCGACGCTCACAGCGTGCGCTCCTTCGACGGACTCCAGGACACGAATCTGATTGTTGTGCCACCCACTCAAGTAGGCAGTCTCGCCGGTGAGCCTCGCCAACTCATGAAGGGCCGCTGAGAAGTGGCAGGGGGTTTGATTGTCTGCATCAACGCGGTGAGCGATCGCGGCCGCGCCCGGGCCGAGCCGATATTTTTTTGCGGAATCCTTGGACAGGATCCCTTCAAGAGCTAGCGTGTTGGCCACATGGTATGTCGTGGGCAGCGTCAGATTGAACTGCTTTGATAGTTCCCTGGCACCCAACCCGTTAGGCGCCTTCGCGACTGCTATCAGCATCTTCATGGCTCGAGAAACGGACTGGATTGTGGTCGGGACCCTGGTGGCCGCTCCATCTTGATGGTTTGTCACTGTGAACCTTTCGCCTTCCGGCTTGGACGGTAAAGATTGTGTGCAGGTGCGCCGGGGCCCGCTGCGCGATTGGCGATCGACGCGCAACGAGGCGCCGGCACGAATGGCTGTTGCCTCGTCTGCACCGGAAGACGCGTCATACGACGTTGGCGAGCGAACCGTCCGTGCGTAGTCGGGGGGCCGCGACGTTGCGGATTAGGGAGTCGTAAGTCTCCGCGTTCAGGTGATCCGGATTCAGGATCACGCCGATCCCGATGCCGTCGGGGGCGTTCATGAATCCTCCGTCTCGCGTCAGCCTGCTGGTCAAGGCAGCGTGGACTTCGGAGTTTTCGTCTGATTCCCGATACTCCTGAACGAGAATGTTGGGGGTCGCGATATCAAAATGAACGGATGCTGCGGTTAGCACCGGGCCAAGGAAGTTGTGTGTCACTACGGCCGAATGATGGGCCTCTCCCAGTGCGGCGATTTTACGCAGCCCGGTGAACCCTCCGCAGAGCCCCGGGTCTGGCCGCAGATATTGTGGGCCACCGTGTGCAAGCAGTTCCGCAAACTCCCAGACCGTGTGCAGCCTCTCCCCCGCCGCGAGCGGGACCCGGGTTCTTGCCGCGAGATCGGCCTGGATACGGATGCTATCTATCTGAATTGGATCTTCAATGAAAAGCGGTTTGAACTGGGCGAGGCCCTCGATCATGGGACCTGCCTCGAGAGGAGTCAGTTTCCGCCCAAGCTCAAGAATGATGTCCACGTCTTCACCGACGGCGTGACGAACCTCGCCAACGAGTTCGAGTACGTCAGCGTGCCGGCGTGCGGCACTGACCTTTTCGTAGCCTGGAAGTAGTGGATCAAATTTGATCGCTGTGTACCCTCGCAGTGCGGCATCATTCGACGAACCAATCATCCCGGCCAGGGACGTCTGTTCGGCCAACAGACTGCAAAGTCGGACCCGTTTCCGGTACCGACCTCCCAGTAGCTCGTATACCGGAACCTCGTGGTGCTGGGCCACAAGATCCCACAAAGCGATATCAATGGAACTGACCGCCGCTGAAAGCACCGCTCCACGGAATGGACCCATCCGGTAAAGGTGCTGGTGGTGGCGTTCGATATTTCTGGGGTCCTGTCCGATTAGTGCGGCGCGACAAACTTCCGTTACCGCGGCGACGGCTGTCGGGTAAGCCCAGCACCCTGATTGTCCCAAGCCGGTCAGTCCCGTATCCGTGTGAACGGTTACGAAGTGCATGGCGCCGGAGACATGGGACCTGACGTCTTCGATCCTCATCCGGCTGAGAGTGCAGGTAAGCCGCAAAGCAGCGTGGCGGCGTTGTAGATTGTCGATGCATTCGGGACGATGGCCTGCTGAAGTATCGGCGAGCTGGGGATGCGGACATCAGCAGTAGCGACGCGCGTAACGGGCGCTCTGAGCGAATCGAAGTGGCGTTCGGTGATTCCGGCGGCTACCTCTGCCCCGAATCCCCCGGTCAGGGTTGCCTCGTGAGCTACAAGTACTCGACCTCCGGACTGCCGGATCGCATGGGCGATGGCGTCCTCGTCGAGGGGCCTCAACCAGCGAAGATCGAGCACGGTGGCGTAAATGCCCTGTTCGGCCAGCAACTCTGCGGCCTTCAGGGCTTCGTGCAGCATGGGGCCCCACGTGATGATGGCGAGATCTTGCCCCTCGCGGTGGAAACGGGCACCTCCGGCGGTTTCAACAGGGGCGGCCGTGTCAACAGGCCCCTTGGTTTGGTAGAGGCTGCGGGCTTCGATCAGGATGGTCGGGTCATTGTCCGCGACGGCTGCCCGGGTCATGGCGTATGCGTCGTGCGGTGTTGCGGGCAGGCCAACTTTGATGCCGGGAATGTGTGCCAGTATCCCTTCGATGCTTTGCGAATGCTGCGCGCAGGAGCCAGGAGTTACGCCCTGCTGCATGCGAACGGTGAGGGGAGCCCTGAGACGTGACTGGTTGATGTATCGGACATTGGACGCCTGATTGATGATCTGGTCCAGTGCCACAAACAGGAAATCTGCCCACATGATCTCGACCACGGGGCGTAGGCCTTCCATGGCTGCCCCGACGGCGGATCCGAGGATGGCCGACTCTGCAATTGGAGTGTCGAAGACTCTTTCGGGGCCGAACCGCTTGTGAAGGCCGCGGCTAACTCCGAAGATACCTCCGGCATGGCCGACGTCTTCTCCATACACTACGACCTCTGGCCGGTTCTCCAGTTCATTGATAAGAGCCTGGTTGAGTGCGCGTTGGTAGGTGGTTTCGGTCGACTCTTCGGGCAACGCGGTTGGGGCGGTGACGATCCCTGCGGGTTCGGCATAGAGGTGATCGAACGCTGTGGCTGGATCCGGAAAGGGCATCTGAGTTGCCTGTTCCGTAATATCGTCAATGAATCTGTCCACGGCGAGTTCCGCTGCGCTGATTTTCTCGGCCTCGGTGCCGAGTGTCAGGAGCCGCTCCCTAAGACGGGGAAGAGGATCGGCGTCAACAGCCGCGGCCTGGTCGGTTTTGTCCCTGTAGTGCTGAATGTCGTTGTTGTAGTGGCCGCTGAGGCGGGCTGTCTTGCATTCAAGGAAGACTGGACCGTTTCCGGCCCTGCAGACCCCGGCGGCGGCTGCGACCGCCGTGTGCACGGCGACGGGATCATTTCCGTCCACGACGTGTGATTCAATCCCGAGACCGCGTCCTCGGGCCACGAGGTCCGCATTACGGGTCGTGGCTGACAGGGGCGTCATTTCTGCCCAGCCATTGTTTTCGCAGATGAAAATGATCGGCAGATTTTGTGCCGCCGCGAAAATCATCCCCTCGGTGGTCGCTCCCTGGTTCATCGCACCATCTCCGATCGAGGAAACGGCGACTCCGCCGGTGCCGAGCGTCTTTGCCGCGAGGGCAACGCCGGCTCCGATCGGTATGCCGGCACCGACTATGGAATTCTCCCCGAGGAATCCATTGGCCGGGTCACTCAAAAGCGGTGAGCCGGAGCGTCCGCCGTTGACTCCACCAGACCGCTGCATGATCTCCGCCAAAATAGCGAGCGGGTCACTGCCGGTCGCCACCGCCCAGCCGTGTCCGCGGTAAGTGGCGAGGACGCGGTCCTGCGGTTCCAGCGCCGCGGCCGCGCCCACCGGGATAGCTTCCTGGCCGAGACAAAGATGTACGGAACCGGCAATGCCTCCTTCATGCGAAAGCTTGAAGACCCGCTCTTCGAGGCGTCTAATCGTCAGCATCTGCCGGTATGTCTCGAGCAGATCTAGGTCGGTCATGAATTATCTCCTACGTATTGTGCTGAACAGGGGTGAGTCGAATGGCGCGTCCACCCGCATGGTGTGCGCAACCCCTGTGGGGCCGGGTTTGCCGGGGGCGGCCCTGTGCGTGAATTAATACATGCCGGGTCCGGTGCCGGCGACGATCGGAATGTGCCGTTGGGGCGCTGTCCGCCTCAGAGCGGGCCGGCGACGCCGGCAAGTGCCGTGACTGCCGGCCGCGGAGACAGGTCACTTTCCTCTTCGACGTCCGTTTGGGATGAGTTGTCGTCCGCCAGAAGTGCTGCATGCAAAGGATCCCAGCTCATGACGGCCTCCATTCCCGTATGGACGTCCGACATGGCTCCCGCGGATTCCCGCACGGTGCCTAAGGAACCATCGGGCAGACGGACGGTGAGTTTCCGGCCGGCACCGAGATATACCTCTTCAACTATCCGCACGGCGATCATCTCCTGATCGTTGCTTACCGACCGGCTGTCCGTGGAAAGGCGAAGCCGTTCAGGACGAATGAGAAGGACCGCTTGGCGCAGACTGGACTCGACGGAGCTGCGGCACCGGATCTTCTGGCCCTGGTAGTGGAAGACCACAGCGCCGGCCTCTACGCTGGCCTGACCGGTGAGCTGCGTCGACTCGCCCAGGAACTGCGCCACAAACAGCGTCCGCGGCCGCTCATAGAGTTCGGTGCCCGTGCCCACCTGCTCCAGCCCTCCGTGGTTGAATACGGCGATCCTGTCCGACAATGCCAGTGCCTCTTCCTGGTCATGGGTCACGAACAAGACCGTGCTCCCGACTTCCCGATGAATGCGTCGAATTTCGAGCTGCATGTTGTCTCGGAGTTTTCTGTCTAGGGCACCCAAGGGTTCATCCATCAGCAGGACCCGGGGTTCGAAGACGATTGCGCGGGCGAGGGCCACCCGCTGTTGCTGGCCGCCACTGAGCTGGGTCGGATAGCGGTTTTCGAATCCTTCAAGGCGGACTTTCCTTAGAGCGGCGGACACTAACTCGCGCTGATGACTCTTGCTGATCTTTCGTTGCTTCAGTGGGAAGGCGATGTTCTGGGCTGCTGTCATGTGGGGGAAGAGGGCGTAGTTCTGGAAGACCATCCCCATCCCGCGTTTTCTGGGCGGAATGCCATTGATGGGTTGCCCGTCAACAAGGAGGTCGCCGGAGTCGGCCTGTGCAAAGCCTGAAATGATGTTGAGGGTGGTGGTTTTGCCGGAGCCCGAGGGACCAAGCAAGGTCATAAATTCGCCCGGCTCGACTTCGAGACAGAGGTTTTCGACGGCGACGGAGTCCCCGTACTGCTTTCTGACGTTGTTCAGGACGACACGTGCGCCCCTTTCGGCTGTTGAACTCATTTGGAACTCCTCGGGCTTAGCTTGCGGCGGCGAGACCGTGAAAATGCGGATCCCACGGCAAGGATCAGGGTTGTAAAGAGCAGGACAAGGGTTCCGGCTGCGGCAATCGTTGGATTGCTGTCGTCGGTCACGCTGGAGTACATCCTGACGGGCAGTGTTTCCAGGAACGGAGACTTGATGAAGAGTGACACGATCACTTCGTCAAAGGACGAAACGAACGCAAACAGGGCCCCAGATGCCACCCCTGGGACGATGAGCGGGAGGGTGATCTGGCGAAATACTCCGAACGGTGTTGCGCCCATGCTGGCTGCAGCTTTTTCCAGTTGTACATCGAGGCCGGAGAGACTCGCCGTGACCGCCACTACGACGAATGGGATCCCGAGCATGGCGTGGGCTATGACGAAACCGTGGACGGTGCCCAGCAGGCCAATCTGGGAGAAGAGCATGTAGATCCCGATGGCCATGACAATGCCGGGAACGACCATGGGAGACAGCAGAATCGAGCTGAGAGTGGAGCTGGTCTTTCGGCGGCTCCACCTCGTCAGGCCGATGGCGGCTGCTGTTCCGGCAACGGTTGCGAGTAAGGCGGAAAGGAGGCCTATCTGAACGGAGTTCCAGGAAGCGGCCATCCAGCCTCGGTCGGTGAAGAAGGTTTCATACCAGCGCAGCGACCAACCGTCCGGGAAAACAAAAGATGACTTGTTGGAAAAACTGACCGGAATGACTATGAGAGTGGGGAGCACCAGAATTAGGGCAACGAATGCCCCATAGAGCTTCAGCCCTATGTGTTTGCTGTTCATCGTTGTCCCCTTGACCCCGGAAGGTAACGGCGTCCCCAGGCTGATACGGCCAAGAGCGCCAATGAAATGACAAGCAGAATGACCGAGAGTGCGCCGGAGCGGCCCAGATTGTTGAGGTCGTTCGCCTGTGTGAAGATTGCCTGGCCGATCAGTGCCTGCCGTGATGAACCCAGCATTTGTGGCAGAACGTAGTACCCCAGGGTCATCACGAAGACCACCAGAGACCCGGCGAAGATGCCGGGCAGCGAGAGGGGAAGAAAGACACGTCCGAATGCCACAAGGGGGCGTGCTCCGAGGCTTTCCGCAGCAGCAACAAGCCTCATGTCAATGCCCTTCATGACGTTGAATAGCGGAAGCACCATGAACGGCAGCAGGACCTGCACGAGTCCGATCTGCACGGCTGCTGCGGTGCGGAGCAATCCGTCACCAAAGAGCATTGGGGCCATCGTGGCCAACGGGCCGTCTTTTTGGAAGATGATGACCCAGGCGAAGGTCCGGACCAGTCCGCTGATCCAGAATGGAAACAAGGTGAAGGCGATCAGCATTGCCCGTACCTTCGGGCCGGAGATGGCCATCAGATAGGCGAATGGATAGCCCAAGCCGAGGCAGAGGAGAACGGTCAGCAGCGCGGTGCTGAACGTCCGCATCAGGATCTCCATGTAGACGGGGTTCTCCCACAGCCAGGCATAGGCGTTTTGTCCGCCGTCGCTCTTGGTCAACGAGTTCCACAGGCTGAGGGCGACCGGATAGAGAATTCCGACGGCCGCCAATGCCAGTGCCGGCAAGACCATCAACCCGTAGGCGTCGCGGGGACGAACGCTGCGGCGGGATGTGGCGGGGCGAGATTCGGGAGCGGCATGACGATCCGCATGTTGAACGGCACCTGCCGTGCTGACTTCACTCATCATGTTCCTCCTTCAGCGTGTGGTGTTGCTGCCGCACGGGGCTAGCCGTTCAGCCAGGTGGTGTAGCGGTCCGTAATCTTCGTCAGATTTTTAGCCCAGTAGTCTGCATCGATCATGACGAATGGTTCAAACGGGGGTTTCAGCGCTTGCACGGCCTTTGCCTGATCGTCCAGCTTAGGAGTCGCATCGGCGTTCATTGCCAGTGCGGCGGTTCCTTCCTGGAAGTCGGTCTGCTGCTGCGCCCCGAGCCAGTAGTTCAGTGCTCCCATGGCAACGTCTTGGTTCTTTGACCCCTTGAGGATCGCCCAGACTTCCTTGATGATGATCGGGGTTGCCGGGGCCACCTTCCAGTCTGCGCCGTTGATATTGGACAGTCGCACTCGGGCCGCCCACACCTGTCCCACGGCGCCCTGGTGGCTCTCCATGATCTGCTGAAGCTCGGCACCCGTGGAAAAGGTGATGACGTCGTTTTTGATGGTGTCGAGTTTGCGGAAAGCCCGGTCCACGTCCAGTGGATAGAGTTTGTCGGGGGCGACCCCGTCGGCGAGTAGGGCCATCGTCAACACCCGGACAGGATTCGTTCCGTCCAATACGCGCTTTCCGGGGAATTTCTTGGTGTCGAAGAAATCGCTCCAGGTCTGCGGACCGCCGTTGGGAAAGGCTGCCGAGCTGTAGGCCAGCACGCCAGCAGCTGTTGTCAGCGGGATCCCGCATTCCTCCGCCGTCACCCCCTTGGGAAGTTTTGACAGGTCGATCTTGGACAAGTCCAGGCGCTCGAACAAGGTCCCACAGTTCGCCTTGGCTGCATATGCCAGCGTATTGACAACGTCCCACGTGACGTTGCCGCTCTGTACCTGGGCTTGGATCTTCGCAAGCTGCACCGGGGAATCCCCCACCACACGGGCACCCGCCTTGTCCGCAAACTTGTTGAAGATGGACATTTCAACCTTCTGGACGTCTCCGCCCGCGGCGGCGAGTGTGAACTGATGGCCCGCAAAAGCGCCGTCAGGCACTTCACCGGCCACGATCGGCCCTGCCGGCGTCGAGCTACCCCCGCTTCCGGAAGTGCCAGCCGTGGCAGCACATCCGGACATAGCCATGAGCGCGGCGACGCAGGCAGCGATCCGCAGTGAATGGATAGAACGCATCAGTACTCCTCAGTAAGTTTTATCACTATTTGAAATGAATTAACGCTAAGTTGAAATTATCATCGGAGTTTGGGCGGGTCAAGGCTTTTTGGCTCTTAGACTGTCTTTGACGGGGCGTAGCTGGGGATCCGTCCTGCATCCTGAGCCTTAGCAACCTGGAGGGAAAATGATTGAGTTTCTCGTGCAACTGAGTGTCGAGATTCCCGAGACGGTCGGCCTTGCTGAGCTCGAAGCACTCAAGAGTGCCGAGCGGGTCAGGGCAGGAGAACTTGCCAAAAATGGCGTGCTTAAACGTCTTTGGCGAATACCGGGGCGCTGGGCCAACTGGGGGCTTTGGCAAGCACAAAGCGAGGTGGACCTCAGAAAGCAGCTGGCGAGTCTGCCATTATGGCCCTATATGACGGCCAGCATTACGGCGCTAGAAGCACACCCAAATGACCCCCGCTTTGACGCAAGGGATTTTGCCTAGGCGAGGTCACCAGCCTGAGGCCCAGTTTCGGCAGACCGCGGGGCTGGCGCACCTGCCAGCCGGGGCCTCTGGAACAAGGAGCTCCCGTTTTCTGCCAGAGGTCGTTTCGTGGACTATTGGGGTGTCGGCCTGAAGGCCAGTGCTCCTAGATCCGAAGATCAGATCAGGGCTGGAGCAGACCCGGCGGCGACCGCTGCTTGGGTGAGAATCGATGTTCGGATAAGGTCGGCGTTCATCCGGAATCGTTCCGAAGGAGCAGAAACCGTGAATGCCCCTACGGGAACTCCGCTGACTAGAATGGGGGCGCTGATGCACGTCACGCCGACCGCGTACTCCTCCCGATCGTAGGCGACCCCGGCCCGCCGGATTTCTTCGAACTCAGCCTCCAGCCCACTGCGAGTGGTAATAGTGTGGTCTGTCCTGGGGAGGAGTTCGTGGGAGGAAAAGAACATCTCACGGACATCGTCCCCGCTCAGTGCCAGAAGCAACTTTCCGCTCGCCCGGGCATGCTCGTAACCGGACGCGCCGGTTTCGATTCCCATGACCCGCACAGCGTGGCTGCCTTCGACGGTTGCGAGAACGTGTATATCTCCCCGACGGCGAACGGAAAGGTATGCGGTTTCGCCCGTTGAATACGCGAGTTCATTCAGCGGTTCAAGCATGTATTCAGGAGCGTAGGTGTCCTTCATTACGGCCTCAGCGATGACTCCGGAAGCCGGCCCGAGTACGTAGCGGCGGCTGTTGTCCTTTGCCAGAAGTCCTTCAGCGGCAAGAGTGTTCAGCAAGTGGTAGACGGTCGGAAGGGAAAGGCTCAAACGTTCTGCCACCCCAGCCGGTGTCACTCCGCCCGGAGTCGTGGCCGACAGGATGAGGATCTTGGACGCACGCGACACAGATTGGATGGTCGTCCCGGAAGCAGGAGGCTTGGGCGACGAAGTTGCTTCGGCTACGACTGATGCGGTCATGTCCCCATCTTCCCCCTTGTCCACCTCATCGTGCGACTGCGCGACGGCTTCACGTCCGTGCCCCGCCCTGCTGCAGCGGCCGACGAGTGTCCGTCAACGTCACAGCTTTCGCTTCAGATCGTCCCGGGCCGGGGTGTCGTGGTTATGCCTCCGCCGGCCTGGGATAGTTCCAGGACGATTCCATCCGGGTCCTTCATGTACAGGGTTTTGCTCCCGGGGTTGAAGCCACCCCCGGGATTGGGGTCTGTATTCGAAACGACAGGGCCGGCGGAGATGAACTGAACATTCGCAGTCTGCAGACGGGAATAGGTCTGATCTAGATCCGGGACTCTGAAGCATATGTGGGCGTTGCCGATCCGTGCCGGTTCCAGGTCGGCCGCGACGGGTGCTGGTGCCAGATACTGCGTGAGTTCGATGACAAGGTCACCATCCGGCACACGGAGATGTGCGATCAATACCGATGCTTCCGGGTAGCCTACGATTTCGGCGAAGTAGCCGCCTTCCCGGGCATACGACTTGATTTCCGTGCAGCCTAGAAGATCACGATAGAACGCAACCGAGCGCGCGCGATCGCTGACTGTCAGTCCAATGTGATGTACGGGCCCAATATCTGGCATGAGATTTCTACTCCTGAATTTGTTGCTGGATAAATCGAAAAATCGTGGTGCCTGGCGAGACCTGGGGGCAGTTGCAATCCCGCCGAGGGTAAGGACTACATTCGCTGGAGGTGGGTGTCGGCCCAGAGCAAGTGACCGTTGAATGCCATCCCCCGAGAACATGCCAGGAAAGCGATTCGGGCGGCAACCTCCTGCGCGGGCTGGAAGCGACCTGCGGGCAGGGCCTGAGCCTTTCGCTCGACTACGTCAGCGACCGTCACACCCTCGGCAAGACTTTCGTCGCGGTATATCCCGGCAAGCATCCCTTCCATGACCTCCCCCGGATAGATGACGGTGGCGGCGACGTCGTGCGGAGCCAGAGCCATAGCCTGAGTCATCGTTAGATGTTTTACCAACGCTTTGCTTGCTCCATACGCGGCACGGGGCGGACGTCCAACTTCAGCGGCCGATGAAGCCACGTTGACTATGAGCCCGCGCCTTTTCAAAGTGTCATTGTGGGGCTGCTGAACCATCCGTCGGGCGCTTGCCTGGCCGACAAGAAATGTTCCGTCTGCGTTGACTGACATGACACGTCTCCACGTTTCGAATGTGAGGTCAAGGAGCTCGTCAACGTGAAAGACGCCCGCGTTGTTGACAACGACATCGAGACGTCCGGACTGCTCGAGGATCCGAATGGCAGCATTCTCGACATCCTCTGTGTTGGCTACGTCGCAGACGACCGCTGCGCAGGACCCGCCTGCCTCAAGGATTTCTTTTGTCACACTCGTCAGAGACTTTTCGTCAATATCGCTGACCCAGACGAAGAATCCTCGCGTTGCCAGTTCGGCAGCAGTTGCACTTCCGATTCCCCTGGCGGCACCCGTCACCCACGCCACACCGATGGTGTTCTCCTTGGTCCCTGAAGCGAGTTCAGCCATATCACGGCACCTTCCATATTTAGGGATTATCATCATATGAAATTGATTTCATATGATCCGTATAATCGATAGTAGTGGAGGATTGGGTGTGTGACCAGAATCAGGCAGCGGAAGAGTTAAATGGGACCGCGCGATCAGCTTCTGCGTATAGACAAGTGGCCTCCCACACAGGACGCGCAGCATCCCTGAATACGAGACTCGGCTTTGAAAGAATCCTGGGCGCGGGTGTCGATGGTGAATCGCCCCTCTGCTTTGACCTGGTGCTGTGTAAGCTGCTTCCTCTCACGGTGGGATCGGCCGGGAACATCCTGCTGCCCTCGGCTTCGGAGGCAGAGCCCCCAGCAGATCGTGGCTGCAGCTATCGCGGCCTGCCACGAAGACAGTACGCATATGGCCGAGGAGCTTTGACTCCGCTTGCCCGGGCCGGGTGCGGACTACGCGTTTTCCGGGGATGAGCGCGCTACGGGCGTCCTGTCGTTTGCCATCGCCGTCCCGAGCGCGGATGGTCGCCCAGCGATTCCAATGCCCTGACCAGCCCTGTCGAGACAGCCCAGGAAGAAGGATTTAAAGCCGGTGTCCCGGAACTCCGGCGCGCCGCGGGCCGGTTCTCAGAACTGCTGGAAGGATCCGTCTACTAGGCTGACGACTCTCCACCGACCCACCACCAGCCACAAATGAAAGCCTGCCCCCAGGTCCCGCCAAGCAGTCTCCCCCAACCCACTGGTTGGGAGACGCATCAGTTATCGCATTGGCGGGGCAATCGGCGCCTGTCAGTCGAAGATGCCCGCTTCCGGCGCGACGTGTGGGAGCGCGGACTTCTCGGGCGTTGGTGTTTTGTGGCCGTCGTAGGCGCATTTTTTGAAGGGGCCTTCTTTGTCCATGAGGATGCGCATGTGGGGGTCTGCGTGGTTCAGCCACCAGGTGCTGACCCCGAGGGCAGGTTCGAGCCGTAAGTGTTCCCATGCCCGCCAGATGGCTTCCATCCGGATCAGGGCTTCGGGGTGTTTGTACCATTCCGGGCACCACGCGTAGGCTGCGCCCTCGTTGACTTCCCGGAGGTAGGACTGGGCAAGGAGGTCAGCGAAGAACTCCACGGCGCTGGAGTACACCAGCTCCGCTTCGCGCTCGGCGTGACTGTGCCCGCTGTCGGAGTCATGGCCCTCGTCATCGCTGAAAGCGTCCCCGAACTCATCGCTCACGTTCTGTCACCGTCCGTCCAGGGGTTGTGGGCGGGAACGGTCACCGGCTCGCGCTCTACACATTCCTTAGGGGCAAGGGAGTCCTTAACTTTTTGGGCGTGGGGGCCGTTCATCCAGGGGATGGTTTCGATCATGGTGGCCGGGGCGCCGGAGGCGAGGAGGATGGCCCGGAACCTGGGCAGTGCGGTCAGGTCGGCGACGGACAGGATTTCGTCCTTGTTTTCCTGCCGGGAGGAGGAGGACCCGTGTTTGCTGTGGCTGCGGGAGACGTTGATGTAGCTGTATTGGCCGATCAGGCGGGAGAGTTCATCGAGGTAGCCGACTTCGGAGACGCCGCCGCCGTAGATTTTCACGTTCGACGCGGACCAGAGTTTCCGCATGCCTTCCAGGGACCAGACTTCCACGCCCTGGGACCAGGACTGCAGGATGGTCATGAGGATGATGCCGCGCGAGCCATAGTGGCTGTACTGGTCCGGGAGGGCCTTCCAGCGGCAGACGTTTGCTGCCTCATCGAGGATGCCGAGCAGCGGGGTGGCGAGGCGGCCGCCGGGTTGGGAGGTGGCGTACTTTTCGGCCGCTTCCACGACGGCGACGGTCAGGGCGGTGACGAGGGGGCCGGCTGTGCCGACGCCTTCGCGGGAGAGGCTGTAGAGCGTGCCTTTGCCGCGCACGAAGTCTTCGGGGACGAACTGCGGCCGTGGGTCGAGGTCCACTGTCGTGTCGCGCAGGGGCGTGACCCATTGGCTGACCTCGCGGTCGGTCAGGCAGGAAACCATTTGCCGGGCGGTGCCGTAGACACCGGCCCGCTGCTTTTCCGGTTCCCGGATGTGGCCCATCACCATGTCCGAGAGCAGGTCATACCCGGCGGCCCGTAGCAGTTCTGCGGGGGCCTCGTCGTGCGGGCGGGTCAGCCAGGTGTAGACCTGTGTCACCGGGGCGGAGGCGAGGGAGGCGGCGAGCAGGAAGGCCTTGAGCAGGTTCTGCCCTGCCGGGTCGAAGTAGGCATCGGGTTTGGTCCCGGGTTCCCGGGACCCGGCGGCGAAGTGGGAGGCCAGGTTCCCGGCCGTCGCTTCGTTCTTCACGTAGGACAGCGGATTCCACCACCAGACGGGTTCCTCTTCGGCGACGGCCTGAGGGTCAAAGACCCACACGGCGCCGGCCTCTGCCCGGATCGGGCGGGTGACATCGACGATGTCGCGCTTGTTCGAGGTGGCGATGACCGCGCCGGGTGCGTCCAGGATGGCCGGGACAGCGTAGGAGGTGGTCTTCATCGTGCGGGGCCCGGCGATCAGGATCAGCATGTCCTCCCAGGAGGCCCACAGCGGGCGCTTCCCGGCAACGCTGCGGCCAAGCCGCACCCCTGTGGAGTTCTCCACGCCGAGGCGCACGGCCGTGGCCGTGGCCCCTTTTGTGCCCAGGTGATCGAGGTCTTTGCCGCGGCCCATGTGGGCGGCGGCCTTATCCACCCGGGTGCGCTTGTGCGCTGTTCGGGAGCGGACCACCAGCACTGTCACCGTCAGGGCAATCAATACTCCGAGGAGCACGCAGGCGACGATGGTGGACTGGACCGGCCAGGGCACCCTGCCCTTGGCCAGTCCGGCGATCAGGTCAATCGGGTGGGCCGGGGGCGAGGCAAGGCCGGCCATCCACGATCCGAGATGTGCCGAGACCCAGCTGCCGCCCCCAATGACGACAGCTGCGCCGATGGCCAGCCAGATCCCCAGCCCGTCGCCGAGCCCTGTGCCTTTACGGTTCGGAGCACTCATGCCGCACCCTCTTCCTGGACCGGAGCGGTGGCTTCCAGCAGAGATTCTGCCGGAGCGTGCCAGCGCTTGTTGGTGTCGTTCAGGGAGGCCTCGATGGAAGTTAGGCCGATCTGGACGGGGATGCCGGGGCGGCCGCCGACCTTGATCAGGAATTTCCCGCGACCGGGAGGTTCGACGTCGCCGCCGCGGGAGTCCCAGGCGGGCGGGTCCTGCCAGGAGATGAGCTTCTGCTGTTCCTGACGCGAGAGCGGGATCGCGGCGGTCAGCAGCGGCATTTCTGAGGCGGGAAGCCCGCCGCAGATGACCATGCCGGAGCGTTCCACGAAGCCGCGGGCCTTCATCCGGTCCTCTTCCGCCGGCAGGGCCAGCAGGTCGGACATGGTGTGGGAAATCATGACCTGCCCGACGCCGACTGAGCGGTTGAGCCGGGTCAGGGCATCCACCCGGTCCACCATGCCCCTGCCGGCGCGCAGCGCCCGCCAGAGCTCGTCCAGGACGACGAAGTAGTTCCGCCGCGGTTCCAGCCCGGCGTCGGCGAGGGCGTTGGCAACGTTGACAGTGCCGAAGCCGTAGGACCAGCAAGCCAGCAGCACGGCGGCCTGCAGGTCCGTTTCTGTCTCGTCAATGCTGGAGACATCGAAGACCACGGCCCGGTCACGCCGCATCGGGTTCGTGGTGTGCCGGGAGAAAATTTCCCCGAGCTTCCCGCCGCCGGTCAAGCCGAGCAGGGTCGCTTCCAGCGCACGAGTTTCCTGCAGATAGACCGTCATGTCCCCGCGATCCAACGCGACCTGGCGCAGCTCGTCCGGGGCGGCGATGATGACGTCGAGCAGGTCTTTCAGGACCGGAACGCCGTCGAAGGAGTCATCGAGGACGCGCAGGGCGCGGTCCAAAATGGTCTGTTCCTGATCCGTGGGCGGGTTGTTCCGGCTGATCGTGATGAGGGAAACGACCATGTTCAGGCGCCGGCCGTGGGCGTCGGCCCGGACCCGGACGGCCGCTTCGTGGTGTCCGCGCTCCTCGAGGAACTGGGCGACCTCAATGGCCTGTCCCGGATCGAGGATGTTTAGGTAGCCCCGTCCCCGGCCGAGTTCGATGACCTGCCCGCCGATGGCGCTAATGGCGTCCACGTGTTCGCCCTTCAAATCCCCGAGCACCAGCGGGTGGACGCCCTGGCCGGAGAGGCCCAGCATCATGCGGCGCACGAGCGTGGACTTCCCCAGGCCGGGCTTGCCGAGGATGAACGCGGAGGGGTTGGAAATCAGGTGGGCGCGCTGGAACCAGCTGATCGGATCACAGCAGACCGTGGCCTGGGTTTCCTCGTGGCGGCCCAGCGGGACGCCGACCATGGGCGAAGACGTACCCGAGGAAAACGGCCACAGCCCGCAGACCTGCACCGTGGTCCCACGGTGTTCACGCACCGCCGGGACCAGGGCGGCAGCCCCACCCCCGCGGCCGCCCCATCCCCGGGACCCGGGGACACGCAACCGGACAGGACGTGGTGTGGCTGCGCGGCGGTCACGGGCTTCGGATTCCACACCGTCAAGGAGCTGGTTCTTCTTCTTCCGTCGAAAGAGCTTCTGCATTACAGGGCCTCCCTGATTTCGGTGGGCAGCAGGATGTGTTTGGGCAGGACGAGTCCGAGCGGCAGGGACGCGGCGAACGCGGTGTCCTGGGAGCCGTAGGCACGGCGCAGCAGGACCCGGGCGGTGCCGGAGGTCTGTTCCACGGCGGCGACAGCATCGGGGAGCCGGGCGGGGTCGGTGACGGTGGCGGTGACGACCATGCCGAAGTTCACCAGCCCGGCACCTTGGGCTTCTTCCTGCGCTGTCTGCGCGGCGGAGCGGGCGTCGACCAGGGCGCGGGCTGACGGGCGGCCTCCGGAGGTGATGCGGACGTTGGCGTTGTTCTGGTCCCGCTCGACCACGGCTGCGGCCCGGGCCGAATCCATCGGACGGTAGAGCAGGGAAACCCGCTTGCGGTCGATGTCCCCGTGCGGGGCCAGCAGCCGGGAGAGAACGGAGGAGTTTACCGACCCGCGCGGGGCGCCGGTCATGGTCCAGGAGGCAGAGAACGCGCCGTCGTGCCGGTAGTCGTCCCAGGCCGCCTGCGTCGCAGAGGGGCCGACTTCGCCCCAGGTGAGGGCGACCGGGGATCCGGCGGCGTGGGCTTCATCAATGATCAATGCCGCGGGCGGGTCGTAGGCGATCCGGACCACCTCGCAGAGTTCCTGCGCGGACATGGGACGGGCGATGCCGGCGCCGGTGGCCTGCAGCCGGGCACCGAGCCCGGGGATGCGGGAGGCCAGGTCCCGGGCGACGTCTTCAGCCTCGCGCTTCCGGGATCCGGAGCGCAGTGCTGCGGTGAAGGTCAGGGACACCCAGGCCCGGACGGTGGCCGAGCCTTCCGGGTAGGTGCGGACGACCTCGTGGAGGATCGCCTTCGCGGCCTCCGGGGCGTCGGGGTGGATGTTCATTTCGACTTCGTTGCGCAGCCGGTAGCCGGAGTCCGGTGCGGTCTCCACGGTCACGGCCGCGGCCTCCAGTCCGGCTTCATCCCCTAGTCCGGCGAGCCAGCCGCCCCAGTTCGCGACCCAGGCGTCAATCTGCTCCGGATCCACCAGGGAAGCGCCGTCAGGTTCGGTGGAGAAGACCACGGTGAAGTGGTTCGTGGTGGGGACGTGGAGCATGGCGAAGGGGCGGTTGTAGGAGTCGTTGAACTCGTACAGCCGGGACTTCGCCGCCAGGCCGGGGAGCTGGAACATGCCCCACTCGGTGACCCCGAGCGGGCCGGAACGGTAGAGGTTGGTCCCGCCGGAACGGGCGAGCCGGAAGTTCATCCGCGTCGCGAACCGGTCCACGATCGACTGTCCGTGCTTGTCCTTGAGGCTCAGAAGCAGCACGAGCAGTCCGGCGACGGCGAGGACACTTAGGCCCGGCAGCAGGCCGAGAAACGCGAAGGTGATGATGCCGGCCAGCAGACCGGTCATGACGATGCCGGTGCCGATCGCGCCCAGGCTTCCCAGCCCGGCGGAACGGGGAACCCGCCAGTTGCCGTAGGACGGTTCCTTGTATTCGCTACTAATTGCTGCCACTGGGGCCCTCCTGCGGTGAATCATGTCGGGTTGAATCCTGCGCGGTTTGTTGTGCGGCCTGAGAGGCCCTTGACGCTACGTGTGCTCCTGCGGCGACGGCGAGCCCGGCCGGGCCGGCGGCCTTCGCCGCTCCCGACGCGGCCCCGGCCCCAGCGGTGCCCGCACCGGCTCCTGCGACTGAGCCGGAGCTGCCTGCCCCGGCGGTAGCGGCGCTTCCGGCGGTGCCCTTGCCGGGCGCCCCGCCGGGGCCCGTTGACCCAGGGGTGGGTTTTCCATTGCCGCCGTTACTGCCGCCGGCGCCCTTGCTGCCCTGTGCGCTGGCACCTGTCTGGCCGGGCTGGCTGGCCGGTGTGGGCGACGCGTTGCCGCGACCACTCCCCGAGCGGCCCAACGAAACAGCACCGGTGGCCATGGCCCCCACCGCCGCTCCTGCTCCCCCGCCGGAACCGGAAGCGACAGCTCCCACCATCGGGGTGACGAATCGCATCAATGCCGGAAGTGCCAGCAGCGCGACAATCATGAGGGCGAAGCCGGTAATGGATCCCAACAGGACGTTGCCTCCCGAGGACCCCATGAGCTTGAAGGCCACGGCGTAGACGACCGCCGCGGCAGGCTTGTAGAGAATGAACGCGATGGTCCAGCCGATGGCCTTCTGGAACCACTGCCGTCCCATCTCGGTGTTAGTAAACGCAGCGGTGGTCGGGAGGATGCCGGCGAGGATTACGAGCATGCCGCCGCGGACGATCATGAGGACGATCTGCACCAGCGAGGCAAGCAAACCCACCAGGCCCAGGATGATCAGAATGAAGACCCCGACCCCGGTCTGGTTCGTCATCACCAGGATGGCCATCGCGTGGGCGAAGCCCTTGCCGTCCGTCGCCCGGTCAATAATCGAGGCCGAGAACGCATCGGCAGCGATCACCAGAATGGAGATCACCGCCAGACCGAGGCCGGTCACCAGTGTGAGAGTCAGCAGGGACCGGAGCAGGTCTTTCAACGGCGCGCCGCGCTGCTCCCAGATCATCCGGGTGCCCCCAAGGATGACCGACAGAACCGCCAAAGCCAGGGTCCAATACCCCAATTCGGAGTTGACGAACCCGACCACAGGACTGGGGGTGAGCCCGTCCTGGGATGCGAGGTTGGCCGTGGGCATGGACACCCAGAAAGTGGAGAGGGTCGTCACCATCTGGCTCATGCCCTCCATGATCGACTTCGCCAAATTGCCAATGGCGTCGTCGAGCATCCCGGAAACCGCATTGCCGCCTTGACAGATGACATCCAGGGGAACGCACTCAGCCATGTCAGACCCCGGCCCATGCGATAAAGCCACTCATATCGCTGAGCGGTGCAACGTCGTTTATGAGCTGTCCGGCATCGGAAACCTTGACTTTCCAATCCCCATCGAGCCACTGGAGCGGCAGAACTGCGTGAAACAATTTTCCGCCGGAGGTTTGAAAAGCCAGATCAACGTTGGCTTCGGTGGGCATGTAGGACTTGAGCAGGAAGCCTCGTACCTGAGCGGTGTCACTTGAGCCGGTGGAAGGATCCAACGTCGTTGCTTGCTGTTTGGCTGCGTCACGCCCAGCACCGGGAGTCATGAGCTTGTCTGCCAGCTTGATATTCATTTGCTGTGACTTGGACGAGCCAAGGGCCACCAGGTTGACGGCAGAGTAGACGGCGCCGGTTGGCGAGTGAGCAAAGCAGGACCTGAATCCGCTGTCGTCCGTCAGCCCCGGCCCGAATGTCTTGGGGTCAGTGGGGGCTGCCATTTTGCCGACGAGTTCCCACTTGGACTTCGGTGCTGCGCCCAGAGCCGTCTCCGTGCTTGAGGGCAGCCCACAAACACTCTTTCCCGCCGCGTCGGCTGACTTTGTTGGCGCCGAGGCGGCGCCGGCCGACGATGATGCCGGGGCGGGCTGGGCGGTGCTGGATGCCTTGGGGAGGAAGAAGATCACGACGACGGCCGCGATTAGTGCGACGACCAGGGCGGCCGAGATGATGAATCCGGGTCGGGTGAACGGGCTGCGTTCGGTACTGCTTTGGGTGGATTCGCTCATGATGAACCTCTCCGGTAGTTGCGGGTTTAGGCGAAGGCGCGGACGATGCCCGAGGCGCCGGTGATGATGATGCAGCCGGCCAGGACCCAGCCGAGCTTGCCGATGGACTCGCCGCCTTCGCCGCGGCGGAGCTGGATGACCATGCCGATGCCCACGATGATCACGCCCAGGACGCCGAGGACCAGCCCGATGCCGGAGGCCCAATTCAGGACGGTCAGCAGGCCTTTGGCCTGTTCCGGAACGACCGGGGTGGGGTTGGGGATGACGCTTCCGTCAAGTACAGCGAAGGGGTTCATGGTGAGACCTTTCAATTGGTGATGCTTGGTGTGGTGTCGGTAGCCAAGGCGGCCATGTCAGTGATGAAGCGTTGGTACTCGCGGGCCGGCGGTGCGGTGGTGGGATCCCCCTGTCGCCAGGCTTCGACCCAGGGCAAGGTCCACAGTCGTGGGGCTCCCCCGCCGACGATGGTGGCGAAGTCGCGAAGCGCTTTGGGAGTCTTCCCGGGGGCGTCGGCAAGGACGGCGAGGCCGAGCAGATCAAGCGCCGGTGCCGCGCCTGATGCCCACTGCGTCAGGGCGCTCCGGGCAGCGGTCAGGCCGCGCATATCTGCACGGCAGACCAGCAGCACTCGAGGCTTGCTGCCGTCCTGGAGGACAGGCCAGCAGTGACCGGTCGCCCGCGCCCCGCCGATCAGATCAGCGACTCGGCTTTCCCCGGATCCCCCGTGGGCGCCGGTGACCCACAGCGCTGCGGAACCCGCGACGGTGCGGCGGCCAAGCCGGTCAGCGGCGTCCGGTTCGACCATTCCCCTCAGCGGTGCACTGATCACAGCCGCCGGCGGCACGTGCGCTTCCGATGCTGCGGTGTCCGCGCCGGCTGGAGCCGGGCGGGTGATCCAGGGGTTCAGGGACTGTTGCATGGCTGCCTCCTTTCAAAGTCCGTTGGTGATGGTTTAGAAGCCGGCGGCGACGGCGGCCGCGGCCGCGAGCCATGCCCGCTGGGTTGCGGGCTGGAGGGCTTCATAGCGGATGGGTCCGTTGACCAGGGCCGGATCGTAGGGAATCCGGACGACCGCGCGGACGAACGGGGCGAAGCCGTCAGCGATCCGCTGGGCCTCGTCCTTGGCCCGCTTCAGCGCCTCGCCGCTCATGCTGCGTTTGGCGTCGGTGGATTCCGAGACGATGACAACAGCGTTGCGGGCCAGTTCCGCGTCGTGGCCGCCACGGGATTCCAGCGTCTGCAGGGTGAGGCGTGCGGCTTCGGCGCGGTCTTCGATGGCGGTGACGGGGACGACGAGCTGGTTGGTGTGGTCAATCATCCGGCGCCAGTTCGCCGCCCGGGCGGTATTGCCCGAATCCATAACCACGAGCCGGTAATAGCGGGTGAGGACCTGGTGCGCGATGTCGACTTCCTCGGCGGTCACTTCGTGGTCACCTTCCTCGTTTTCATCCGAACGCAGGACATCGAACTTGTCCGCTGTCTGGTGGTGGACGAACTTGGCGATTTCGGCCGCGTTCGTGGACGGGGAAAGCAGCTCGGTGGAGGAGTCGATCAGGTCCAGGACGCTGCGGTCGTGGGAGCCCTTTTCCGTCCGCCATCCGAGGGTGCCTTGGGACTCGTTGTTATCCCACGCGACCGTGGCGGCGCCGCTGTAGCGGGCGAGGATGGCCGAGAGCATGACCACGGTGGGGGTCTTGTTGGCCCCGCCCTTGCGGTTGACCACGGCAATGGTCCGGGGGCCGGGCCAGTGCTGGCTGACCGTGCGGACGTCCTTCCGCTCGGTGAGTTCTTCCTCCGAGGGGTCCATCCGGAATCCCAGGCGCGTGAGTGTTCCGCGCCAGCCCTGGGTGGCAGGTTCCAGCACCGGGGCGCTTACCAGAAACGAGGTTTCCTTCAAGCTGCGCCGCGTCGGCGCCGCTTCTCCAGTAACGTCGGCGGCCGTCTGCGGTTCCGGGGTGGGCGGCACCGGAACCGCATCGGCTGCGACGGTGGCAGGTGGCCACGGCCGGGCGTCCACCGGTGCCGCAGGGGCAGGAGCTGGCGCGGATTCTGCCGAAGTGGCCACGGGCTCCGGTGAGGGGACGGTCTCTATGATCGCCGGGGCGACTGCCTTGGGTGTGGTTTCCGGAGTTTCTGCCCGGCGGCGGCTCTGCCGCGGGTCATAGGATACGGATTCGATCCTGTTATCCGGGTGGACGATGAGTTCACCGTGGCCTTCGGGGTCCTCGATCCGGACCCGCACGGGGCGCTGGAGGGTCTGGGCCTCGCCCACGATGAGGGCCAGGGCGTTGTTGCGCAGTTCCTGAACGGAGTCTCCGGCGGGGACGACGCGGGAGTTGCCGGCGACGACGACCTCGGCGGTGCCGTTGTCGCGGACGATGGCCCGGATGTTGGGAAAGGCCATGACTTCGGTTGGTGTAGTACCCATGAGCTTCTTCCTTACGTGTATGAGATTCAGAGGTGCGGCGCTTAGGACGAGGGCGGAGTGAGCCGGTTGACCTTCCACGGGGCGTCCTTGCCTGTGCGGAGCAGCTGCACCGTGTAGGTCCCGGCGTTGGTGGGGACCGCTGCCATGACGCCGAAGCCGTTGGCTTCATCGACGTTCAGGGTGGCGGGGCCGGTGACGCGGCTGACCGGGATGTTGGCCGGGTCCACTGCCGAGTAGTCGGCGGTGGCCTGCGGGGTCAGCCACCGGGCCAGGTCATTGGCCCACTGCTTTTCCTCCACCGTGGGGCGGGCGAAGTCCGTCATAGCGTTCTCTGCGACGTCCATGGCCTCGTCCTTGCTGGCCTGATCCCAGGTGATGCCGATCGTGGCCGGGACGGTTCCCCCGGGCGCCTGGGGTCCGCTGTTGGCGCTCAGTGAGACCGGCGCGGACGCCGTCGGCTGGCTGGTTGATGCCGCCGGTGCCGGCGTCGTGTCCGCCACCGGCGCGCAGGACACGCAGAGCAGCGCCACGGCGAGCAAGGTCAAGGGTTTTTTCACTTCTTCTCCTCTTGAGTGGGCAGGTACAGGAAAGCGGAGGGGACGGTGTTAGCCACTGTCCGGGTGTAGTAGCTGTGGTCAGCCGGTGCTGGGTTGCCGTTGTAGCCCTCTTCGACGTAGGTGCCGTTGGCCTGGACGTCCTTGACCACCGCGACGTGGCCGAAGTTCGGGTCCGCTCCCCCGGCCCCGGGCGCGTACCAGACAACGGCGCCGACCCGTGGTGTGTTGCCGGTGGGCCAGCCTTTGGCATCCCAGCCAGCCTTCCACGTCACCGCAGAACCCAGCTGCTGCCCGTCCGGGCGGAAGGTGCCGTTGAGGAACTTGAACGGTGCGCCGGTCGAACCCATCTGCTGGTTCACCCGCCACAAGGCGAAGTCCACACACTCGCGGTAGTACATGCCCAGCGGTGACGTGCTGGCTGTGTTTGCGCCGGCCTGCAACCAGGTCGGAGAGTTCTTCCACGGGTAGTCATCCCCCGCGCCGGATTGTCCGGGGATGGCGCAGTCGCTGCCGTGCAGGGAGAACTTCGAGTTCGAGAGCGCCTGAACGAGTTTGACGGCCTCGGGCCAGTACTTCTGGTAGTGGTACGGGTCGGCGTTGCGCTGGACCTTGTTACCGGCAAGGGTCGGTTCCAACAGCTCCCAGCCGACCACGGACTGCAGGGCCTGGATGAAGTTCGTTGCGCTCCGGGTGGGGTCCATGCGGTCTGCGTAGGAGCCCCACGCGCCGTTGTCGCGCTGCTGGAACAACCCCCGCGAATCCGGGCCGGCACCGTCGCCGGTATCCAGCACCTGCAGGCCCGACTCCCCCAGGGCCACCATCACGCTGATCATCTGGCCCTTGGCCGATAGGTGCAGCGTCTTGCCGGCACCCATGATGGCGGCGGCGTTCTTGAGCTGTTCTTGGGTGTATCCGTCGACCTTGGTGTTGCCGTCGACGACGACGGAAACAGCCGGGCCGCAGTCAGCCACAGCAGGTTTCGCGGGGGCCAGTACCAGGAGCATGGAGAAGATCAGGCCGAGCATCATCCCGGGTACCGCGACGGCGGCTCCGGTGCTGAGCCTCGTGGACGGCTTCACGGCTTCCCCCTGTGCTCCTGTGCTGTGTTGCCTAGCGGTCATGTCTCGTAGGTGGGCCCCGGCTAAACTCGGTGCAGAAGATACGATGGATTCAACCAAGAGTTGATCTATCGAAGATAGTTTAATTATTGGTTCAACCCTAGCAGGTATTGATCGCCCGTGCTTGTCTATGCCCTTTGTCTAAGGAGTGTCCGTGCCTGTCTCAGCCGCCGAATTTAGGGAGTGGTTAGAGGGGAACGCCGTCAGCCCGTCACCTACTGCGTTGAGCACGCTGACCGGTATAAATCGGGGCACCCTGAACAATCAGCTCAGGCGTGGAAATGTTGCGGAGTCCACGGTGATTGCCGTTGCCAGGGCTACCGGCACGAACGTCATCGATGCGCTCAGCGTTTTCAGTCCGTACCGGATCATTAAGTCCCGGCCCATAAAACCCTCTTCGGCAGAGGTTCTGAGCCAGGTTCATCACGCCGATCTCATGGCCGAGCTGCAGTTCCGTACCTCTCAAAGGCACTATCCCCGTGAGATGCGCAAGGGAATCGATCTCATTGCCTTCCCTCATGACGGCTCTGTCCGAGCCTGGATCGATGCCATCGACCCGGGGGACATTCGTCAGAGGATGTCAGAGGAAACGGGCATGGCACTCACCTACATCGCCACACAGCTCACTGAAAATAAGTTGAATCCTCACTTGGCGATTGCTGCGTCCCGGGCCGGTGGGGGCTCGTACGCGTCCGGCCTTGTGGTGACTGAATTGATCACGCCGACCGAGGGAGGGTGGCAGATCCGGGCGCGCGAGGACGAACTACTTGAAGTTTCCGATGATGTCTTAGTGGACGCTATTTCCGCCCGCATTCATCTCCTGCAGAGGCGTGTGAAGCAACGCAAGGAAGCCCGCGAATACGCGGAGAAGATGACGGAACTTCTGGGATGAACCCGCTCACCGTCATCCCGGTAAGCCTGATGCTCATTCTCCTCGGCAGCCTGACGTTCAAACGCGTCAATACACCGGTGCTGGGACACCAGCACGCACTGCAGGGAAAAGCCAGCAGCATCGCCCTGTCGGGCATTTTCCTAACCCTTGCTTATCTGTTGCTCCTGCCCCCGGTCTACATGGGCGTGGAGTCGCTCATGCCTCTGACCAATGGCACCGACCTGATCTCCAAATACTTTGCCCTCGTGGCCGTCGCGTTCCTGGGCGGGCACCTCAGCGTTGCCTACGACTCACCGCTTGCGCGCAGGTGGACTGTCGGGGCGCCCGGGGCGGTCGTGCTGGGAATCGTCGCCACAGGCCTGCTTGGGACCCTTCTGGCGACCGAAGCCCCGAACCCGTCACCGCAGCTCCTGGATTACGCTGGGCAGCCGAGCGTGCGCCTGAATACGTGGCTCGTGCTGGCCTACGTCGCCTACATCGTTGCCCCCCTCATTAGGCCCGCCTACAAGGACTCACGCAAGAATCCCCTCAGGGGCGGCCGGCTCGCGTCCGGGCTTATTGCGGGCGGCTTTGCGCTGTCTCTGATCCGCGCTTTCACTTACCCGGTCGAACTGGGCGCCACGGGGGACGTTACCTACCTGTTCATGATTGTTTCCTACATCTCCACGGCCTTCGTGGTGATAGGCCTGGCACTCTTCGCGTATGCCCGGAAAAACCGCACACCGCAGACCGAGCTTGGCTCGCTCCTCTCGATCGACTAGAAAGGCTGCCTCATGAATTCCACGCCGAAAGACGCCCAACTAGCCGTCAATTGCGTCCTCGCCGAGGTCAACAAAGAACATGAAGCCGCCTACAGAGTCATCTTCGAGGCAGTGAAAATCTGCATCGCCTCCGGTATGAAGCGACGGGAAGCAGCTAAATTTCTTGGCGTGCAGGCTCGACGAATCGACCGCCGAGGACAGTACTTCCGATCACTCCTCGCAACCAGGAACCTGTTCCGGGGCACCTTGAACGCCGGCGGTGGCTCACCTGCCGCTGCTGCTGACGTCGAAGCCGTCGTTCGGCGGGCATGGAAGCGCTAGCTTCGAAGCCTCAGCTTGATCCATATCTAAAATTTTCTGAATTTATGACATATTGGACCAATGATTGTTTCCAGCGCATCCGACATCGGCGTTTGTCCGAGCGCGCAGCGTGCAATGCAGAGTGTTTGGCTGCAGCGGCTCCCTGGACACCGACGCGACACGCCAGCGCGAGTGTCCCACTTAATTCTTATTCTTAAGACTACTGTCCAGAGCATGGCTACTTCTTCTCGCAGACGACTCCGGGGAACCGCGCGGGACAACGTGCAGCTGAACACGCTGGTCCCACAGCAGGACAAGGACTTCGTCTTTGACCTCGCAAAACGCATGGGTATGTCCACAGGTGAGGCGATGGAGCTCTTCATCGCGCACCTTCGAACTGAAGTAGACCGAGACGGCCTGCCTTCCTGGTTCAACTGCCGCAACGTCCCAGAGGCTTTGCCTATCGCTAAGGCCAGTTAAAGACTGAAGGCCCGCTTTCGCGGGCCTTCAAAAAGTATGACGTTCAGATCCGAAATCTTGGCGGACGACGATCTGAACTTTTCACAAGCTCCCCGTGAGGGGCGCTCCATTTGCTATACCCCGAAGGGACTAGCTGTTGTCTATGGTACCTGTAGCGGTCGTGTCGTCAACATCTGACGCACCGCAGACGGCGGGTCAGCTCACGCCCGATATTGCATGGGCCCTCGCCCCATTGATCGCTGGCGCACCGACTTACCGGTTGGGACGCTGGATTGGCGGCCGCTTCCAGTACCCGCGGCCGCAGAACCCGCCCCGGATCACTGCGGCGTTGCCGACACGGCCGGCGGCTGTCGTCATCCACGGTGCAGACGGTTCTGTGGCTACGCTCTGCCTTGACCTGGACACCTCCAAAGCGCTGAAGGGCGTCGTCGATGACGACGCGCAACGCCTCGGGACACTCTTGGAGAGCTGTGGTATTCGCTACGTCGCGGACCACTCCCCCAGCGGCGGACGCCATCTCTACATTCCGCTCGCGGAACGTATGAGCGGCCCTGAAGCCCGGGAGCTCGTCGAAGCTATGACCCTCATGGCTCCGAGTCTCGATCCCAGTCCGCACCAGAACGTCACCGACGGCTGTATCCGGGTTCCTGGTTCCGCGCATAAATCCGGTGGCCATCAGATCCTGACCACTCCCCTGACGACTGCCTACGACGTTCTGCGCCGCCGTAATCCCGCCAGCGCTGTCGCCGCGCTCCGGCTGGCCATGGCGCCGGAAATGAGACGCGCCGGCGAGCTCAAAGACCGCACCGCGAAGATGATGGCCGCCGCGGCGACGGCGCACGGTGTTTCCCCGGCTCCCTTCGCCGGGAGCCAGTCCCCGTTGCGTGTGCTGGCCCGTACCGGGCTGTACGACACGGCCAAGTACGCCAGCCCGTCAGAGGCCCGGATGGCGGTCCTGAACCACTTCGCCGCCTGTGGCTGGACCCTGGAACAGGTCCGCCTCGAGCTTGGCGGCCAGTTCCCCGGCCTCGCAGCCCTCTACACCACCACTGACCGGCAGGAACGCCTCATCGACACAGAGTGGGCCAAGGCCTGCCGCTGGATCCAAAAACGGAGACCCGGGGGCACATGCATTAGGACTACCCGTATTAACGACACAAGCCCTCCAAAACCCACAGGGGGGGCTAACAGAACCAGCAGCAAAGCTGTTGTGCACCAGCTTGTGAACGATCTTGAGAATGTCCTTTATGCGGTGCTGGACCACAGACTGAAGGAACGCGGACGCGAGGGCCTGAGTCTGCGCCTGTTGCTCAGGGCCGTACTTGGCTACATGCGGACCATGGAGACCGATTTGCTGGATGTCGGGTGCCGTACCTTTGCGACTGCACTGGGCAAACACCACGGCACTATCTCAAGACTCCTACCGGTGCTCCAGCAAGCCTCCGACGGCATCCTGACCAAAATTGCTGATGCCCGTGGCCGCAACGCCGACACCTACGTGATCCAACTCCCACAGCACTTTGAACAACTCGCACGGGAACTCTCCTGGCGAAGCGGAAAAATCCATGGCATCCGCCCCGTATTCCGTGCCCTGGGCGACGTTGCCGCCCTCGTCTACGAATCCATCGAACGCGGACGCCTCTCCCCCACCACAGCAGCCATCGTCCGATCCACAGGACTCAGCCGTACAGCCGTAGAAACGGCTCTGGGTACCATGTACAGCTACAACATGATCGAACGCCGGCACGGGAAATGGACAATAACCGCCGGAACCAGCCTGACAGCGCTGGCCCGCCGGCTCGGAGCACTTGACGACGCCGCAGAACAGATCAGCCGCCATCGAAAGCAACGCGCAGCCTGGCATGCGTGGCTGGACAGGAACCTCGTACCCGAACTTGCAGAACATGAAGTGGAGGACCCCGAAGTGGACCTCTACTGGATTCCTCCCTCAGAAACCGAACTGGATTGGGTGGGGACACTGTGGCGAGTTGCCTGACACCTAGGGAAATGCGTGACGACATTGACAGTAGAGCAGTCATTGCATGTAACGCCCGTATTGACGTAAAGCAAGTAATAGGTGCAAAGACAGTATTGACGTTAAAAAAGTCTTTGACATGCCTCTCCCCCACCACAGCCGCCATCGTCCGATCCACAGGACTCGGCCGCATAGCCCGCCGGCTCGGAGCACTTGACGACGCCGCAGAACAGATCAGCCGCCATCGAAAGCAACGCGCAGCCTGGCATGCGTGGCTGGACAGGAACCTCGTACCCGAACTTGCAGAACATGAAGTGGAGGACCCCGAAGTGGACCTCTACTGGATTCCTCCCTCAGAAACCGAACTGGATTGGGTGGGGACACTGTGGCGAGTTGCCTGAGACCTGGGGAAGGCGCGACAGTATTGACAGTAAAGCAGTCATTGCATGTAACGCCCGTATTGAACGTAAAGCATCTAATAGGTGTAAAGATGGTAGTGACTTGAAAAAAGTCTTTGACACGATTGCTATCAAAGACGTCTAAGACAGTAATGACAGTAAGGTTGAGATCATGACAGCAACAACAACGTTCGACCGGACAGGCATGGACCGAATCTGCGGCTTCGTTAACGGCAAGGGAGGCGTACTGAAGACGACACTGACTGCAAACGTCGGTGCCCTGCTTGCAACATCTGGGTGGAAGGTCCTGCTCGTAGACATGGACCCACAGGGGAACCTTGGACTCGACCTTGGTTACAGGCACGGCGCCCGTGACGACGATGGCAGCGCCCTCGCGCAGAGTCTTATGTTCGGGTCGCTGCTGTCGCCGCTGAAGGACGTCCGACCCAATCTCGATGTGATTCCCGGAGGGGCCGAGCTCGACCAGGCGGCAGCTGGTCTGATTGCGCAGGGGAGTAAAGACGGCAGCAAGGCGAAATTGGCCCTTGCCCGGGCACTCGCGCCGATCGCTGCCAACTACGACATCATCTTCATCGATTGCCCGCCCGGCAACGAGCCCCTGCAAGTCGCGGCTCTGGGTGCAGCCTCGTATGTGGTGGTGCCAACAAAGACGGACAAGGCTGGCCGCGAAGGACTCATTGGAGTCGCCAAACGCTTGGACACGGTAATCGACGTCAATCCGAACCTCGACCTGCTCGGTGTGATCATCACCGCCACATCGTCCACAGCCACCAATGTTCACCGGACTACGCGCGAAGCCATCACGGAGACCTTTGGAACTGATGACGTCCTCTTCGACGGAATGGTACGTCACGCAGAAGCGCCGGCACAGGCGGCCCGCGATAGGGGAGTGCTGGTCCACGAACTCGAAGAACAGGTCAAGGCCGCCCCCAAATGGTACGAAGTGCTGAAGGGAACAGCTGAAGCTGGCCAGAGCCAGCCGCGGTCTGCCGCCAATGTCGCTGAAGACCTTTACCAGATAGCCCATGAACTTGTTGCCCGTCTGGAAGCAGCCGAGGAGAGGAACGCATCATGACTGAAAGCAACCGCAAGCCCATCGGCGTGCCGCCCCGGCGGCGGCCTGACAGCCTCTCCGTTCAGAACCTGGTGAAGGCAAACAGGAGCTCAGGGGTAACTGAGGGCGACTCAACGGGCACGTCTCCGGCTGCCGCACCCGTGCCTGACACTGCGTCGAAACAAGTCACGTTCTACATGGCGGCGGATGACCTCAAGCGCGCCAAAGCGGCCTACACCGGAACCAGCGGGCAGGAAATGGATCGAAGCTGGTCCGACTTCATCTCGCGGGCTGTCCTCATGGAGGTGGAACGACGCGAACGTCTCTATAACGAGGGGGAAAAGTTCCAGGGAGGGGCAAGGAAATTGGCTCCAGGTCGAAAGATTCAGCTTTGATCGCAATGCAGTCTTTGACAGTAATGCCGTCAAAGTAGGGTAGTGGCGGCAAAGGACCGCCCGACCGCTGGCACCGTCTCTGGGCGCCAGCCTTGGGTGTGCGCGGAGCGCAAATGCTTACGTCCTTGACACACTTCTCAGTCAGTCTCACAAACGATCGATTACTGAGGCAGCAGAGCGGGCTCGCCTTGGCTTCAGGAGTTCCCTGTGCGACTAGGACCGTCGCCATCTCAAAATGCCGTCCAACAACAGGCAGTCTCACAAACGCGAATTTGGCCGGATTAAGAGACCCTAGGGGGTATGCCTGTGGTTGGCGTCAGTTGAACAGGGTGATCAGGTCGCGGGGCCGCCAGCCGGCCACGTTCTAACTCCTGCCACGACCTTGACCTTGCATCACTGGTGAGGGCGATGGTCGTGAGAGATTACTGACGGCCGTCATGATGGGTGCTATTGATTGGTACCGAGCTGCAACATCGGGGTTAGTGCACTTGTGAACAATGGTCAGTTCTTCGGGTGTGAGGCCGCTAAGATTTCGGCGCCCGGTGAGGATAAAGGCGAGTATGTGGCCTATGGAGTAGATCTCGTTGACAAGGGCGTAGTCCTTGTAGTTCTCAATCGCGGGATCAATTAGTGAGCCCTTAATCTCGGTGCCGGTACGGGTTCGGTCCACCTCCTTGTCCTTGTAGAGGCCGAAGTCTGAGATCTTGAGTGCGACTAATCCAGCGTCGTATTCCTTGACCAAGACGTTTGTCAGGCTCAAGTCCCGGTGGAGGATGCCCTTGTCGCTTAGGTAGGTGAGGCCGGAGAGAAACTGTTGTGCCATGCGCTTTCGCGCCCAAAATGGAATGGCGTTGTTCACCCCACTCATGTAATCCCGGAGATTTTTTTCGCAGTATTCCATCGTGTAGCTGTGGCCCGTCTTGTCAAAGCTGTAGACGGTAAGTATGTAGGGGTGATTGAGCCTGGACAGGAGGTCGAACTCGGCGCGAAAGCGCTCCAATTCTGGGTCTTTGAGGTGCCTCTTGGCCTTTTTCAAGGCAACCTGAAATCCGTAGTCGTGATCTTTGTACTTGTAGACCAAAGCGTAGGAACCTTCTCCGATGTGCTTCGGCACAGTCGTTCTGACCTCTTTAGAAACCGTTGGTGACACTGATTCGATGCCAAAGATGGGGTCGTACTCCGTCAGCTCGATGGGCTGAAAGTCTTCCGGAATCTCGCTTCCGTTGGAGGGACGAAGGAAGACTTTGCTGGCGTTCAGGGCATTCTCGTACCCAGCGTCAAGAGTGACGGGCATTGCGACTCGCCGAAGATCCGCTCTGAACTGACCAAGTTCCCTGGCAATCTCGATGAGTTCCCTGCTGTCGTCAGCCTTGAAGTACTGGGTAGGGATTCGGTAATTCATCTCACGAAACAGGGCATTCAGGCGGCCGTGGAAGTGAGCAAAGGCCGATTGCAGGTTTGGTTCGGCTCGTTCGTATACGCGGAGATAGAAATCCTCAACTTCGCGCAGGTTGTACCTGTTCTTCATTTCGGTCAGCACAAACTCTGCGGTGGCCATCTGGCAGTCCTATCGTCACTCGTCGCTGTCCGGACAAGTCTAGAAGGGGACTAGATGATCGCAGCCTTCGCTGCGTTGATCGGCAGACTGTGGGTACGAAGTCATTGCCCCAGCCGCTTATCGGGTTAGTAGCTTTTCGCCGTCTGAACGAAGCTCACCCGTTGGGGATACGTGTCGGTACAGAGTCTGGCGCGTTACGCCCAGCTCGGAGCAGAGCTCGCTGACTTTGGTGTCTGGCCTGCCCATGGACACCAAGGCAAGACGAAGTTTCGCTGGGGTCATTTTGTAGGGCCGTCCGCCCTTTCGTCCGCGGGCCCGAGCGGAGGCGAGGCCAGCGACGGTGCGTTCTGAGATGAGCTCGCGTTCGAACTCGGCGAGGGCCGCGAAGATCCCGAAAACGAGTTTGCCCGAAGCGGTGGTGGTGTCAATGGCGGCGCCCTGCCCGGTGAGGACTTTGAGTCCGATGCCGCGCTCGGTCAGGTCATGGACGATGTTGACCAGATGACGCAGGTCCCGGCCCAGCCGGTCCAGTTTCCACACGACAAGGGTGTCACCGTGGCGGAGGGCCTTGAGGCAGGAAGCCAGCTGGGGTCGGTCGTCCTTCTTACCCGAGGCTCTGTCCTCATAGAGTGAGTCCGTGCCGATGCCGACGGCGAGGAGTGCATCCCGTTGAAGGTCGGTGGTCTGGGAGCCGTCGGTCTTCGAGACGCGCATGTATCCCACCAGCATTGGCTTCTCCTCTGTCATTTATACGTCCGTTTATGTGACAGCCCTCCGCAACTTCGGAGACCTGGACAACTATGTCACTTTACCCGTCACTCGATCTATGTGCTGCAGACGGGTCGCTGCCGTACTTGTGTGACAGTGCTCCTCCTCTTCGTCGAAGCCCGGCTCGTGTAACTCAAGGTTGTTTCTGCTCTGCAGCGGTGTCTTACGGTATGGTATACTTGTATTACAGTACTTCACGTATGCAAAACTCAACGTAGGGCTTAGCCCGGAAATGGAAGCTTAAGATGGCGACCTTAACAATCAGATTGAAAGACGATCTCCGTGACCGAATTGCCGAAGCTGCGGAAGCTCAGGGGCTGCCTATCAGCGATTACATTCGGGGGGCGCTCGAAGTGCACCTGAGTCTTGACCGGGCAGGGGACGTTGGGGCCGATCGCCCAGAGCCCACGGAAGAGGTGACATTAGCTCCGTTTGAGAGGAAAGTGCTCCAACTGCTGCATCGCAATCTTCTAGCCGCTAAAGGAGATCTGTCCGATTCGTACTATGACGACGAGCAGGAAGTACGGTCGATCAAGGTGCTGGAGAACGGCTTCATGGGGGAATATGCTCAGGAGTTCGCCGATATCCAAGAGCCAATTAGCCGGTCCGAATGCGAGCTGGTCTGGGACATCTTCGACATGTTCCGTGTCATTCAGTCCAGCGTGCGGGAGCTTGGCAAGGATGGGTGGAATCAGATCAACGTAGAGGACGCTGAGTTCCACGGATCATTCCAAGGCTTTGACTTCAACGATGCAGACGAGAGCCGATTGGGGAATTACGCCCGGTACTTGATCAAGACCGATCGATGGGCAGAGCAGGAGGACGCCTTCAGCCGCGAGAACGACTCGGGTAACTCTCACACACAAATGCTCCCCACCTACCGGGCTATGCTTCGGGTTTTCAAGCCCCTCTGGCGCAATGCCGTCCGGGGCGGCTTTACCCGGCGCTATTTCTCGGCGAACGATCTTGAGCAGGTCCTTCTGGCTGCACCTGGAGCTCGATCAGTAGGGGAACAGTGATGTCGATGCGGGAACCACAGTTTCCTCCGCGCCGGTTTGAGCAGCGAGAATTTTTCGTCCCAGGAACAGAAACGGATGAGGAGGCTCAGAAGCAGTGGCAGGCCTTCGCGGCTGAGGTTGCGGCGTATCCATCCACGGATCGGAAGGTCCAAAGGCTTGTATTCACCAGCAACCGCAAAGAGTACGTTGCCGAAGTGGGCTATCTGATAAGTGATGAGACCAGCAGGTGGCTCGTGACTGCCATCTTTGAGCCTTATGGAACGTCCACCTACGACCCCTGGACCATCTTCCTGTTGCGGATCTGGAAAGGTGAGGTCATTACGCGGAAGCCGGCGTGGCTGGTTCCTCCGGGAACGGTTGTTGAAGCATTGGACTTTAGTCAGCCAGTGGCCCACCAAGGTAACGGTCCGGAAGATGCCACTCCAGATGCCGGTAGCTTGGCAATGACTTCGCGAAGTAACGAAACAAAGCCCTCATTCTCCGAACGTATCGATGTGGAGATTGACGGGGGCGAGATCGATTCGCCGGCACAGGACGAAGTTGTCCGATTGGAACGCAGGATGGATCGTGAGGTCTCGCAGGATGAGACCGCCGCGCCGTTCGGCTCGAGTATCGCCAGAAGCCAGGACTAATGGCAACGCCACAGTGGATCGGCCGCATCCGACAAGGAATTTTCATGTCCGTTACGGCAGTGGCTGGACTGGGCACTGCTTACATTTCGTGGGCCCTTAGAGACACAGAACAATGGTGGAGTTCAACACTGGCCAACGTTGCAGTTGCCTTCCTCCTGCTGGTGCCCGGTGAGTTCGTCCTGACCAGAATCCGGACCGGGTTTGAACGCATCGAGGAGACGACAAACGAAGTCAGGACGACGGCTGAGTCCGCACTGGAGTCAGCCGAGCAAACCGCTCGTTCCCTGGAAGATGTTCGAAGAAAGATCCTGGACCGACAGCGTAGCGAGCATGAGTCGGAGCTTGACGTTTACCGGGACATCGTAACCAAGCTGTCGAGAGAGACGCTGGTGCGAGCACTCCGCAAAGCGGCAGCGGAACAGGTGATCTCTGCGGATGGGGTTCGATCTCCGATCTGGGAGACTTCTTTACATTACAGATTCTTGGTTGGCGAAACTGATGACAGCCTAAAGGTGAGTGTCGAGAAGGACGACGGCACGATTGTGTCCTCGCATGAGTGGGAGCCTGAAGTAGATTCCGCGGACTTTTGCCAGGAACTCGTGCTGGCTGTTCGCGAAGCGGGCGAGGACTTGGGAGTGGGACTTAACGACCCAACGCAGTCAATTGAACAGCTGTCAGAGATGTTGGTGGATGTGACTCGTCACCGAGCTCAGGAACTTATGGGCCACCGAAACACACTGAAGAGAATCATCGAACGCCGGGATAATTGGTACTTCACCGAGAAGTACGTGATCCCAGAGAAAAACCTTTCCTACACCATCGGTGTGAGGCGCCTCGGTGAGGACTGGGAAGAACATCTCTTGGGAAAGGGTTGGTATGACGCGCCGGATGCAATTCAGTTCGCACGCCGGCTTTACGGAACAAAACTGTCGAAGCAGGAGACGGCCGCTGATTGAGATAGCGTACTCAGCTCCGAAGAAGTGAGACGGGGAAAGCGGCACACTACTAGATCGTGGCTAGACGCAGATGCGGTTCGCCATCAACAGAAGCGGCATGTGTCTTTGCCCGAAGCGCATCTGGAAGTTCTACGCGTCCCTCGAAGATCAGGGCTAGATCCTCACCATCTATCAAGATGAGTCGAGATTCATGGGCGAGACGGTACTGCGCAACAACCTCCGGCCGAAATCCTGCCATTGAAATGAATATAGCGCGGGTCGCGTGAATCCTCCGGCTTGCTTTGTTGGAGAGGCCGGCCAGGTCGACTTCGACGGCTGGTTGCTGTCGCCAGCGGGCTTCCACCAGATAGGTGAATCCGTCTAGGACAAGAGCGCCATCAACCTGGTCGATGTCGGTCTTGTACGATCCGGTGAAATCAAACTCGTAGGTTCTGAATAGCTCTGCGAGGAGCTTTTCAAATGCATACCCACGGCTTTGAGTGTTGGTCTCTGCGTGTAGTGCTTGGAATTGACCCCTCAGGTTTGTGAGCCGCTGTGTCCTGAAGGCACGAGTTTCCGTTGCCGCATCAATGACCTCTTTGCGCTGTTGCCGCTTGAGTTCTTCGGGATCGACCAAGAGCTGGGAGCGCTTTGCCAGGCGACGCAGGTCCTCGATGGCTCTCATTCCAACCTGTTGATCCGCTTTCGGATCGGGCTTTTCAAGATTGGCTAGTGCCTGAACGATGTTCCTTTGTACGATCCGCCCCCGCTGTCCGACACGCTCTAGGTCATCCCAAGCGGTCCTCATGGCCTGATATTTGGACAACTGCTCATAGCGTGTAGCGGCGTTTTCGCTCACACCCGACGTTCGAAAAATATGCCGAAGAGAGGACTTCCAGTAAAGCGCGTCGCCGGCAACGCGTACTGCTGCTTCAAAAACGTCCAGGGGGATCGAGGTCATTTGCTGATTTTGCCACTTCTGCCACAGGTTCCCTTACTTGTGCCGGCTGAACCGGCTTTCCCTGTGGTGGTCTCCCGGGTTATCGATCCGTGCGGATCGCGAGGAGTTTGTGGTCCTCCGGGATCTTCGCCGTGAGAGCTTGTCGCGCTTCTTCGTAGGTGTTGCCTTGGGCGCTGACGCGCTCGTAGCTGCCGTCTGGGGCGTCAATCGTGCCTATAATCTCCACCTGAACACCATATGCCCGTCAGAACCTACAAGGCCTCCAGCGCGTCTACCTCGGCGGCGTCCAGCACCGCATTGGAATCTGCCGGTGGCCCGTTGCGTTGTTCCAGGCCGCCGAGATATTCGAGCATGCTCCCCTGCAGGGCGCCGGGTCCTTCGGATTCTTCCGCGGCGAGCCGCGTCAGCGTGAGAGCCGCGAGGTCCGGGTTGTCGTAGATGTGTCCTATGGGCCATCGCTACGCACCTGATCGGCTCGGTCAAGAGGCTGCCTACCGCCAGCGGAAGGTCTCCAGAGCGCGGAGCAGGGGAGCGCTGCCGCCTTTCAGGTGGTCGACAGGGCGGCTTCCCGCCAGGGCGTTGGTCGGGGTGACCATCCAGACCGTGAAGTAGTTGTGCGGAATCTGCAATTCGATTGCACGCTGGAATAGGTCTAAGACCGTCGGGCGGAGTTGCCCGCCAGGGAGGAACTGAAATCCAGGGCAGAACGTGCCGTCATCGATGACACGCACGAGCTGCTGCATCACGGGTTCCGGGTCTTCCATCAGTTCGGAGAGCCGGCGGCGCACCTGTCCGAGGGCAGGCAGCGTGAATTCTGCCCGGATTCGCTCCCAGGTCTGCCCGCTGATCTGCTGGTTGTTTGGCCTCATCCGTACCTAGCCGCCGTCGCTGATATCGTCCAGAAGCCACTCGGTGGACAGTGGGTTCCGGCGCAGCGTGAAGGTCCGCAGCGCGGAGTTGGACCCGAGACGGACCTGAATACGCCAGTATTCGACGCTCACCAGGTCACCGCTGCCCACGGCTGCCGTGCGCCGGGTGTCCCACCAGGCGTCCCGGGCGAACCAGTGCACCGGATCGGCAGCCACGGCCCAGATCCGGCCCTCATGCCGGACGGCCAACGGTGTGCCGGCCGGGGTGAACCGGACGTCCACGGCAACTTCCAGGGTTGTTTCATTCGCTACTGCTGTCACGGGTTACGCGCTCTCCCAAGTTCCTGGTCATCATTTCTTCCCGGCGGGTGACCGCCGAACTCCACACCCAGGTCCGGTAGGTCACCGGACCGTCCTTCCATGTCACTTCGACGGCCTTGGCCGTCCAGGCATAGACCTCGCCGTCGACCAGCTCGGCGCAGTTCGGAAACCGGATCCACGCCTTCACCGGGATCCCGGGGAACCCGTTGTTCGCGGGAAAATGCTCGAAATCGAGCTCCTCCACCGTCAGCCCGATCGGGCCGGCGCGCCTCGCATACCGCGCCTGCAACCGGGCCGCCTGTTCCGGGTTCATACCCTCAGTTTAGAACTGGTATTCGATAACAAATTTCCAGCCTAGTAATTTTATTCGAATAAATGTGCAGGTTTGAGCATGGGGGAGGGGTCCGACAATCAAACGGGTTGCACCCAGTGGGGACAGCCTGAGCTGTGCGGAGGGCTCCACCTGCCCCCAACGGGCACAACCGGGAAGAGGGTCCTGGCTGCGAGCCATGAGGAAAGCCTCCGCGCGAATCCAAGGACTCAAGCGCGGAGGCTCCGGTTCTCCAAGCTGGGGGGACTGGAGAACCCCTCCAAGAGTACTAGCCCGGGTGAGGTCCTGACCGGCGGCCTGCCGGGAGGCGCCGCTTTCCGGGTCACCGCCGGCGCCGGCGGCCCCTGGTTCTCCCGGCCTGCCACCCGGGAACGGCGGCGTCCAGGAGTGTGACCTTCGCAGGGTCCAGGTCACCGCGGCGGTGTTTGTACCGCTGGGTGTGGATCCACACGCCGAGGGTGTGCTCCCGCTCAGAATCGCAGCCCTGGTGGCGGGGCCAGTCGTTGCCCTCATGCCGAAAGTCTTCGAGCTGGGCCAGCCGGTGGTGCCAGCGGGCCTCGTCCTCGGCGTCCCTGCGGGTTCCCCGCCACCCGGGCACCTGGGCCAGACCGTCCCGGTACGCCGGGTCCAGGGTCCCCTCGGCCGCTTCGCGCCGGCGTGCCGCCAGCCAGCGCGCCATCGACCGTTCGCTCCGTTGCCCGGAGCGGTCACGGGGGAGCCGGCCTTCGTCCTTGACCCAGGCGATGAGCTCGTCCATGCGGGCCAGGTCCGCGGGGGAGGGGTAAGGAACGGGTGCGGCGCCGGCGGCCGCCTGGTGTTCGGCCTCGAGGCCCGGGTCCTGGCGGCGGGCGATGACCAGGTGGTATCCGACCGTGGCTGGCCCGGCGCGCACGAGGGCAGCGATGCGTTGCCGGCTCAGCCCGAGCCGGTACATCAGCACCCATTCGGCGTCAGGAGCGCGCCGCAACCGCCTGTCCATGATGGACCCCATCCTGCCACGGCCCCCCGCACGGCGGACCGGCAACATGAGGGGCAAGGGCCTGGGCTGCCCTGCCGGGCAGACCTGGCCATGTGACAACTACTGTGGCGGCCGGTCCTCCAACGCCGGGAAATCCCGCAACGTTGTCGCTGCCGCCCTGACCGCTGCCGGATCTCCGGTCCAGGACTTCCCCGTGCGGGTGCAGGCACGGAAATTCGTCATCTCCGATGCCTCGGCGGCCGCCGCGAGGTCGGCCCACGCCGCTTCTAGATCAGCCAGCTCCTCGGGTGACAGGAACTGGCCTTGAGTCTCGTCCGCGGGGGACGGCGTCGGAGATGATCCAGGGGCTGGTTTCCGCTGAAAGAAGCTTCTGAGGCCCATTCCGGTAATCCTTCAGGTTCGGGAGTCTATGCCCCGCAAGGAGTGCCACTCGGGACAGAAGTGCGCTGTGACTGGCGGGACCCGTCCACCGTATCAATGCCCCTGGCCTCCGCTCCGCTCCAACCAGTATGGGGCGTCCGCTGGCGCGGCCGGCTGTTGGGTCCAGTGCCTCCGTCGCAGGGCTCCGGAGACCCCGGCCCTGTCTTCTACGTCTGCGACGTTTTTGTGTTGCTGTCCTGCGGATTCTAGGCGTCCGCTCCAGCCCGTCCAGCCCCTCCTTCGTCGTGGCCTGCGGTGCAGGAATTTCCCTCCGGCGCTCCTTCGTCGCTGATTTCCTCCGGGAATTTCCTGCCCCTTGCCCTGTGGGTGGACAGGCCTCCGTCGGCCGCCGAGCAAGCAAGCTTGCCAGCAACAAAAAAACAGTGGGGGAGCAGGGGAGCTGGCCGGTCACCGAAGCCGCCCCACTCACCCCAACTTCTCGGACAAGAAGGAGCAACACCATGAACGCAATCGCAACGAAGACCGTGACCACGCAGGACACCGGAGAAACCATCGACGGCGTGACCGTGCTGGGCGATTACCACATGAACGGAGGCTACGACTGGATGGAACTCATCGAAGCCGAAGGCTGGGCCGGCATCCCCAGCTGGGGCTGCGACGGCTGGGACCTGGGCCAGTGGCCCTACGTCATGGTCGCGGCCACGCGGACCGCTGACAGCATCGGCAACCTGTTCGGAGTCGCCACGTACTGCGAGGGAGACGTCAGCTGCACGTTCTACCGGACCAAGGCCCGGCAGTGGGACGCGATCACCGAACAGGCGTTCTTCCACTGGAAGAACGGACAGGCCCACGGCCCCGACGACCTGCCCGAAGCCGCCGCGGAACTGCCCTCCCGCTACCGGATGCCCTACACGGTCAACGCCGCCTAACCAGAGTCACAGCCGGTGCCCCGCCGATGACGGCGGGGCACCGCACCCCACCCGAACCACCCGAGAGGACCACACCTGATGAAAACCTGCACCGCCCTGATCATCCCCGCCGACCTGAACTCCCCGGCCCGGGTTGAAACCATCGACGCATCACTGAAAAACCTGCAAGCCCTTGTAGCCGGGAACATCGAAGCCGTGAGCGGCTACGACTGGCACTTCTACCTGAACGAGGAAGGCAAAATCCTGAACCTCGCCCCTAACCGACGCGCCGCCCAGCTGGTCCTTGAAGAAACCGGGGTCCTGGCCGATGTCTACTGCGGGAACGCGGTGTTCCTGGGAGAGACGGACGACGGCGGCGAGGCCGACGTCCCCGAGGAACTGATCGATCTGGCCCAGCAGCTGTTCGGACTGCACCAGCCCGTGAGCTGACACCCCATCGGTGGCCGGCCCTTCACGGCCGGTCACCGCTGGCGGTCCGCCGCACGTGGCCGGCTCCCGCTTCTGGTGACCGGCGGCGGACCGCCAAACCGCCCAGGGTCACGGGCGGGAGCCAGAGCAGCGCGGCCAGCCTCCCGAAGCACACCCGGTGCAGATCCCGGGGTGCTCTTAAGTGGTTCGCAGGGCTCACCCCAATTCGGGCGTCCGCTGGCGCGGCCGGCTGTTGGGTCCAGTGCCTCCGTCGCAGGGCTCCGGAGACCCCGGCCCTGTCTTCTACGTCTGCGACGTTTTTGTGTTGCTGTCCTGCGG
>Ga0213839_1000537_pt1 | contig 42294 bp, 28 predicted proteins | sample SWPATP21_FD_160075 | JGI IMG/M metagenome (GOLD analysis project Ga0213839, IMG submission 160075) | Coastal seawater microbial communities from Marineland, Florida, United States - SWPA TP2 #1 | ecosystem: Environmental > Aquatic > Marine > Coastal | place: USA: Florida | collected 2016-08-14
AGTGTTGAACCGGCTTGAAACGGCAAACCATTTTCAAGGCCTGGCTGCCAAATCAGCTCTTCGCTCGCTCGACCATCAGTAGTTTGTATTCGTTCTAGCGGACCAAAACCATCTGCTGGATTCAGAGTCATGAATGGCACCATCGCACCAGCTGCAATATTTTGGTCACGGTAATTTGTTTCGCCGTATGAAACGTTCACCAAGGCACCAAACTCACCAATGTTCGACTCCCAGCGATTACTCGCAAGCACCGATACATTCGGGTCTAGCTCTTCAGCTTGTTCTTGATAAATACCGCGCGCAGAAACCACCACTTTCGAGCCATCAAAATTAAATGGTCGCTGTGTTTTAATATCAATTTGCCCGGCTATACCGCTGCCCACCTGAGAAGCTGAGCGCGTTTTGTACACATCAACGCTTTCTAATAAAGCTGCGGGGATGTCTGCAAGCGCCACACTTCGCCCCGCTGCTGTAAAAATTTGTCGCCCATTAACTGTCGTCGTCACATCAGTTAAGCCACGAATTGAAACGGTATTAACCTCGCCAGCACCTCGGTCTGTTACCTGTATACCCGTAACGCGTTGCAATGCTTCAACAACATTGTTGTCAGGGAATTTACCAATATCCTCAGCTACAATAGCGTCTACAACTTGGAATGATTGACGCTTAATGTTTAAGCCTTTGTTTAAACTGCCACGAATACCTGAGACTTGAATCACTTCAATATCATCAGCCTCACTTTGTGTATCCTGCTGCTCCTGCGCATACGCTAGCTGACATGAAACAGCCATTAGTATAGCGCTTGCTATGTGTGTTTTTTTGAACATGTTGCCGTTCTCCGGTTATGATTTCCCCAGAAGGAATTCCTTCTGCTTCCCCCCCTAAATTACATGGCTTGTTGTCAGTGCCTGTATAGGGTTAGCTTTAGTTATGTTAATTGTATGCTGCCTTTATTAATATTATTGTATGATTAATTAACAGTCAACTTACATTACAAAAATAATAATTAAGTAAAAAACACAGAACTCTATGAAAAAAAAGAAATAAACAACTTAAAATCAGCAACTTAAAGATTGACTATTTAATGGAAAGACAAATGCGATTGTTATACCCCACAAATAAGTACTATATTAATATCAATGTATGTTCTGCTGTGTGAGTTTTGTTGATCCGAACCAGGTAGGAGAGTAATAAAAAACCCCGATCTAAATCGGGGCTTTTGAGTCTATTTTAGAAATTTAGAAAGAATAACGTGCGCCAAGTGCAAATGTACGTGAGTAGATACCGTTACCAAAGTTAAATAGTGTGTCGTTACCTTCACCGTAATGGCTTTGATATACATCATCAAGAATGTTTGTTGCATCAAATGTCACAACAAAATCTTCGTTTACATTGTAGCTTAATTGGAAGTCTAAGCTTTGTTCAGGACGATTCCAGAATTGAATCGGGTTAGCAAATGTTGCAGCTTCATTACCTGTGTAGAACTCAGAACGCCATACATAAGATAAACGCATGTCGAACGAATCACGCTCGTAGATGCCTACGATGCTGTAAGACTCATCAGATACACCCGCCATTTGTGATTCTACATAGCCAGTAATTTCACCTAAATCATTAAACTCTGGCGTATCTTGTGATGAATCAAGCATCGTATAACTTGCTTGCACGCCCAAGCCATTTAAGAACTCAGGTAAATCTTCAGGAAAGTAAACTAAACCAACTTCTAAACCAGATAGCTCACCATTGGTAGCGTTTACAGGTGCACTTAATACATATGGGCGTGTTACGCCATCATCGCCCTCGCGCACAACTTGCTTACGACCGGCAACAACTAAGCCTTCAATTTCGCGCTTAAAATAAGCTGCATAAAGAGAGCTTGTATCTGCGAAGTACCACTCAAGTGATACGTCGTAGTTTTTTGACTCTGTTGGTTTAAGATCAGGGTTACCACCGTTTCCTGTACCGTATTCTACACCTTCTGTTAATGGATCATACCAGTATTGCAGTGCGTTTAAGTCAGCAAAGTTAGGCATACGTAATGTTTCTGTGTACGCAACACGACCAACGACATCATCAGTAATATTCCAGTTAAGTACTAAGCTTGGCAGTAAAGCATCTGAATCAGCATTCGCTGAACTTTCTTCAAATACATTTGAATTCATGCCGCCAGATTCAGCAACAAAGTCCATATCTTGCTCATAGCTGACATAACGTAAACCAAACTCACCGCTGATGTCTTCCGTTAAGAAGAAGTTAGTTGTGGCATATAGCGCGTATGAGTTTTCTTCGATATCAAATGTTTTGTATACGTCTTCAGCTTCAAGGCCATATACGCTACGAACAGCATCACCATTATCAAGCATGTAACCACCGTCAGCAGTTACAAAGCTGTCGAATACATCAGCACGGCCATCGAAATAATCATCAACTTGGAATACAATACCAGAACCATCACCAGATGCCCCAGCTGCTGCCAATTGCTCAATTAAGCTAGATACAGATGTATTGGCAATGCCACTATCTTGAACACGGGTGTACTCTTGCGCAGTACGTTTTTCGTAACGACCACCGAATTTCACTTTATCAAAATAAGTACCACCAATTAGGTATTCAGCATCAAATGTGAATGTCAGTGCATCACCGGCATTACCGCCGCCATTGTCATAAATAGTGCCGGCATTCCAGTTTTCGATAGCAGCCATATCAGCTTCGTTTACCGCTGTGTTTGGATCATCCCAAAACGCGATACTTGGTACACCGTCTTTGTCGTTAAAGTCAACGTCTAAGCCATAAGCTCTTCGATCAAAGCGCATTGCAAAGAAATCTGTTTCGTACTCACTGTCTTGGTATACAACTTCAGTGTTAATCGTTAGGTAATCACTTGCTTGCCACTCGGCACCTAGCGCATATAAGTAACTATCTGTTTTACCGTATGAGAAATCACCACTTTGGAAGCCACCTGCACCAACTGCTTGCTTTTCTTTAATTACGTTAGTGCCATCAAACACCGTTGGTGTTTCAATAAAGCCGTTACCGTTTTCAAAGGTATTTGAGAACCACATCGCATTTTGCGATTCGTTTTCGTAACCTGTATAGAAACCTTCTGCTGTAATTTCGAGGGTTTCATCTGGTGCCCACTGTAAAGAGACAGACGCCGCAGGACGTTTACGAAGACCGGTAAATGAAGCACCAAAAATTGCATCGCGCGCTATAAGATACTCAGTCGGCTCTCCATTAACATCTAGAGTAGAACCAGACGCAGTAGGTAGGCCTAACTCAGTACCTTGAGTCCAAAATTCATTCGGTATACGTGAATACGGCGAATAATTAGCCTGCGGTTTATCAGTAAAGAATGGAAATGCAGCGCCCGCAGTCATAGAATCATCGCGGTAATGTGTTTCAGCGTATGAAATATTAACTAACGCACCAAACTCGCCAGCACCGTCGATTTCCCAACGGTTAGAGAGTAATGCACTGATATTTGGATCAACTTCATCGGGTTGGTCTGAGTAAATCGCACGTGCTGCTAAAACAACTTTTTCACCTTCGAAGTTGAAAGGACGATGAGTTTTAATATCAATCGCACCTGCGATACCGCGTTCGATTTGATCCGCCGAACGGGTTTTATAAACTGTTACACCTGAAAGTAAACTTGCAGGAATGTCTTGCAGTGCCACATCACGACCCGCACCTGTAAAGATAGCACGACCATTAACTGTGGTATTAACATCAGTAAGACCACGGATTGAAACCGCGCTTACTTCACCAGCGCCACGGCCCGTTGTTTGTACACCTGTTACACGTTGTAGTGCTTCAACTACGTTGTTATCAGGGAATTTGCCAATATCTTCAGCAACAATTGCATCCACGATTTGAACGCTTGCACGTTTTTCATCTAGCGCTTTGTTTAAACTGCCTCGAATACCTGATACTTGAATGACTTCCATCTCATCGACGTTATTCTCAGGAGTGTTTGGTGCTTCTTCCTGCGCAAAAGCAAATTGACAGGTAAATGCCATAACTACAGCACTGGCTATGTGTGTTCTTTTAAACATAAGCGGTGTTCTCCAAATTATAGTTATATCGGCCCGCTGAACTTTCCCCATTCAGTTACCGAAGAGTGACCACTGCATTGTGCATCGTGTGTTGTCAAAACGGTGCGCGAGTGAATCTACGTTTTATTATGTTAATACATTGCTTCTGAACTTTAATCATATTGTATGACTATTTATCAGTCAACTGAAAGAGCCAAATTAAAATTAGTGCCATAGTGTTTACAAAAAACGTTGTAATTATAACACGTTACAAACTCAAAAAGGGCTGTGTTTTTATTCTGGAAATTTATTTAAAACCATTATTATCAGCAATTTACCATTTGTTCGTTTGCTTGTTTAATTTGTCTTTAATTCATCTTGAGCAACAAAAAAGAGCTAACAAGTTATTTACCCAGCGTATTTTGATGCTACTATGATTAAAATACAATAATATAATATAGAACTATTTTTTGCTGCACTTTTACTAGTTTGTTTCGATGTAAACAATCAGTTACTCAGTATAATTAGGCGTACACTGTGTATTATCTGGTCACTTAGAGCGAGCTCTGGGTCGAAAAAGCTGCAGTTCAAACAACAATTATTAGTTATTAAGGACACTCATGAAGAAATTGAAAGCGTTAGCGCTACCATTACTTTTTTCGAGCAGCTTAGCTGTTGCACAAAACCCATTATTTACCGATGTATTTACTGCAGACCCTGCAGCACTTGTTCACAATGACACCGTATACCTTTATACAGGCCATGATGAAGCACCTAATAATGACGTGTTTTTTGAAATGCATGACTGGTTAGCCTTTTCATCAACAGATATGGTGAACTGGAAAAAGCACGGCCCAATTATGAAAGCAACAGACTTTAAATGGGCAAAAGGCGAAGCGTGGGCTTCACACATGATTGAGCGTGATGGCACTTTCTACTTCTTTACAACCGTTCGCCACGATGACACAAAACCAGGCTTTGCAATTGGTGTTGCCACTTCTAAATCACCAACAGGTCCATTTAAAGATGCGATTGGCCATGCACTGGTTACCGATGATATGACCAAGCATACGCCAAATGATTGGGACGACATCGACCCTGCTATTTATACAGAAGAAAACGGCGATACTTACATGTTCTTTGGTAACTTAATGCCAAAATACGTAAAGCTAAGCGACGACTTACTGTCTCTCGATGGTGAAATTAAAACGCTAGACTTGCCTAACTTTACCGAAGCATTATGGGTTCATAAGAAAAACGACAACTACTATGTATCTTACGCATGTGAGTTCCCTGAGAAGATCTGTTATGCCATGAGTAAAAGCATTCATGGGCCATGGGAATATAAAGGTATCTTGAATGAGATCGCAGGTAACAGCGAAACCAACCACCAATCAATCATCGAATACAAAGGTAAAGACTACTTTATTTACCATACTGGCGCTGTACCACCGATTGATGGCAAACCAAGTGGTGGGCGTTTTCGCCGCTCAGTGGCGATTGAGCCGCTATATTACAATGAAGATGGCACACTTAAACGTATTATCATGACCACTGAAGGTCTAAGTAAACAAGACAACTAATCTCAAAAAGGGCTCTTTAAGAGCCCTTTTTAGTGGTCAAATGTAATACAAATAAACATATTTATCTGAAAACCCTCACTTTAAGCTAAGCAAAAAACTTCTCCGAAAAGAGCAAAAACAGCGAAAAAACGCCAAAATTGACAGCTTGAAAAAATTAAAACCCCGCTGCACACATTGTAAACACTGACACTTCGTGTTTACATATCAATTACCTTTGCAAAAGTATTTGCACATTTTAAATCGTACTATAAAATTACAATACTACGTTCTTATTAGTTTGATATAGGCACGCGGCAATTTTATTGACAACAATCGAATAAAAAAATGAATCCCAGTTTCAAGAGGACACATAAAATGAAATTAAATAAATTAGCCATGGTCATAGCCTGCTCTTTGGCTGTTACAGGTTGTGGCAAAGAAGATGGTACTAAGCTTGACACAGCACCTGCGGTTGCCGACCCGCAAAGTGCAAAACCGACAGTAAGCAGCAGTGTTGAATACACTGAATCAGGTAGCGTAATGGTTACCAATGTAAGCGTGCACGATCCTTCTGTCGTTAAAGTTGACGACACTTATTATATTTTTGGTTCACACCTTGCTGCCGCTAAATCAACTGATCTCTTGAACTGGGAAATGATTTCGAGCCCTTCAGCTAACGCAGCCGTTAATGAAAGCCCATTATTCGATTACAACTACACAGGTGAAATTGCCGAAGGTATTGAGTGGACAGACGGCTTCACAGGAAACTGGGCTGCCGATGTAATCAAAGCACCAAATGGTAAATTTTGGTTCTACTATAACCATTGTGCACAAGACAACCCAGATACCGCAGATGTGGTTGATGAAGTATGCTGGAACCGCTCTTACCTTGGTTTAGCTGAAGCTGACAATATTGAAGGCCCATATAAAAACAAAGGTATTTTCTTACGCAGTGGCTATCGCTCAGAAGCTGAATTTACAGCTTACCCACTTGATAACGGCCAAACAACATGGAATGGTGCCGTTGATCCTAACGCAATCGATCCAGCGGCATTCTATGATGCTGACGGCAAACTTTGGATGGTTTACGGTTCATACTCTGGCGGTATTTTCGTGCTAGCAATGGACGAAGAAACGGGTATGCCAGAAGCTGGTCAAGGCTATGGTAAAAAGCTAGTAGGCGGCGACTTCCGTGCAATGGAAGGTGCATTTGTTATGTACAGCCCAGAAAGTGAATACTACTACTTATTCTACTCAGTAGCTGGTTTTGCGCTAAATGATGGTTACAACATTCGTGTTGCTCGTTCTAAAACACCAGATGGTCCTTACCTAGATAACGCAGGCAACGATATTTCAACATTGGGCGGCTTAGAAGTTGGTGAAAAACTAATGGGCGGCTTTGAGTATACACAAGAGCTTGGCGAAACAGCACCAGCATGGGGCTACCAATCACCAGGTCATAACTCAGCTTACTACGATGAAGCGACAGGTCGTCATATCTTAGTTACGCATACGCGCTTCCCGCAAACATCGACTGAGTTCCCAACCATTTCAGAAGCGCACCAAGTTCGCGTACATGAAATGTTTATAAACTCATTAGGTTGGCCTATGGCTTCACCGCAGCGCTATGTGCCGCTTGAAGGCGACAACATGGTTGTGGCGGATGAACTTTATGGTTATTACAAATTTATCAACCATGGTAACGATGTAAATACAGATGCTATTCGTTCAATGCATATTGCTTTAAACGAAGATCACTCAGTAACCGGTGATGATCCAGGTATCTGGTACATGATTGATGACTCAAATATTAAACTTGAGTTAGATTCAGGTACTTACTTTGGCGTGGCTAAATGGCAATGGGATGATGCAACTAAAGCAATGGCTGTTACTGTATCAGCTACATCAAGCGAAGGCGCTACCATTTGGGCAAGTAAACGAGATGAAATCACAGATACAGCAAACGTTCTGGGCACTGTTCAAGAAGCACTTGATATCAAAACTGAATTATCAATCGCTGACGAAGGCTACTCATTACCAACCAAAGGTAAAGACGGTGCTGCAATTAACTGGGAAAGTAGTGATGAATACTACATCACCAGTGAAGGCTCAGTATTCATTCCAACCCCAGATCGCGGTGATAAAGCGGTTACTTTAACGGCTAATATCTCTTTAAACGGCGAGAGCACAACCAAAACATTTAATGTAAACCTAGAAGCGCGCCCAGAATTTAAAAATGCGATTGCACACTATGCATTTGAAGATTCACTCAGTGATGGTTTAGGTAACCTGGATGATGCGGGTGTAACAGATAACAACCTATTAAATGTGGGTGCTGGTACAGCTGCATACGCAGAAGGTAAAACAGGTAAAGCATTTAACTTTGACGGTGCAACGGGCGTACGTTTACCTGATGAGTTAGTAACAGGCGATGAGTACACTATTTCGTACTGGTTTAAGCCAACAGTACTGACTAACTTCACGCCTACATTCTTCGCATCAACGTCTGATGCACGTTGGATGAGCTTGATCCCAGGTAGTACACACTTTACAACAACACCAATGCTTTGGAGCCGCTATTTAGCTGATGATGGCACAGATATGTGGAACCAAATCATCTCTGACTCACCAGCGGTAATGGATTGGAATCATATTGCCATCACTTATGCTAATGGCACAGCAACACTTTATCGTGATGGTGTCCTTTCTGGTACTATGCCTCGCCCTGATTTTTTTAGCACACAAACAGGTAACTTTGCGCTGGGTGTGAACTACGGTTGGGACTTACCTTTCCAAGGTCAAATTGATGAGTTTATCGTCTATGACTACGCGCTAAACGGCCTAGATATTAATGGTGCGGCTATCAATAACCTGACAGATCCAACTAAATTCGAGAGCTTCATTACTGATGCGCTTGATTTAGGTGATGTTTCTGCAGTACGTGATAGCTTTGAATTACCACGAGTAGGTCCATTTGTATCTGGTATTAGCTGGACGTCAAACAACGAAGAGTACTTAAAACCGGTTAATGGCACAGCTGTTGTTACACAACCTAGCGCATCTGCTGGCGACCAAGTTGTAACATTAACTGCAACCATTAAGTACAAAGACTTTACGGATACTAAGTCATTCGATGTAACCTTAAAATCACTTGCACCTGCTGAATACAGCTTCGAAGGTGACCTAAGTGCATTAAACGGTGCGTATGCAGCGGGTAAATCAACGGGTGGTTTCATCAATAATACAGGCGGTAGCGTAAGCTATGTTGACGGTGTAATTGGTCAAGCAGTATTCCTAGAAGGTTCAGGTGTTCGTTTACCGGATAACCTAATCACGACTAATGACTACTCTGTATCTATGTGGCTTAAACCAGAAAGCTTCACAGATTACACAACAGCGTTCTTTGCCGGCGCAAGTGCAAACGCATGGTTAAGTTATGTACCATCGATGGCAGGCTCAGCGCTAACGCGTTTATGGGCAAATAACGGTGCCTTCTTCGATAATGCAGAACTAGATAGCCGTATTCCAGCAAAAGAATGGACACATGTTGCATTCACTGTTGATGGTACGAACGGTGATGTACTGAAGATGTATGTTAATGGTGAACTACAGCTAGAAACCGATGGCTTCCCACGTGTATTCACGGTTCCTGGTGAAACAAATGAGTTTGCTCTAGGTGTTAACTACTGGGATACGCCATACCACGGTGCTATCGATGAACTGAAAATTTTCAACGGTGCGATTAGCGCTGAAGAAATAAAAGCACTCTTTGATGCAGCTGCTGCACAAGAGTAACAAAGTGAGGTGAGCTGCCTCACCTCAACTATTTGTTGTCTGGAAAGGCCGGGTGAAAACCCGGCTTTTTTCTAAAGCTTTAGTACCTTTTGCCGATACATACATATCATTCACTTTCATCGCTCTCATTATGGCTATTAACTCATTAGCAAGTGCGTTAACTAACTCAAACGCAGATACAGCAAGCAGTAATACCAACTCAAAAGTAGGCTACAAACTCAGCAACCAAGAAATGAATAAGCTCTCTGGTCGTGAAGTAGAGCCCGCTCAAAAAGAAGAAGTATCTAGCGAACTCCCCGCACATATTCGCAAAATGGTTGAACAACTTGAAAAGCTCAAAGAACAACTCGAACTTGCCAAAGAGCAATTAGCCAAACTGCAAGCACTCAAAAACCAAGAAGATGAAACTGTAAAAGTGCAAGTTGAAACACAGACCAAGATGGTTATGGAAATCCAAACGCAAATAATGTCTCTTAGCCAATCAATTAGCGATGCGCTAAAAGAAGCTGGTATTAGCGATCCCGGAGTGCTAATGAGTGTGTTAGTTTGATGAAGGCTTTGAGCTTTAAGTCTCAAGATTTGCTCTTGCAACTTTCCCCTAGCTCACTCCTCATATAACACCCAAAAGTGAGTCAAAACCCAGTGAATATGCGGGCTCTGAAATATCGAGTGCGGAAATACGAAACTTCCTTTGCGGCTAAAATCAGTTATCTCATCTGTCATCCAGGCACACTACCACAATAGAGAAAAGTTAAACATTTAACTTTAAAATCAAAGCCATAACATTAAGAAAACAAAAGATTTAACCTTCTAATAAGTTCGAAATTAAAGCTCTCCTAGAATTAAATCAAAGCTTAACCTTATCAAAACCCCGCTGAGCAATACTTTATTAGTATAGAAATTAGCCAACTCAATCGTACTATGGACTCCCCCTATCAACGAAGTGAGGGCGTGTTATGCGTCAAATTTTATTACTTTCTGTAAATGGATTTACGCTACAAAGGTTTTTATTAATGACATGTCTTTGGGTGTGCTTTTTTGCCACAGCCGATGAAACAAACCCAATTCTTACCGCAAGATCATGGTTAACTTTAGTGGACAATGCTGAATATATAAAAAGCTGGGAACAAACTGATCCACAATTTAAAGCAAAGACTCCACAAACAAAATGGCTTAAAGCATTAGATTACGCGCGAGTTCCTCTTGGTAGAGTGATGTCTAGAACTTACTTTTCCACTTCAGAGTATTCATCACTTTCGGGATTACCTGATGGCGAGTATTTAGTTATTAAATTTAAAACCGAATTCATTAATCAAGACAGTGCCATGGAAACAATCAGTTTGAGTAAAAATAATGGCCAGTGGCAACCTTTAGGTTATTTTATTAATTAGGAGTTTGTAAAGGTTGAGATGGATTATGTTGGGTTTCGCTTCGCTCAAACCAACCTACCCGAAGAATGAGTAGGGCAAGTAATATGGTAGGCGTCACGCTTGCTTGGCACGTCATGAAATCAACACTCTACGAGCAGACAGACATATCGCCAACATACCCCACCGCTCAGCTAAAAACTGACAGCTGAAGGCTGACAGCCACAAAAAAGCCACTCATAAATGAAGTGGCTTTGGTTGAGTCGATTTTTTACTTATAACTTAATTTGGTTCACGCAAATGGAACACTTGGCACTTATTACCTAAATCAGGTTGTTGTGCGAAGTTAGTGTTTTCAGCTAAACCACAGTTACTTAAGCCAAGCGCTTGTTTTGTGTAGCGGTTGATAAGCATCACACCACCACCTTCTACTGGAGCAATGCGCCACTGTGCTGTTTTCGCCGCACAAGAAGCCATCTCTACGTTGGCACCGGGTACTAAGGCGTTATCAGCCACCGCAGCACAGAAATCGCTGTCAGCGCTTTGTTTAAGGCTTACATAGCCTGTATCTGTTGGTGAGAAGAACCATTGCTGTGCATCTTTATGCGTGTAAGCTTGTTGCTCAACATTGGTACCCGCTTTAACCGTACCAGCCACGCTAAGTGCTTTACCACTTTGTTGACTTAATACGACAACACTGCCCATAGGGCGTAATTGCCAGTCGCCACACGCTGTTGCGTCGCTTTGCTGTAAAACCGCTTGGTTTTGTGCCGCAGAACAACCAGCAACCGCTAATGGCTTGCCTGTGTAACGGTTGGTAATAGAGACATTACCATCTGTACTTGGTGCTACTTTCCATTGCTGGCAGAAGTTATTACGCCATGCTGCAGATTGTACTTTAGCGTTATCTGCGTCATTACAGCTTTCAAGCTCTAAGAACTTGCTGTCTTCACGGTTAGCTAAACGAACAAAACCATCTGTTGTTGCATCAATAACCCATTGACCATTGGTGCTTGCACACTGACGTTGCACAGCACGTGCATCTTGTGGATCAGCTGCGATGTCTAAACATAAGCCACTTGTTGCATTCACTAATTGATAGCGCTGACCTTGTACTCGCGTTACCAGTGGACCGTATTCACCTGATGGCGGAGCTACTTCAACGCCTGGTGTTAATGGTTTACCAAAGCTTGGCGTGCCATCGTCGTTCCAAGTAAATTTTTGCGCACGTAATGAACGAGTCGCACTACAACCGTGCTCTACCGAATCATTACCGTGATAAACTAACCAGTCTTCTGTACCGTCTGGCGATGTGAAAAAGCCGTTGTGACCTGGGCCAAACACTTCTTCTGTACGCTCAAATACTGGCTTGTCGTATTTTTTCCAGCTGCTCGCTTTAAGCGGATCGTCACCAACAAGCTCAAGCATACCTAGTTTGTAATCTGGGGTATTACAGAAGCTTGCTGAGTACGTCATAAACGTACGACCATTGTGCTGTAAAATTTCAGCGCCTTCAGTTACTTTGCGACCACTGATTTCCCAATCTAACTCAGGACGCGTGATCACCGTATGCGGTGAGTTCTTCTTCAGAGTCCACGGATCTTCCATTTCAGCAATAATGTTTAATTGCTGATCACCCTGCCATTGTGAGTAGATCACATACAACTTATCTTTGTACGTTAGGTAGTTACCGTCGATGTTCCATACGTTAGGCATTAATGCGCCCTTGTATTCGTATGGACCCATAGGATCGTCACCGGCACTTTCTAGTACGTTTAAGTGTTGGTTATCTAAAGTGCCATCAGTACCCGCTGTGTACATCATGTACCAACGGTAGCCGTTTGGCCCTTTTAGACGATGGAATTCAAACGCCCAGAAGTTACAGCAACGCTCAGGGTTTGCATCAGACCAAACATTGATAGGTGTTGCATCAGCAAGGCCCGCTAATGTTGGTGATTTACGCATCACTAACTCAGAAGTCCATGTTGTTGTAGTTAGGTAATAGTTACCATCCCAATACTCAAGCCATGGATCGGCGCCATTTGGGAAAAGAGGATTAGTAAAAATACCATTATCTTGGATTGGCGCTTTTGCTGTGGCTGCGATATCTGCTTTGGCTGTGTTGTCTTCAGCCGTAGTCTGACAGCCCGTCAGAGCGCCAAACGACAAGGCAAATACGCTGGCTAAGCCAGCCTTTTGCATTGCGCTTTTAAGCTTTGTTGTTTTCACGATTGTGTTCCTTTATTTTGTACCAAATTCGTACACGATGCGTGTTGAATACACGTCACCTGGCAGTAATGTTGTGCTTGGGAACGTTGGCTGATTAGGTGCATCAGGGAAATGCTGTGGCTCTAAACAAAAACCACTTCTGAAATTATGCACTAAGCCAGACGCTTGCTGAGTACTACCGTCTAAGAAGTTACCTGAATAAAACTGTACTGCAGGCTCTTCTGTGTAAACTGTTAACGTACGGCCTGAGTTTGCTTCGTAAACCGTCGCAGCTTCTACAAGCTCATTGCTTGGCGTGTCTTTAAGCACAAAGTTATGATCATAACCTTTACCAAGTTTCAGTTGTTCGTTGCTTGCTTTGATATCTTGACCGATTGCTTTAGCAGTACGGAAGTCAAACGGTGTGCCAGCCACATCCATCAACTCACCAGTTGGGATCAAGCCGCCATCCACAGGCGTAATTGCTTTTGCGTTAATTTGCATTTGGTGATCAAGAATGTCGCCTTTACCCGCTAGGTTAAAGTAGCTGTGCTGCGTCATATTGATGATGGTCGGCTTGCTTGTTGTAGCAATAAACTGCATATCTAGCGTGTTGTTGTTCGTTAGCGTGTAAGTCACTTCTGTCGTCACTTCACCCGGGTAACCTTGGTCACCATCAGGGCTCACTAAACTTAAGGTTACACCTGCGCTGTTTTGCGTCGTGAACGGTGTCATGTTCCACACTTTTTTGTCGAAACCTTGCACACCACCATGTAAATGGTTGTCACCATCGTTAGTCGCTAATTGGTATTCAGTGCCATTTAAGGTGAATTTACCGTTTGCGATACGGTTACCAAAACGACCGATGATTGCACCGTAGTAAGTTGTCGCTTTTGTGTACGCTTCTAGGTTATCTAAACCCAGTACAATATTACCCATTTCGCCTTTTGCATCTGGCGTTTCAATACGCGTGATAATGCCGCCGTAGTTAATCACATCAACGCTAATACCATTGCTGTTAGTCAACGTTACTTGATTAACTGGGGTCTGATCAGCAAGTACGCCATAGGCCGTCATTGATGCTGAAGGGGAAGTCGTCATATTGTCTCCTTGATGAGCACACGCTGGTGTAAGGGCAATCCCACATGTCACCAACAATGCATAAAGCCCGCGCGACTTTTTCGTGTTCGAACTGGCTGTTTGATGAGTTGTTTTTAAACCTTGGAAAACACATTGCAATGACATATGAATAACCTTTTTGTAATTGTATTTATAGTTTTATAATACAAATACGGGTGTCATTGCAAATTTAATCGCTAAAGTTGGATTTTGCCGTCTTTCACCATGATGCAATCCATCCCCGCACTTTTGGCGGCTTGGTAGCCAATTTGCGTGTCTTCAAACACCACACATTGACTTGGTTCAACACCTAAAAGCGCTGCCACTTTTAAGAATGTTTCTGGGTTCGGCTTGCCTTTACTAACATCACTGGCAGTCACTAAGGCACCAATTTTATTAATTAAATTCGTATCCGTTAGATGATCAATTGCATGTTTGCGATCAGCCCCCGTACCCACGCCCATTGGCAATACACCATGGTACTTTTCAAGTACTGCGACGGTTTCGTCAATCACCAGCGGTTGGTGCTGTAAATCAACCCAAAACTGGTGTTTATCTTTTGCCACAACCAGAGGGTCATGATCTAAACCAAATTTTTCGTTAAGCATTTCAATTGTTTTAACGGTCGGAATGCCGCCTAAGCTATACATGTAGTCGTAATCGAATGGATACCCATAGGCTTCGCAAGCTTTCTGCCATGCCTGTAAGTGACTGCCCATTGAGTCAATTAAGGTGCCATCCATATCAAAAATAATGCCTTGGTAGGCGCTTAAATCGATCATATCTACTCCTAAAAAGTTTCGCTTCACAATAGCATAAGCCAGCGAAGAGCGTGGCTCATCACTGGCTTAATCGACAACAAAATTTGGGGTGAACGTGCTCACACACAGCACGTTCTAGTACATAAAGTACTAATTCTTACAGGCCACGTTTTAGCATGTAGTAAGCTGCGTTATGACGAAGCTCTGTTTTGAAACCACGGATCGTCGTATCGTTATCGATGATCATCGTTTCAACGCCAGCCATTTCAGCAAAATCGATAATCATATCGGTTGTTACTGCTTGGCTGTATGCAGTGTGGTGTGCACCACCGGCGTGGATCCATGCAGCTGATGCTACAGATAGATTTGGTTTTGGTTCCCAAAGCGCTGAAGCAACAGGTAAGTGAGGTAAATCAGCTGGCGGAGCCACTGTGTCTACTTCGTTAATTAGAATACGGAAACGGTTACCCATATCAATTGGTGATACGTTGATTGCAGCACCTGGTTTTGCAGTAAACAATAAACGACCTACATCACATTTCACACCAATAGTGTGCTGGTGAACTTCAAGACGTGGTTTTTGCGCTGCAATTGAAGGACACACTTCTAACATGTGTGCGCCAAGTACTTGGTCAGTCTCACCCATGTTGTAAGTGTAGTCTTCCATGAATGAACAACCACCTTCACGGCCTTCACCCATTACTTTCATGATGCGAACCATAGCAGCTGTTTTCCAGTCACCCTCACCACCGTAACCATAGCCTTTCGACATTAGGCGCTGTGTAGCAAGACCCGGAAGACCAGAAAGACCTGATAAGTCTTCAAAACAGTTTGTGAATGCTTTAAAGCCGCCTTTCTCTAAGAAACGCTCCATACCAAGCTCTAAGCGAGCTTCGTTGCGTAGCATTTTCACTGCGTAATCGTCTTGTAGAGTTTCGTCAGCGATCACGTAGTCTTGCTTATAAAGCTCTAATTGTGCATCGATTTCGTCTTCTGTGATTGTATCAACCACTTTTACAAGCTCAGCGACACCAAACGCATGTACTTCATAACCAAAGGTAATTTGCGCTGAAACTTTGTTACCTTCAGTAACTGCAACTTGACGCATGTTGTCGCCAAAACGCGCAACTTTAAGTGTTTGGCTTTCTGCCCAACCTTTTGCCGCACGACACCAGTCATCTAGCTGCTGTTGTACGTCAGCACGTTGCCAGTGACCTGCAACAACTTTACGCTCTTTACGCATTACAGTACCGATGAAACCGAACTCACGGTCACCGTGTGCACTTTGGTGCGTATTCATGTAGTTCATGTTGATGTCAGACCAAGGAAGGGCTGCATTGAACTGAGTATGAAGGTGTAACCAAGGCTTACGTAATTCGCTTAGACCGGCAATCCACATTTTCGCAGGAGAGAAAGTGTGCATCCATAATACTAAACCAACACAGTTAGGATCCGTATTTGCCGCTTGGCAAACAGCGTGAATTTCTTCAGGTGACTTAACGGTAGGCTTACATACCAAGTTTACTGGTAGGTTCGCTTCGCTGTTTAAGCCCGCTACAATTGCTTCGCTGTCTTTGGCAACCGTTTCTAACACCTTAGGACCATAAAGATGTTGTGAGCCGGTAACAAACCAGACTTCTTTCGTCATCGTCGTCATGTTAATAATCCTCTAAATTCTTGCTATTTGCTCTGACCGTAATACGCGTTTTTACCGTGCTTACGTAGATAATGTTTATCCATCACTGCTTTTTTAAGTTCAGCTGCGTGTGGATCTAAAGTGCGTGTTAAATACGCCATGCGTGCAATCTCTTCGAGTAGCGCGGCATGGTATACAGACTGAGCGGCATCTTTACCCCACGTGAAAGGCGCATGACCCGCAACAATCACCATAGGTGCAGCTTTCGGATCGCGGTCTTGATACGCATCAGTAATTTGAATACCGGTTTCTAATTCATAATCGCCATTCACTTGCTCATCGGTTAGCTCACGAGTACAGGTGATATCACCGTGTACATAGTCAGCGTGAGTTGTGCCAAGGCAAGGAATGCTTTGTTTTGCTTGCGCCCATGCAGTTGCATAGGTCGAATGCGTGTGTGTTACACCGCCAATTGCATCAAAGTGGCGATATAAATGAACATGCGTTTTAGTGTCAGAAGACGGACGCATAGACCCTTCAACAATGTTGTTTTCAAGGTCGACGATCACCATGTCGTCGGCTTTCATTTGGTCGTACGATACACCACTTGGTTTAATCGCAATCACGCCTTTGTCGCGGTCGATTTGCGATACGTTACCAAAGGTATAAATTACTAAGCCACGACGTTGCAGCTCCATGTTCGCTTCATAGACTTCACGTTTTAGTTCAGTAAAACTCATGCTTTGTCTCCGTTTACATAGCTTGCAAGTGCTTGGTAGTTAGCATAAAGCTCGTCATACACAGCAACGCGCTCAGGGTTTGGTAAGTACTGATGACATACTGACGACGCCATTACTTTTTGAGCATCTTCTACTGTTGCGTGCTCACCTGCAGCAACCGCAGCCATAATTGCCGCACCCAATGCACAGCTTTGCTCACTTTCTAAAACGTCGATTGGGCAATTCCAAACATCAGCACAGGTTTGCATTACGTAGTCTGATTTTTTAGAAATACCGCCGATAACGACCACAGACTCGATTGGCACGCCTTCGCTACGGAAACGCTCAGTGATAGCACGTGCGCCAAACGCAGTTGCTTCAACAAGCGCTTTGAAGAACTTAGGTGCATCAGTGCCCATTTTTAAGCCTGTTAATGCCATGGCAACGCTTTGGTCAGCATCTGGCGTACGACGACCATTTACCCAATCAAGCGCCGTTACATCGTTGCTTGTTACAGGCAATGCAGCTGCCGCTTTTGATAACTCAACTAAGATTGAGTCTTCTAGCTTGTTAACTAACGCTTGCTCAGCGTCAGATAAATTTGTAAGTTGGCGAGTTGGCCAAAGTACGAGGTTCTTGAACCATGCGTATAAATCACCAAACGCAGATTGACCTGCTTCTAAGCCAACCATTCCAGGGATCACTGAGCCGTCAACTTGACCACAAATACCTTTAACGCAAGTATCACCTAGCTGCACTTGAGACGTTACAGTGATGTCACACGTTGAGGTACCCATTACTTTAGTTAGAACACCAGGGCGAACATTGGCTGCAACTGCCCCCATGTGACAGTCAAATGCACCGTAACCAACAACAATACCTTGTGGTAAACCTAGCTTCTCGGCCCACTCAGCAGTTAAGTTGCCGGCAACTTGGTCGCTTGGCTCTGTGGTTGCATTTAACGTATCAACAACACCATCTAATAGTGGATCGATATTGCTGAAGAAGCTGTTTGGTGGGAAACCGCCCCACTGCTCATTCCACATTTGTTTGTGGCCCGTTGCACAACGCCCTAGCTTTAATACTTCAGGGTGAGTTGTGCCGCACATTAGCGCGGTCATCCAATCGCAGTGCTCAACCCATGAATAAGTGGCTGCTTTTACACTGCTATCAACGCGGAAAATATGTAATGCTTTGGCCCAGTACCACTCAGAAGAGTAGATACCGCCCATATGTGAAAGGTAGTTCACATCGTTGTTAGTGGCAGCTGCAGTGATTTCATTTGCTTCTTTAATAGACGTGTGGTCTTTCCACAAAATGAACATCGCATTTGGATTTTCTGCAAATTCTTCCGTTAATGCCAGTGGTGTACCTTGGCTATTAATTGCCACAGGCGTTGAGCCAGTTGTATCAAAGCTCATACCCACTACTTTGTCTGCAGTACCCGCTGGAACTTGTGACCATAGACCATTTACTACTTCTACAAGGCTATCAATATAGTCTTGTGGATGCTGACGAAACTGATCCTTACTTGGGTCACAATATAAGCCTTGTGCCCAGCGCGGGTAGTTTACTAAATGGCTGGCAAGTTCTTCACCAGTCGCAACATCAACGAGTAATGCTCTTACCGAGTCTGACCCGTAGTCTAATCCCAACGTATAACGAGACATAATTACCTTTCACTAATTGCTTACTAACATTGTTAGTCATTATCTTTATTTGTATGATAATATCAACAATACCAGATTGTAAAGGTATTATAAAAATATTATTAACAGGATTATTTGCTGCTGGCGGGCGATTTATTGCGCAGTTTCTCTGGAAGATTAGATTGTTTTTTCAGCACAAATAATAGGTTAAAGCCACTACATTAACTTTTGTATGATAAGAATGGGATAACTATGTCTAGTCAATTAGAACAACTTAAAGCAGTGACAACCGTTGTTGCTGACACGGGTGATTTTGAAGCAATCAACGAATATAAACCGCAAGATGCAACAACAAACCCATCACTAATCTTAAACGCGATTCAAATTGAGAAATATCGCCCACTTGCTGCCGAAGCCGTATCATGGGCAAAAGCACAAAGCAGTGACGCAGCTGAAGTTGTAACAAAAGCAGCTGATAAGCTAGCGGTATTAATTGGCTCTAAATTAATGGAGCAAGTGCCGGGTTTAGTTTCAACAGAAGTGGATGCGCGTTTATCATTTGATACTCAAGCAACTGTTGATAAAGCACTTGAGCTTGTTGCTCTATATAAAGAGCAAGGTATCGACACATCGCGCGTGTTAATCAAAATTGCTTCAACATGGGAAGGTATTCAAGCAGCGAAGGTACTTGAAGCGCAAGGTATCCGTTGTAACCTAACGCTGGTATTTGCATTTGCTCAAGCACGTGCTTGTGCCGAAGTGGGTGCTTACCTAATTTCACCATTCGTTGGTCGTATTCTTGATTGGTACAAAGCACAAGATGCAAGCGCTGATTTCGACGGTGCTAACGATCCGGGCGTTAAGTCAGTCACGCATATCTACAACTACTTCAAAAAGCACGGCTACGAAACGATTGTAATGGGCGCAAGCTTCCGTAACATCGGTGAAATCCAAGAATTAGCGGGTTGTGACCGTTTAACTATCAGCCCTAAGTTACTTGCTGAACTAGCTGCAACTGATGCACCTTTAACTCAAAAACTATTACCAGCAACAGAAAAAGCAGAAGCGCCAACTTCTATGACTGAGCAAGCTTTCCGCTGGGAAATGAATGAAGATGCTATGGCAACTGAAAAGCTAAGCCAAGGTATTCGTCAGTTCGCAATTGACCAAGAGAAACTAGAGTCAATCTTAAGCGAATTAGTTTAAACCGATTGTTTAAGCAGAAAAAAGCCCGCAAAACAAAGTTTGCGGGCTTTTTTATTGTCTGCCTTTTAGTAAAAGCAGGCTTATCGTGTTGCGATTACGATAATTTTTTACCAGTCATTTTATTCAGCAAGTAATGCGTTTGCTTTTGCAACTAGATTTGCCACTGTAAAACCAAAGTGCTCAAGCAGTACTGCTCCTGGTGCTGACTCACCAAATGTGTCCATACCTAGTACATCACCATCTTGGCCAACATACTTGAACCAGAAGTCACGGTGTGCCGCTTCAACAGCAATCTTTGGTGTACCCGCTGGTAGCACGCTTTGACGGTATGCTTTGTCTTGGCTGTCAAACTGATTCGTTGATGGCATAGATACCACGCGAACTTGCTTGCCTTGTGCTGTTAATTCAGCGGCAGCATTCACCGCTAGTTCAACCTCAGAACCCGTTGCAATAAGAATAAGCTCTGCAGCTTGTTCGCTATCAACAAGTACATAACCCCCTTTAGCAATGTCAGCAACTTGCTGTGCATCACGTGCCATCGCTTTTGTACCCTGACGGCTGAAGATCAGTGAACTTGGACCGGTTTCTTTTAATAATGCTTGGCGCCAAGCTACCGCAGTTTCAGTTTCATCACATGGACGCCATGCTGTCATATTTGGTGTCATGCGAAGGTTAGCGATTTGCTCGATTGGTTGGTGAGTTGGGCCATCTTCACCTTGACCGATTGAGTCATGGGTATACACAAAAATGCTCTGTGCTTTCATCAATGCTGCCATACGTACAGCATTACGTGCGTATTCCATAAACATTAAGAAGGTTGCGCCAAATGGAATGAAACCACCATGTAATGCAATACCATTCATGATTGCGCTCATACCAAACTCACGTACGCCATAGAACACGTAGTTACCATCAGCAGCATCTTGTAAACCTTTTGCTTCTGGCCATAAGGTTAGGTTAGAACCAGCAAGGTCAGCAGAGCCACCCATTAGTTCAGGAAGCTGGTTAGCAAAGAAGGTGATTGCATTTTGTGATGCTTTACGTGTTGCAATGTTTTGCATGTCGGCTTGGCATTTAGCAATGTACTCATCAGCTAATTCAGCGAAGTTAGCTGGTAATGCTTTTTCAAGAACACGACGTGTATATTCTTTTGCAAGTTCAGGGTGTGCTTTGCTATAAGCTGCAAACTTTTGCTGCCATGCACCTTCTAGCTCTTGGCCTTTTGCTTGAGTATTCCACTCGTTATAAACCTCTTGAGGAACTTCAAATGCTGGGTGTGGCCAATTTAGCTGCTCACGTACTGCAGCGATTTCGTCGTGACCCAGTGGTGCACCGTGACAGTCGTGGCTGCCTGATTTGTTTGGCGAGCCAAAACCAATCACTGTTTTACAACAGATTAGTGTTGGTTGCGTAGTATTGCTTTGTGCCGCTTCGATTGCACCCGCAATTGCATTCATATCGTGACCATCAACATCACGGATAACTTGCCAACCGTAAGATTCAAAACGTGCAGGTGTATCGTCGGTGAACCAACCTTCTACTTCACCATCGATAGAGATGCCATTGTCATCCCAAAATGCGATTAGCTTGCCTAGGCCTAATGTACCTGCCAGCGAACATGCTTCGTGCGAGATACCTTCCATTAAACAGCCATCACCCATAAAGCAGTAAGTGAAGTGATCAACAATATCAAACTTTGGCTTATTGAATTGCGCTGCTAAGGTTTTTTCAGCGATTGCCATACCAACTGCGTTAGCAATACCAGAACCTAATGGGCCTGTCGTTGTTTCAACACCCGGTGTGTAACCGTATTCTGGGTGACCCGGTGTTTTAGAGTGAAGCTGACGGAATTGCTTAATATCTTCGATGCTTACGTCATAACCGCTTAGGTGTAACAATGCATATTGAAGCATTGAACCATGGCCATTTGATAACACAAAGCGGTCACGGTTAGACCAGTCTGGGTTTAATGGGTTATGGCGGTGAAAGTTTTGCCACAATACAGCTGCAATATCAGCCATACCCATAGGCGCACCTGGGTGGCCAGAGTTAGCTTGTTGAACGGCATCGACAGCAAGTATGCGAATAGCATTTGCAGATTGAGAACTAGGCAGAGTCATCTTATTAGCTTCCTGTTAATATTATAATATAAATAATATCGCAAAAAGAAGCTAAAATGGCAACTCAATAAATGTTATGCAGACTGTAAAAACGAAAAGGTTGGCCAATAACCAACCTTTTTATATCAATTCGCTTAATTAAGTGATCTATTTCTAGGCAATTACTCTGCATCCATGCAGTTGTAAATAACACATTTTTAACGCAGATTGCGACTACTTAAACCTATCGAAATGATTAATTATTATTGCGGGATTGATATTGCCGAATATTAAAAGCTATCGACCATCTTCGAATGAAGCAGTTGCAGCGACCTTACTCCAGCGACCATCCGTATATAAAATAGTCGCTTCAGCTTTATAAGATCTAAACGCTCGAATTTGGAATGAGCATGATGTTCCTGATGTACCACATGATGATGCCGCATTAGACCAAATAACACTATCAATTGCTGAACCATCGCCAACTACACGAAATACAGCTGTTGCATTTGTTTGCCCATAAACCAATGCAAAACAACGGTTTGGTGTATATTTGTCATACGCTTGCGTATCGACATAACACTCCATTGAATCCGCACTTGCATGAACAGAGAATGCGCCTGAAAGCAATAAACCTAATGCTGTTAATACCTTTTTCATATATTTATCCTTATTTATTAACCAAAAGTGGTACAAACAACTTACAGGAATAAAGTCTCATTAAAAATACGAAATTAATATCAATTTAACCATTTTAGAACATTTAATTTACACTTGTCCGAGTTTCACCTTGCTACAATTTGGTACACTATTTCATTGTTCAAGCCTGCATTAACACCTTAATGTTAAATACTCTTTTCATTAAGGTTGTTTATTTGTGACTGTTCTAGGTAGTTGCTCGCTTGGGCTACGAGTTTTATTTCTAATTAGTGCATTTTTCCTTTCACCAACGGCAAGTAGCACTGATTCTGCGTATTTAGCAGATGAAGGAGTAAGCCTTGGAGTAAGCTTAGGCTATGGTCAGCTCGCCAACCCAGTTTATAAAAAAGACGATATTCCTCTTTATGCCCTACCGCGTATTGAGCTATTTGCCGGTGACTTTTCATTTGCAAATACTCAGTTTGCTTGGACCCCCGTGTGGGGCAATAACTATCAAGTGTCGTTATTCACCCAACTTAATGAGGATGGCCTATATTTTACTAAGCATTCAGCTATATTAGCCGCGGTTAGAACAGCTAGCGGTCGCCCCTCAATGACGCCACCACCACCCGGTTCAGGTGTCGAAACACCAGTGGTGATAAAACGCCGCGGTGATATTACTAAAATATCAAAACGTAAACTGTCGGCCATGAGCGGTATTGAAGCAATCGTTGACTGGCAAAACTGGCGTTTTAGCGCGTATTGGTCAATGGAACTCACCAACTATCACAAAGGGTTACAAGGCGCATTGTCTGCACAGCGCTTGTTTTTATTTGATCAACATCTGGTTTTGCTCGGCGTAGAGTTACAGCATTTAAGTGCTGGTTTAGTGGATTACTACTATGGTAGTGCTTTGCAAGAAATGGGCGCTGGATTTAGCCCTTTTTTAGGTCACTCTAGTCAAAAATACAATCTAAAAGCCGGTTACCAATATCAGTTTAATCAACAATGGCAATTTATAAGCGATATAAAATACCAACGCTTATCATCAGGTATCGCCGATAGCCCCCTTATCAATGACAGCAACTTACTGTCTTTTTATGCTGGCTTTGCATGGAATTTCTAATGATGTTACTTAGCAAGCTTCTCTCATTTTTACTTATCTGTAGCCTCGTATATATCGACAGCACATTCGCAAAAGCAGGCTACATTGAAGTATCACCAGAAAACTGTGTGACGGTAGAGCAAGACTGTGTGATGGATGTATCGATTAATTGGTACACCGAAGTCAGCAAAACAGTGTGCATTCGCGTTACTGATCAACAAATTAGACTATTCTGCCATAAACCAAGCCAAGGACAGAACTTTGCAATCACAGTGCAAAACAATCGCAACATTGTGTTAGAACTACTCAGCGAACAGCTCGAACCCTTAGAAAGCACTGAAATTAGTTTATTCCACCAGCACGTAAAAAAACGTCGTCGTGATATCGCATGGAGTATTTTTTGATGAGCCAGCATACTATTTTATACATTGAAGATGATTTAAAACTTGCCCAGCTAGTCTCTAATTATTTAAGTAATCATGGTTATATCATTGAACATTTTGACAGTGGTTGCCATGCTTGTTACCAAGCAAGTAGTAAGAAATACGATTTAATTTTGCTAGATATCGGATTAGGTTCAGAAGATGGTTTTGAGGTATTTAAAGAGCTAAAACAAGCCCAAGATACACCCATTATTTTTATGACTGCAAGACAGAGCCAAGTCGATCATATCACGGGCCTTGAACTAGGCGCCGATGATTACCTAACCAAACCCGTTTCCCCGTCAATTTTATTAGCGCGAATTAACAATACCATTCGCCGCAGCCTAGCTGTAAAGCCAACAAGTACCACTCACAACGCCCATAACATTCGCTTTGGTTCTTTAAGCATTAATACCATTCAGCGCGAGGCTTACTTGTATAGCCAACCACTTGAACTAACCAGTGCAGAGTTCGAAATACTGATCCAACTAGCTCAATCAGCGGGTCAGTTGGTCAGTCGAGACCAATTATTTGATGTCACCATTGGCCGTAAATACGATGGTCAAAGCCGCACTATCGATGGCCGCATTAGCCGCTTACGCAAAAAGCTCGGTGACGAAGCGGTGCCAGCACAAAAAATTGTAACCGTTTGGGGCAAAGGATATATTTTTTCTCCACAAGCATGGGGGTAATGCTGTTTGCTACGCCTATTTTGCTATTTGTATTTAACGCTAGCAGTTTGTCTAGGGAGTGCCGCTTGGTTACTAGAAACCTATTTTCCAAGCCCACCGAGTTACAGTACAGAACAGCAATTAGCAGAAAGCATCTTAAGCCTTACGCCCAATAATCCTGCTATTAAACACACACCTCTTGCAAACTTTTACCTTGGCGAACAACTACAGGCATCACTTTTAGCAGGTCAAGTAATTAGTGTTAACGATGCCAATAGCAACCTTTACTTTCATAAGTTAGCTGATGACAGGCACACCTTATTAAGCATTGGCCCCTACAGCCAGCCTGCTGATCAGGGTTATCAGTCTTTAGTGAGCCTACTGTTTTACTCTAGCCTTGCCTTAGCTGTGGTGATTTTTACAGGTCCACTGCTGTTTGACTTAAATAAGCTACGCAAAGCCAGTAGTAAAATATCTAACGCCGACTTTACAGCACAAGTGCACTTCACACGTTTTAGCCTGCTAAAGAGCATTGGCGATACCTTTGATAACATGGCATTAGCACTTCATAACCGGAATCAAAGCCAACGCGAATTGATCAATGCTGTTTCCCATGACTTTTTAACGCCTATATCACGGGCTAAATTCGCCCTCGAAGCAGTCGTTGATAACAACGCTTACCGACACAGTGTGTTGCAAGACATTATTGAACTTGAGCTATTAGTCGAAGAGTTTTTAACCTATGCCGAGCTTGAACAATGTGAACCCGCCTTGCTAGTGAAAGACTACTGCCCAGACGAACTATTACAGCCCTGCATTACTAAGTTCCAAAGCTATTGTCCTTTGGCTATTCGTCTTGACTGCGAATTAACAGCAATTTGCGTTGATAAACAAAGCTTTCAACGCTTATTGCAAAACTTACTCGGGAATGCGGTTCGCTTTGCTAAAACGCAAATTCTTATCAAGGTTTCACAATGCAAAAACGGCACTTTGTTAGTGATTGAAGATGATGGTCCGGGGATCCCAGAACACAAGCGCGTCAGCCTTATGCAGCCATTTTCAAAAACCGCTTCGGTGCACCAAACAGGCTACCAAGGTGTTGGCCTAGGCTTATCAATCGTTAAGCAACTGTGCCTATGGAATAACGCAAAATTTAGCTTAGATAACGCGCAAACCTTAAGCGGAGCAAGAGCAAGTATTCTGTTTCGATAAGCAGTTTTCGGTAAAAATGTACCAAGCTGTAACAGTGCGTGCCAATTGTTTACATTTCATTGATGTTATAGTCACAACTCAACACTATCCCTACTGATTACAACCGTTCGCCGCTAGCGCGAGCTCATAATTATAATCCTTCGAGGGAAGTTAGATCACATGTTCAATATGAAAAAAGTATCAGTGATGGTCGCATCTGCACTTTACTTAGGTGTAGGTACGTCTGCTGCTGCGCTAAATGACCAAGCATGGCCAGAAAAGCCTGCAGGCTATGCGCCAAAGCAAACCGTTAGCAATGAATTTTTGTGGGAAGACAAGGTTAACAACACAGTTAAAAAACAAAGCCGCGTTTTCACACCAGAGAAAGATATTAGTGGTATTCAAACTTATATCGTGCAACTGGACGATGCACCTATTTCGACTTACCAAGGTGGTGTTAAAGGGCTTGCGAGCACTAAAGAAGTTGTAATGCAGACGCAACAAGCAAATACGCGCTCAACGTTGAATATGGCACAGTCTGCCATTGCAATGTATGCAAATCACCTAGCAAGTAAGCGCCAGTCAGTTGTTAATACAGCAATGAGCCAACAAGGCTTACAACTAAATGTTGAGCGCACATTTAATGTGACATTAAACGGTTTCACCACCCAAATGACACAAGATGAAGCGAAGCGCCTAGCTAAAGTGGCTGGCGTGAAGAAAATCACTCGCTCAAAAATCTACAGCCTAAATACCTTTAATACCATTGAGCAAACAGGTGCTTCTGCACTTTGGAGCGCAAGTGCTAGCAATCCTAGCAGCAACAAAGGTGAAGGCACGGTTGTAGGTATCATAGATACAGGTATCAATACCGATCACCCATCATTCGCAGCAGTAGGCGGCGATGGCTACACTCACACCAACCCACTAGGCGACAAGTACCTGGGTGACTGTGCAACCGCTGAATTTGCTGATCTGTGTAACGACAAGCTAATTGGTGTTTATTCTTATCCTGAGATCACCGCAGCTTATGTGGATTCAGTATTTGAAGAGACTCGCCCAGAAAATGGTGAAGACTATCATAGCCATGGCTCACACGTTGCTGGTACAGCAGCGGGTAATATCCTATACGATATTCCTTACAAACTGACTGAGTATGAAAGCCAATCATCAGGTTTAGAAACCAATGTAACTTTCCCGCAAGTATCTGGTATGGCACCCCATGCCAATATCATTTCATATCAAGTATGTTGGCCGGGTAATTCTGGCGACCCATACGCAGGCTGTCCAACAAGCGCTATTTTAGCCGCCGTTGAACAAGCTGCTATTGATAATGTTGATGTACTTAATGCTTCATTAGGCGGTCTTGAAGAAGATCCATGGAGCGATCCAATTGAGCAAGCATTCATGAATGCAGCCGAAAGTGGTGTATTTGTCGCTGTAGCGGCAGGTAACAGCGGCCCTGAGTATTCAACAGCCGATCACTCTTCTCCTTGGGTTACCACTGTTGCAGCATATAGTCCTGCAAGCAAAGTTAACTTTGGCAATAAACAACTTAAAAACTTAACTGGTGGTGATAATTCAGCGCCTGGTCCTTTTGAAGGTGCTGGTGTCAACTTTAACGAGTTAACAGGTTTAATTGTTGCTGCGACTGATTTTGAAAATCCGAATGAAAGTTCTAGCTATGCACTTGCTAACTGTGACAAACCATTCCCTGAAGGTACATTTGATTTAGTTGATAATCCTGCAACCGCTATTGACGAAAGCGCACAAGATGTCATTGTGGTATGTAAGCGCAGCTCTTATCCGTTATATTCTAAATCATTAAATGTACAAGCAGGCGGTGCTGAAGGCCTCATCGTGTATAACCAAAGTGCCTTTTATGATCGCTATACTATTCCTTCTATTTCCTACCCAATCCCTACAATACATATTAAAAATGTTGATGGTACAAGCTTACTAGAATGGTTGAGCGTAGGCGAGAGCCACGTAGGCACCATTGAAGCAACCGAGGGCACCGTAGACGCTGTGGATAAAGACCGCATTGCTTATTTCTCTGGTCGTGGTCCATCATACTTTGGCTTTGATACTTTACTCGTTGATGTAGCAGCCCCTGGGGTCGATATTTACGCACCATCATCAGACGATCAACCGTTTACAAATAATCCTGCAACTTCAGATTGGCAATCTATGTCTGGTACATCAATGGCGAGCCCACACGTTGCAGGCGCGGCAGCATTGTTAAAACAATCTCATCCTGACTGGTCGCCAATGCAAATTCAATCTGCATTGATGTTAACTGCAAATAATCAGCTAGGAGTTGCTCAATACTTAAACAACTATGCAGACGATGGCTTTGATGCGGCACTTGCTGAAATGGGTGCGGGTAAAATGCAAGTTGAGCGAGCAGATAAAACAGGCTTATTGCTTGATGAAAGCATTGCTAACATGGCTGCAGCAAACCCAAGTCTTGGTGGCCGCGAAAAAGCATTAAACACGGCTTACATGGTTGATAATGACTGCGGCTTTAAATGTACATTTATCAGAACCTTTACAGCAACTGAAGACGCAAGCTGGACTCTACATACCGAAAATTGGATTGGTAACAGCAAAATAACGGTGGAGCCAAGCAGCTTTGATATCAGGGCTGGCGAAACACAAAGTATCATTGTTACTGTGGAAGCAAGCCAACAAGCAACGCCGCAAGAGTTAATTGATTACACGGGCAATCAAGGTCAAGTCGTCATGACTTCTAATAACCCTGAGTCACCGATTCTAGAGATGCCAGTGTGGACATTTGCCGGTGACACCGGTTTACCTGAATTTATTCAAATTGACGCACACCGACGCTCTGCGACAATGAAAGTAGGACCTTTCAATACGGGTGAAATCAGCAACCTAACCACACAATCGTACGGCTTAGTAAAAGGCCAAGTTGAAACCGTACACCTATTCAACGACACCACACCAGGCGACCCATTCGATAGCGTTGATGTCGACGGTGAAGCTGTAAACAACAACCACATTCAGTGGACCACTGTACCAGAAGACGCAAAAATGCTGAGTGCCAGTGTTATGAATGAACAATCTCGCGTATTGGTATTTATGGGTAAAGATAGTAATGGTGATGGCATTGCGTCTTTTGAAGAAACGCTATGTATGTCAACTAGCTACACCCTAACTAACTTCTGTAACATTGTAGACCCTGAAGCAGGTGAATATTTTACTCTGTATATGAACTTGCAAAACTACGATTACGATGAAGTAGATGAAGGAATAGAAGTTTCATTTGCAACCGCAATTACAACCTCTGACAATGGCTCACTTACTGTGACAGGACCAAGTAGCGTAGCAGGTTACGATAACTTTGAGCTTGACCTTGCATACAATTTACCTGATATGGAAGTAGGAGATATCTACTTCGGTGGCTTTGATATCGGTAGTAATCCAGAAGATATTGGCAATCTTGGTTTTGTACCTGTGATTATCGAGCAAGTTGATAAGGACGTTACTTTTAAGGCGAGCAAAGAAAAAACATTTGTCGGTGATTTAGTCGACTTTGAAATTAGTGTCATTGCCAATAATGAGGATGAAGCACGTCAATTTGCGCTCAATACAGAATTCCCTAATGGGATCAATATTATACCTGATAGCCTTGTTGCAACACACTCAACGCCTGTTGAACCAGTGTTAGATAACAATATGCTTTCGTTAGTAGGCATACAAGAAACCACAAAAGATGTAGGCCGAAATTATAATATTACTACCAATATCACCGATGAAATGTGCTCATTAACCGCGGCTCATTCGCCTGATCCTCACTATTTAGAGCTAAGAGAACTTGGCTGGCGAACACTTGAGGGAGTTGAAGGTCAATATTACAATGAGTTTGAGTACTCGTTTAAAGAACTAATGAACACAGATCTAGATGTGTCATTTCCATTTTTTAATAAGTATCATTTTGATGCTATAAAGCTCAACCCCGCAGGCTTAGTAACATTTGGTTCGCAAGGTCGCACATCACCATTTCATGTTGACCTACCAGAAGGTTACACTCAGCCGCCTCCGCCGCCATACCTTATCGCTCCTTTCTGGGTTGGTGACAACATGATCCCAGAGCGTGTGGACGGTGGTTATGGTAACTATGATGCCAATGCAGGTATTACCCCTACTTACACAGTTTCACGTGAGTGGTTAGTACTTGAATGGGATAACATTCAACGCAGCAACACCGAAGGTCAACTTATTGATGTAGAGATGTTTATGCGAATGGGGATTGATTATGAACCAGGTGAGTATGAGCTACTATTTGCGTATGACAATATTAATCTAGCCGATGCTCAGGGCTCTATTGGCCTAAAAGCCGCTGATGGCAGAGCCTTCATAAGTGGTGACATACCCATCGATTTAAATATCGGTAACAAGCTAGGCTTTAATAATATGGATGAAGTCTTACACGACGACCTAGTTGTGTGTCTTGACTACACAGGCCCTGAAATCTCTAAGTTTGACGTAAAATTCCAGGCTTATATTGGTGAACAAGCAGCAAACCAAACTCACCAACTAACCTTAGTGAACGGCTTAGAAGGTGCAGATGATGAAACCATCACCCTTGAGCTTGAAGTTATCGGTAACCTAGAAATGGCAGGCTTAACTGATATGTCGGTTGCAGAGAACGAAACGATTAGTTTTGACGTGCTTTATGCTGACGAAAACCAAGTGAGCAACCAAATCGAGGTGTTAGGTGAAAACTTCACTTATGAAGTATCTGGTCACACTTCAGGTAGCACTGTGACTATTACACCTGCGGCGCACTTCCATGGTGATATTGATGTAACAGTAAAGGTTAGCGACAACGTTAACCCAACTGATGCAGCAATGAGCTCATTTGTATTATCAGTGATGTCTGATGGTGAAGAGCTTGGCTGTACTGACAGCTCAGCAACTAACTATGATGAAAACGCCAATACTGACAATGGTAGCTGTACTTTCCCTGAGGCAGTAATCCCAGAGACAGAAATTGAAAAAGACAAGAAATCATCAAGCGGTTCATTCGGCTGGTTACTACTAGCAGTTGCACCACTGATGGCACTTCGTCGTAAAAGATCTCAGATTAACTAAGGACGAGTTAATTAGGATAGTTAAGTAATGCCGATATGTTTAACATATCGGCATTTTTCGTTATAAATACTTTAACCAAGGCTTGTTAGCCTTACGCTTGTATTCACTAAACTTCTTGGTTGGCCAATATAGCCCTATTGCCAACAATAAAGTAATAAACCAAATACCGGATATATCACTGACTCCTAAATATTGTCCTTGATTTGCCCCCCAGATCAGCATGCCTATTTGATACATAAATAGCAGTACATAGAGGTGGAAAATATAAAAGAACATAGGCACAGAGCCATATACACGTAGCGCATTAGTAAAGCGGTTGAGTGGTCTTTCAAATAACCACAAGCCTACAAACATACCTGCTAACGTGATCAACAAAAAGCTCAGTGACGGTGGGTACTTAGTCACATTAAACACCGACATCATGGTTTCGGTTGTGGTGCTAAACGTTTGCCATGGCAAGGTTTCACCATAGATATTAAACCCACGCAGCAGCGCAAATAACCCCACACATAACAGCGCTAACAGCAGCAATGCTCGTTTACGTGAATCCGCCGATTGAGTATGCGCATATAAAGGACCTGCACAGTAACCCAATAAGATAACACCAATCCAAGGCAGCACTGGGTAGCTAATTTTGACGTCAATTAAACCACCTTGTGATAGATAGCCTCGGTCATGCAAAATAGTCCACAGCGAGTAACCAAACTCACCGGGCGTAAAGCTGATTGGCGTCAGTAAGTTATGGCCAAATACAATAACTAAACCAAGCACCAGCAATAGGTTGCGTGGCAGCTTAATCAATGCTGCTAACACCAGCATACAAAGGCCAATCGCCCACATCACTTGTAGCCAAATGGTGTGGTAGTAACCCATCCACGAAAAACAAATCAGTGTCACTTCGAGGGCGATTAAAAAAAGCCCTCGCTTGATTAAAAAGCTGCGTGCTGAACGCGCCACGCCACTTGCTGGGTGACTATAAAGCCACGCCGACAAACCAGTTAAGAAGATAAAGGTTGGCGCACAAAAGTGTGCAGCAAAGCGGCTCCAAAAAAGCCCCGGCGAAGTGGTATCAACCACCATGGGATCGGCCACCTGCATGTGCAAGAAAAACCGCTCTCGCACATGATCAAGTAACATCAGCAGAATAACGACACCACGCATGATGTCGATACTATGAATACGGCTTTTAACTTGCTCAGAAGTCATAACTTACGCCAAGTTTAAATTGCGTCGGCGCACCCGGGTAGGCCCACAATGCATTGTAAGAACTGGCAATATACTGCTCATCAAAAACGTTATCGACATTCAGTGATACTGTCGTACGTTCTGTCGCTCGCCATTTAGCAAATAAACCAACCGTTTGGTAACTCGGTAATCGGAAGGTGAGATCAGCAGGGTCGCCTAAACGGTCAGACACATATTGATAATGACCACCAATCTTTATTTCTTGTGCGAATACATTCAGATCATGGTTTAAGCCAATCGAAAGGTTATTCTTTGGTACGTTCACAAGTGGACTGCCCTTAGGAATTGGTACTAACCAGTCAACATTTAGGCTGTCTGTTGCAGTCTCGGCATCCACATAGGCATAAGATAGGGTGTACTCGGTATTGTCACCCAATGAACCTGTTAAATCTAACTCAAAGCCTGTGCTATTTGCTTTACCTACAGGTGTTGAATAACCCACATTTACTGGATCTGCCACCAGCATGTTGCTCTTGCTCGCATCAAAATAAGCAAGCGTACCGCTGATATTGGCGTAGCTAAATTTAATACCCACTTCAAACGAGTCACTTTCTTCAAAACCGAATGGATTACCTTCGGCATCGGTGCCGCTCAGTGGTAAAAAGCCTTCTGAATAGCTTGAGTAAAGGTTAACGTCGTCATTAAATGCGTAAACCACACCAAAACGTGGACTAATGCGATTTTCTTTGCTGTTTGATGCAACACCAGACTTAGTTTCAAAAATATCTTGTTCAATTTCATCAAAACGCAGACCTAACATCACTTTTAAGTTATCGGTTAGATCGAGCTGATCTTGCAGATAAATACCGTACGCATTTTGCTGTTCGTTATTTTCGTACTGCATGCTTACTTCAGGGCCTTCAGTAGTGCTGTACTCTGGCTCATAAATATCAATGGTGTAAGTGCCATTACCACCACGGTAGCGATAAAGCCCAGTTCGCAGCTCATAGTCGTAACCATCCACACCAATTAGTACATGGTTAGTAATACCGGCAACATCAAAGTGACCGCTTAATTCAAAGCGCAACGATAAATCATCAGATTCATAGTCACGGTATCTGTGTTGGCGAGTTAAGGTTCTGCCATCATCAAATAATGACTGGCGCGATGGTGACAGCTCAGCATCTGACGAATAACCCGTTAACGTTGCAGTACGGTAACTCGCACCTAATAACAAGCTCCAATCTTGGTTTAGATCATTGCTGTAATTTAATTGATGACCGCGCGAGTGCACCTTAGTTGGTGCATCATTTGGGTTACCTAAAAAACGTGACTCAGGCACGGTATCAAAATCACCATTTAACACCACAATACCGCGGTCATACATTTGCTGTTGGTCAACATACTCAAACTCATAAGTCAGCGATGAGTTATCGTTGATTTGATAATAAAGCGAAGGCGTAATCACGAATTTGTCGTGGTGTACATAGTCTCTGAAGCTGTCGCTATCTTGCCATGCACCATTAATACGAAACGCTAAATCATCGCTTAGACCGTTAGTGAAATCACCTTGAATACGCTTGTGATCATCGCTACCGAACTCAGCTTGAAGTTGCCCTTGCTGATAAAACTGTGGCTTTTTAGTAATAATGTTTACGGTACCGCCCGGCTCTGAGCGGCCATAGAGCGCTGAGCCAGGTCCTTTTAATACTTCAATGTATTCAATATTTGATACATCACGCGGACCTGCAAAACCGCGACCACCACTAAAGCCGTTAACTAAATACCCAGACGGCATATTTTCGTTACCTGATAAACCACGGATTGAATAGCTATCCCACAGCGCGCCACCATTATTCTTGCGAGTAATGCTGGCAGAAAAATCCAGTGCATCACGAAACTTAGTAATACCGTTATCAGTCATCATGTCTTTACTTAATGTGGTGATCGACTGCGGTAAATCTTTTGTTGGAATATCACCACGAAACGCTTGTTTGTGTTCAATGGTGATTGTTTCGATATCGCTGTTATCAGCTGCATGGGTATTCGCTGCAAACGTCGCAGCTAAAGCTAAACTTAGTGTTGAGTACTTCATAAGGTCTGATTGTAGAAATTAAGCAAAATGATTTGTTATAAAATAACATAAATAAAAAATGGGTTATAGTATAACAATGCATTTTATTGCTAATTTTTAACCCGTCATTTTGACTACTGCTCAACATACGACTTCGACAAAAGAGTGAAGCCATAGCCATGCGTGAAGAGCATTCAGAACAAGCCTGCGAGTAAACAATAAAATTGCCATGTAGATACTTGAGCCAATGCCAGCTATTGCCTACAATGGCGCACAATTTATTCAATGCAGATCGCGACTATGACTGATACACAAAAACCAGAATTACCAAACCAACTTTCTATCAACCCACGTAGTAAATTTTATGTGGAAGAAGTTTTCGAGCATGAAATTGGTGTAAAACTTAACGGCAAAGAGCGTTTTGACGTTGAAGAATACAATATCAGCGAAGGCTGGATCAAAATCGCTTCACCAAAAGCGCTTGATCGCCGCGGCCAACCTTTACTATTAAAAGTAAAAGGGACTGTAGAAGTATTCTACAAGTAAATCAGTTTTACTGAACAAGCGTGTTGGTCAATCACTTATTGGCCGACAAGCTTGTATGTAGGGCCTGCTTATAAGCTTCTATTGCGGGAATAAAGGCGGTGATCACCGCTGCAATCGTTATCATCAACACTAATTCAAGTATCTGACTATTAAAAAGCTCTCCAATTAAAGTCATCAGTTAAACACTCATTACTCAATTTTATTCTGCAACCTATCGCTGTTCGCTAGGACAAGGGCAGTGGTCATCTACTTTTTTATTACATAAGCGAAAATTAAACCAATGCCCTGCAATTACAAATAACGACCCTAATAAGGTCAGCACTTTCTCACCAGCTTCACCAATGATATTTTCGCCTAATACTACAGCCGACAATAATAGAGCAAGACCCACAACCCCCAGTATAAATAATTGATATCGTTTATGTTTTTTACACCCTAAAAATAGCGCTAATAAGCTACTTGGCAACACTGCTGCCAACATCCAAAAATGAAATTGCTCGTTACCTAAACCCAGTGCAGCGGCACTTGGTAATAAAACTAATAATACTGGCACAGCTAAGCAGTGAATCGCACACATAGCTGATAACCCGATGGCAAACTTATCCATCATTAATTGTAATTTCACTGAAAAATTCCTAAAAAATAGAACACATGAATTATAAAAAGTGCATCAAGCAAGTTTAGCTTGGCACTCACTACATACCCCCATCATTTCAAATTGCTTTGTTTGTGAGGTAAAGCCCACATCAGCAAAGTGAGGGAAAAGCTTTGCAACATCACTTTGTGAAACCGCTAAAGTCTCAACTTTTTGGCAATGACGGCAAATCAAAAACAAAGAAATCTCACGCTTAAAAACCTCACTGTCGGTACCGTAAGCAATATATTTGTTAGCACTATTAAGCCTGCGAACAAGGTTTATCGACTCCAAAAAGCTCAAGATTCGATAAACAGACATAACAGATACACTAGAGCTTGTGCGCAGCTTGTAGCAACTGGCCAACTCGTATGCTGATAGCGGCACGTCTGTGGTTAGTAAAATTTGCAGTATTTGCTTGCGCTGAATGGTGAATTTTCTGCCATGCTCAAGGCAAACCTGCTTTGCTTTATTAAGTGTGCTGGTTAATCGCTGTTTATTCATAGCGGCCACTCAATATAAGGTTTTGTAGCTGTCAGCTCTGCTATCCCTTGCGCTTGCTCTGTGATCCACTGCGCTTCGATAACAGATATGGCTTCAGCCCATGTAAATAAAGTCACAGTGACTTTAGAAACGGGCTTATCGCAGCTAAACGAGTATTCAACTTCAAGGTCTTGATGTGAATGATGAGTGTGATGCTCAAATGGGTTTTCAAATTTAGCATGAATAAGCTTACATTCGCCGTTAAATGTCACTAGCTGCTGTGAATTTTCTAATTTGGCTAATGTTTTTTTAATAGTTTGCTTTTGCTCAGCTGTCTCGGGCTGATGCTCAAAGCCAAAAATATCTCCAGCCGGTAAAATGAACTTAACCTGCCATTTGTCTTGATCATGAACCACAAAAAGCACTCCCTCACCATGTGAATGATGATGGTGTTGATGCCCTTGAGCTGAAAAAATACATCCAACCATAAAGCATATCACTGCCAACTTTGCTGCTTTCATAACCCGAACCACTCCATTTACCTCACTATAAATATGCTGTTACAAAAAAGAATAAAACTCATTCATCGATTCACACTTGATACATTATAACAATTAAAGCACAATTGATACATTATAACGTACTAAAAGAGTGGTAACTAATGAATAACATATCAAAAATAGCTGTCGTCATAGCGACGTTATTACCAGCCAGTGTCTTGGCGCAATCAATCAAAGGCGTTGTGTTAAATAACCAAGGTAAAGCGGTTGCAAATGCCACAGTTGACCTTGAAGGCTCTGATCAAAAAGTAACAACTAACGACAAAGGTGAGTTTGAAATCAGCGGCTTAAATAACGGCTTAAAAGAGCTGCATATTTCAGCGCCAGGTTATGCTCACTTACATCGAGATATCACACTTGCCAATGACCAAGACCACAGCGCAACCTTTAATCTAAAGCGCTCACCGATTGAAGTGATTGATGTTGAAGCAACGCCGATTCATATGTCGGCAATGGAATCTGCCTCACCTGTTAGTGTGTTATCTGGCGAACAATTAAGACGCCAACAAGCATCAACGCTTGGCGATAGCCTCGAAAAACTACCGGGCGTTAACACAAACTTTCATGCCAAGGTTGCCAGTACGCCTGTGATCCGTGGTTTGAGCGGCCCACGTGTTTTAATTACGCAAAATGGCTTAGATGTAAGTGATGTGTCACGTGTTGGCCCTGATCACTCAGTGGCATCGGAAGCATCAACAGCGCAGCAAATTGAAGTATTACGTGGCCCAGCAACTCTTTTTTATGGCAGCGGTGCAATTGGTGGTGTCGTCAACGTAGTTGATAGTCGAGTACCAACAGACAGCACAACACGTGGTGAATGGAACCTAGAACATAACTCTGTAGATGAGCAAAAAGTTGCTTCGTTTAATGCCACCACAGGGACAGAGTCATTTGCCTTTTATGCTGATGCATTCTGGCGTGAATCAGACGATTACGAAGTACCTGTTGCCGCCGATATTGACGAAACAGAGCGCAGCTCAAAGTACGTAGTAGAAAACAGTAATGAAGACTCAGATGGCTTTACTTTAGGCACTAGCTATTTATTTGAGCAAGGTTACCTTGGTGTTGCGGTTGAGCAGTTTAACCGCCAATACGGTATTCCTGGCCATACTCATGGTGAAGAAGAAGAGCATGAAGGACATGACCATGAAGAAGAGCACAGCGAAGAAGAAGCCGTTTTTGCTGATCTTGAACAAACCAAAGTTCAGCTGCTTGGTGAATACAATATCGACAGTGAATGGCTAAGCAAAATTAACTTACGTGCGGGCCACACTGACTACGAACACGCTGAAATAGAACACGGCGTAGTAGGCACAACCTTCAAAAACGAAACCAATGAGCTGCGCGTTGACATTCTGCATAGCCAATTTGATGAGTGGAATGGTGGCGTTAGCTTTCATTACAAAAAAAGTGATGTAGAAGCACAAGGCTCTGAAGCCTTCACTCCTCCGTCGGTTACTGAAAGTATTGCTTTTGCAATTATGGAAGAAAAGCATTTTGGCGATTTTTTAGTGCAATTAGGTGGCCGTGTTGAGCGAGTTACTATTGATGCTAACAATGTGCTTTTACCAGACATTGGCGCCCATGCACATGATGAAGACGGTGATGAGCACGACCACGGTCATGATCATGGACACGAAGAATCAAACTACACACGTGTATTTGATGTCGCCCAAGAGTTTACACCAGTAAGTTTATCAACAGGGGTGGTATGGGATTTTACACCGGGTTATAACCTAGGTTTATCGGTATCGCGTTCTGAACGTGCTCCATCTGCTTCTGAGCTGTTATCTTTCGGCCCACACATTGGTACTGCAACTTATGAAGTTGGTGCGCTATTCGATACTCATGATGATCATTTTGAGCTATCAGAAGAGGCTATCGACTTAGAAACAGCAAATAATATCGACCTGACATTCCGTAAAACCGAAGGTGATATTGGCTTTATCTTCAATGCCTTTTACAACCAAGTAGATAACTATTATTACCAGGTCAACACAGGCCTATACGCAGAAAGTGGCCATGATCACGACCATGGCGATGAACATGCTCACGAAGATGAGCACGATCATTCATCTGAACTACCGGTTTATTTATTTAAAACAGACGACGTGGTTTTACATGGTTTTGAAGCGCAAGTTGCTTGGCAGTTAACCGACGAATTTAAAGTCGACTTATTCTCTGATTATGTACGCGCTCGCCTAAAAGACGGCGGAGATTTACCGCGTACTCCACCACTGCGTTTTGGTACTGAGTTTAGCTATCAAACCGAAAACCTAACGGCAAATATTCACGTTACGCGCTACCAAGAGCAAGACCGCATAGCACAAGAAGAAACCACAACAGACGGCTACACCCTTGTTGATGCCAGTATTTCTTATGACTTATCGGTATTGAACCAAGACGTCTCACTTTACCTAAAAGGCACTAACTTAACGGACACAGAAGCCCGCGTTCATAGCTCATTCTTAAAAGATATTGCACCACGTCCTGGGCGCAGTTTTGCGCTTGGTGTTCGCGGCTACTTCTAAAACAAAATTACAAATAAAGGAAACCTACATGACACACTTATTTAGATTAAAACTATTAGCACTGGCAATTAGTAGCACTCTGATCACCGCATGTGGTGATGCAGAAACAAATATTGTTGAGAAAGACCCTATCGAGGTTCCAGACGACGGTGGTGATGACCATGATCACGATCATGACGATGGCTATACCATTGACTCAATGGGTCGTTTAGCGGTTTTAGCAGCAGATAGCAACGAAGCGAATATTTTTGATTTAGATGACGACTCGTTACTAGAAACGTTTTCGCTTACTCATGAATCAAGCTCACTAAATGTTTCACCAAGCTACCGTTATGCGGTTATTGCTAACCGTAACCAAGATTACTTAGGTTTTATCGATGGCGGTTTATGGCGTGAAGATCATGGCGAGCATTTACATGACTATAAACAAGGCCCTGCATTTAGTGACTACGAGCTAACAACGGGCAGCCGCCCTACTCACATCGTTAAACATGATGGCCAAATGGCCGTGTTTTACGATGGTAATGCCGACGCAGGTACAGTTGCCTCTGTAGAAGTGTTAACCGATAACGATATTACAAACGAAACAGAGACGCTTGCAGGTATTCAGTACGACATCAATATGCATGGTGTTGCAGAGCCTCGTGGCGAGCACCTAGTTGCAACATTGCGTCGTGCTGATAGCGAAAGCACTTCAAACGCTAAAATCCTGCCAGATCAAGTGGGTGTTTTTCACCTTCATGACGGTGAATATGAGCTTGAACAAACATTTGAAGTTACCTGCCCTGACTTACACGGTGCAGCGCAAAACCATGATTATGTAGCATTTGGTTGTGGCGACGGTGTACTAATAGCTCACCAGCATGATGATGAATACCATGCAGAAAAAATCGCAAATATTGATGCGCTAGGTGATACACGTATCGGCACATTATATGGCCATGAGGGTAGCGAAAGCTTCATTGCAATTGCATCGGGTGTATTTGTAAGTATCAACCCAAGTGAAGCTGAAATGGAAGTACTTGAGTGGCAACTTGATGAAGGCGCAAGTGCTGTATCTTACTCATTCTCAGCAAGCGGTGAGCACTTTTTAGTACTTGATAGCTTAGGCTTTTTAAACGTGCTTGAAGCCCATGAGCACGACGGCCACATGCACTGGGAACTTGCCGGTAAAGTAGATATCACTGAAGAAGACGTAACAACGATGCCAGAAGGCATGAACTTCAGCATGACTGTGTCACAAAATAGTGAGTTTGCTTACGTTGCTGACCCTATCGCTCAGCACGTACTAAAAGTACATATCGAAGATCTTGAAATTGAAGGTGATCTTGAACTGACTTTTGCACCAAGCGCTATCACTTGGTTAGGTATTGCAGAAGAAACTGACGATCACGACCACTAAGAAGTTATGTTTTATGGTATGACATAGCTCGCAAAGGTTGGCATTTACTGCCAACCTTTTTTTATTCATATTTTGTAACAGTCTTTCATCGCAACTGCATCGCTATTTAAAACTGAATAGTTATGATGTAACAGTTCCCAAAATAGGATGTAATCCCATGAAAAAACTAACAACGTTGGCACTGGCCATGGCTGCGACACTGGCACCTTGGGCATCAGCTTACGAAACTAAAGACACGCGCTTACTGCGCTTTCCAGATATTCATAACCAAAACGTTACCTTTGTGTACGGTGGCGATATTTACATTGCTAATACGCAAACTGGCGAGAGCAAACGCTTAACCGACCATATTGGCTTTGAAACCTTCCCTAAGTTTTCACCTGACGGTAAACGCATTGCCTTTGCAGCCGAGTACAATGGCAGCCGCCAAATTTATGTCATTAACAGCGATGGTTCTGGCTTAAAACAACTGACTTACTACAACGATGTTGGCCCAATGCCACCACGCGGCGGTTTTGATTATCGTGTTCTCGATTGGACACCTGATGGCAAAAATGTGGTATTTCGTGCTAACCGTACACCGTGGGGTAAACGTATGGGTCGTCCATACATGGTGCCTGCTGACGGTGGCCTTGAGCAACCTCTGGCTATTCCAGAAACCGGTGGCGGCATGCTTTCGCCAGATGGTAGTAAATATGTTTACACGCCAATTGACCGTGAATTTCGTACTTGGAAGCGCACCCGTGGCGGTCGTGCACAAGATGTCTGGGTTTACGATCTAAAAAACAATACCTCAGAGCAGCTAACCAGTAACCGCGCTACCGATCAGCAACCAACCTGGGTTGGCGACAACATTTACTTTGTATCTGACCGAGATTACACCCTTAACCTGTATCAATACCAAAAAGGCGCTGAGCCTAAGAAGCTAACCAACCATAAAGACTTTGACGTACTGTGGCCATCAGCTGGCCCAAATGCTGTTGTTTATGAAAATGGTGGTTTCCTTTATCGCTTTGACCCAAAAACTCAAAAAAGCAGCAAGCTGAGTATTAACATTGCAGGTGTGCGTCAATACGCAATGCCGTACACAAAAAATGTGAGTGACTTTATCGACTCAATGTCGATTTCTCATGATGGTAAGCGTGCACTCTTTACTGCCCGCGGTGAGCTATTTAGCGTACCGGTTAAACAAGGCCCAACACGTAACCTATCTTACACAGCAAAAGGCCGTGAAATTGACGCAAGTTGGTCGCCAAATGGCCGTTATATTGCTTATATGAGCGATGAAAGTGGCGAATACGAAATTTACTTAAAAGACCGCAGTAAAAATAATGCCACCAAGCAGCTAACCAGCAACGGCACTATTTGGCGTTTTACGCCAATTTGGTCACCAGATAGCTCAAAACTGTTATTTGCAGATAAAAACCACACACTCTGGTGGATAGATGCAAAATCAGGTAAACAACACAAAATTGATACCAGCATCTACGATGAAGAAGGCATTCGCCAATATACTTGGTCGCCAAATAGCGAAGACATTGTGTATGTGAAAAACAATGAAAACCGCTATGCCTC
>Ga0213839_1000538_pt1 | contig 42272 bp, 41 predicted proteins | sample SWPATP21_FD_160075 | JGI IMG/M metagenome (GOLD analysis project Ga0213839, IMG submission 160075) | Coastal seawater microbial communities from Marineland, Florida, United States - SWPA TP2 #1 | ecosystem: Environmental > Aquatic > Marine > Coastal | place: USA: Florida | collected 2016-08-14
CACAGATTCGCTCCACGCTTCCTTCAGACCCCGCCTCACGACGACGCCCTTGCGCTTCACTTCGGTCGGCTGCGACCTCCTTCCGAGGGGACTTTCACCCCCAAGACAACGCCCATGCCGGGCACACGCAGAAAGACCAGGGTTCGCGCCCTGGTCTTTCTGTTTGCTGTGGATGACGACGCTCTTACAGCGTCATCGACGCCAAGAATCCAGCCGCACGGTCTTTGGCGGCGGCAAAATGGTCGGCGTGGTGGGTGAAGGCGATGACCACGATGCTGTCGCCATCGTCGACGTACACCTGCAGCTGGGCCACAGGCACGCCATCTGAGTCGAACACGTGCTCCAGTGCGATGGCGTCTTTGCCGCTTACCTGGCGCTCCTCACGGGCTTTCACCGTGTAGCCGTCGGCGTCGGCTTCAAACGCCGCCACCTGCTCGTCGACGTAGGCGGCGAGGTCGCCGTTGGCGGAGGGGTCTTTGGTGACCAGGATGTTCTCCTGAAAGTCGTCTTCGATGGGGCCCAGGAGAATCACCTGGCTGCGGTCTTCAAAGCCGTGGGGGACATCAAACGAGAAGCTGCCAAAGGTCGTCATGGGGACTCCGCCGAAAAGGCCAAAAGGTTGGCTGCTCATACCGCGCGATCGCCATCGAAGGAAGCGCTCCCAGCGCGTGCCTGCGCAAACTGCGCTGGGGATGGGTCAGAAACCACCCACTCAGCCTTGGCCAGGTCAAAGCCGACCCACCCACCCGTTCTGACGGACGAGTCAGTGCCTTTGCCCAGGTGGCAAGTGCGGTGGATCCCTCCATGATTTCGGGGCCCTTTCCGCGATCACAGCTGCGATCCCCGCCTCTCACCCTGACAGCGGTGTCCGCTTTTTGTGGCCAGCCTGAGACAGTGAGTGTGGCAGTTCGGACGCATGAGGTCGGTCTCCACCCAGTAAGAAACGTCCTACACGGACGCACATCACGTCGCATTTCCCCTACAAATCAAACACTTAGGTACTCCCCTGTGGCCGTGCTGCCGGGCGTCAAAACTTTGGCCCGCCCCATGCAATGTAGTTGGTCACCTAGCGTCAAACCAAACTCACCAGGAGGCTCAGGATGCAACCGCAAGATTTCCAAGACACGAACCGTGACTCCAAGCCCACCCTCGCCGACCTCAGCTCGGCTCTGTATGAGGAAGCCCTGGCCGAGTTTGGCGACGAAGCCACCGCGCACCGCGTCTCCACCGAAATCTTGGTGGAAATGCTCAGCCGCTGACCCACGCGCCTTGAAGGGCCACCGTCGTGTGCACCTCTCTCCGCGCACGACGTGGCATGTCCACCGACGTCGGTTTGACTCGCCGACGACGAGGTCTGCGCAGGTTTGCTTCTGGTCATGGCCACATGGTCAGAGCAGCTGAATTGAAAACGCCGGGCATCTCGCCCGGCGTTTTTCGTGGTCGATGGCTCGACGCAGGCCCGTTCGACTCAGGCTTGTTCGACTCAAGCCCGTTCGACTCAGGCTCGTTCGACTCAGGCTCGTTCGACTCAGGCTCGTTCGACGTAGTGGCCGTCGCGGGTGTCGATCTTCAGCTTGTCGCCCTGGTTGATGAACAAGGGGACCGTGACTTTGTGGCCCGTGGTCAACACGGCGGGCTTGGTGGCGCCGGTGACGGTGTCGCCCTTGACGGCGGGGTCGCACTCGACCACTTCGAGCACCACGTGGTTGGGAAGCTCGATGGAGATGGGCTTGTCGTTCCAGAACAAGAGCTCGACTTCGAGGTTGTCGGTGAGGAACTTGGTGGCGTCGCCCAAGATGTTGGAGTTGATTTCGACCTGCTCGTACGACGCCGGATCCATGAAGTGGAAGATGTCGTCGGTGCTGTACAGGTATTGGTACGGCTGTTGGTCGAGGTCGGGCTTTTTCACCTTGTCGCCAGAGCGGAAGGTGGGGTCGATGACCGAGCCGGTGATGAGGCTCTTGAGCTTGGTGCGGGTCACCGCGGCGCCTTTGCCGGGCTTGTGGTGCTGGAACTCGGTGATGATGTAGGGCTGGCCTTCGAATTCGATGCGCAGGCCGCGACGGAAGTCTGAGGTGGTGTACATGCACGCTCCACAAGAGGGGGCTCAGCGTTCAGCTGAGGTTGTCAGCGGGTGTTTCACGCGTTTTGCGTGCAAACGCAAGAGCGGTCTCGACACAGACACCGCAATCGACGCCGGCGTGTGGCCTGCATGAAAAAACCCTCGACGACGTCGAGGGCTCTGTCTCTTGCAGTGCGGCTTCGCAGCGCTACACCAGCTCTTTGACGAGCTTGGGTGCCAGAACGCGCATCAAGTACCGCCCCTTGCCGACGTTGGCCCCCGGCGCCAACGACAACGCCACAAAGTATTCTGGCGTCAGCGGCCGCAACACCGTCGTCAGCGCTCCGGTGCGCACCGCCACCTCGTTGACCTCGCCCGTGCCCATGCCTTCAGAGATGGTCTTCAGCTGTGTGGCGATGTGCCCCAACTCGATGGCCGCCGCATTCCACGAGGAGGGGTCTTGCCCTTCAGGCGGCACATCCGCCATCTGCTGGTCGATGGCGATGCCGTCAAATCCCATGAGGGTCACCGCCACGGCGCCGGGCGTTTGCGTGAGAACGTGCTGGAGCATTTCGCCAAACATGCAGAATCCTTGTGGAGGCAAACCATTGTGCTCGTCGGAGACGACGCGCCACCAGAACACAAACGCCCCTCGAGTGTCGAGGGGCGCTTCCATCCAAGCTCAGTCGCAGAGAGATTGCGGGCCGTCTTGGTTGGGGTTGATGCAGCCACGCGCCACCGACTGGGGCAACGTCATGGTCTCGTTTTCGTCAAAGCAGCTGGGGGTCTCGCCCGCCTGCGCTTCGCGGATGACGATGTCGCCCGCAGCATTCACTTCACGCACCGCAGGCACATCGTTGATGGTCAGGGCACCAACGCTGTACAAGCAGTCGTTGCAGACGTCGAGAGGCAAGACGTACTTCGACGACGACACGGTCATGCCTTCCATGTCGCCGAAGACCTCGATCTCGACGGCCAACGGGTAGCGCTGCAGGCGCCGTGGGGTCAAGCCGAGAGGACGAATGATGTTGGCCACGTCGTCGCGGGTGATGAGGGAGAGGTCGATGTTGGCGGCGCTGTCTTGGTTGAGCGTCGCCGACACCTCGACGGTGCGCGTGGGAATCAACACGCGGTTGGGTTCAGCACGCGCTGGGTCGATGACCGTCACCTCGGCACTTTTGATGTTCACCTGGGCGCGGGGGGTCCAAGTGTAGCCGTCGATGTTGATGTTCTTCGGGTCTTGCTGGGTCTGCACGCTGTGGTTCAATTCAAGCGTTGCGCGGTACCCGGCGTTCGTCAGCAGTGTGTTCGGACCGATGTCGAGCGTCCCGCGGGTCAGCAAGAGTGAGTTGCCGGGGATGACACGGGTGCAGGCGTTGAGGTCCCAGAGGTCGACGGCCCCCATGACGCTGAGGTGGTTGTTGTCGGCGCATCCGGTGAACAGGGCGCCTACGGTCAGAGCAAGAGCGCTGAGCTTCAACCGGTGGGTCAATCGTTTCATTGCATTCTCCTTTGGCCGTCTGGGCTCAGTAGCTGTTCTCTTGGGTCACGATGCGGGGGGTCACGAAGATGAGCATTTCGTTGCGCTCGTCGTTGGTGCTCTTGGCTTTGAACAACCAGCCCAGCAAGGGGATGTCACCGAGGAGAGGCGTCTTCGTGACGGTTTCACGCGTGGTGCGGGTGAAGATGCCGCCGATGACTGCGGTGTCGCCGTCTTGCACCAGCAACTCCGTCTTGGATTCTTTCATGATGATGGGCGGAGGCTGACCTTCGACCACGGTGGAGCCGAAGGTGTTGTTGGTCATGCTGATGTCCATCAACACCGAGCCGTCTGCCGTCACGTGAGGGGTCACGTCGAGGGTCAAGAGGGCGTCGAAGGCCTGGGCCACGGCAGGCTGCAGGGCGTTTTGCTGCACCGAGAAGAACTGCTGCACGCCTTGGCTCATCTTGGCGGTCTTGTTGTTCAGCGTCGTCACCTTGGGCGCCGACACCACGCGGAGGTCACCGTTGATTTCTGCGGCCGAGATGCGGGCGTTGAGCACCCCGATGTCACCGATGGAGCCGAGGGTCATGCCGACGGCGGTGGTGGGGTCGACGACGGGCATGTTGACGGCGTAGCCAGGTTGCAGCGGACGGGCCGTGCCGATGTGGCCAGCAGGTGCTTGGATGAGGTTGTTGGAGTAGGGCGACGCGCCGCCCATGGTGGACACGGTGGCGGGGAAGACCAGGCCCGTGGGGTTGCTGGACTGGGTGTCCATGGCGAAGTTGCCGCCCCATTGGATGCCGAGCGAGCGGGTGACCTGGGTCTGCGCTTCGATCATGCGGGCTTCGATGAGCACCTGCGGGGTTTGCGTGTCGAGGGTGCGCACCAGCTGTTGGGCTTGCTCCAAGTTTTCACGCACGTCTTCGACGATGATGACGTTGGTGCGCTCGTCGTAGGTGGCGCGGCCCCGCTTTTCGCTCAGCAGCTCTTTGATTTGCGGCACGAGTTCTTTGGCGACGCCGTAGTTCACGGGGATGAGGCGCACCGAGGTGGGGCTTTGTTCACGCAAGCTGGCGGCGAGTTCGAGGCGCGCTTGGCGCTCTTTGGCGAGGACGTCGGCCTTGGCGATGCGGATGATGCCGCCTTTGACCTCTTTGTCGAACCCTTTGGTGCGCAAGATGACGTCGAGGGCTTGGTCCCAGGGGACGTTCTTGAGCTTGATGGAGACTTTGCCTTTGACGTCGTCGCCGACGACGATGTTCTTGCCCGAGACGTCACCGAGCAGACGCAGGACGTTGATGACTTCGGCTTCCATCAAGTCGATGGTGATCTTGCGGCCACGGTAGCGGCGGGCGGCGGTGCCCGACTGCGCCGTCTGGGCGACGGAGTGGGCGTAGGGTGCGGCACGCGGCTGCACACGGTCGCCAGCGGAGGGGCGCTTGCGGACGTCCCACATGAGCTTGCCAGACTTTTGCCAGACGCTGTGCTCGACGTTGGCGTCGGAGTGCAGGGTCAAGCGCACGGTGTCGGGGTTGTTCTCGTCGCGGGCGATCTCCAAGGTGGAGGCCACGGCGCCGGGGAGGCGGTGGGTGCCAAGCAGGTCAGACGACAGCTGCACCCCGTCGAGGGCGATGGTCTTTTTGCCGGGCGCGTTGGCCACCGTGCGCACGGCGACAGAGTCGCTGACGGCGATGGAGACGCGTTCGAAGCCCTCTTTGACGTCGTGCTTCAAGCTCGACACGCGGATGTTCTGGGCCGCAGCTTTGCGCTCGGAGAACACCAGCTGCAGACCTTCGGAGGTGGAGGCGACGTCGTAGGCCGGCAATTCGGCGCCGGTGCCTTCGACCACCACGCGGGTGTAGGTCGGGTGCTCGGCGGCGCGGACGCGCTTGAGGCCGGGCAGCTCCAAACGGCGGTTGAGGGCTTTGGGGCCCTTCAGCCCGTAGAGGTCGACCACCAGGCGGGGCGGGTTGTCGACTTCTTCGACTTCGAAGCGCTCCACTTGGCCGTCGGCGACGAGCTGCACGAAGGCAGAGCCATCGCGGTCGACGGCGCGGACGGCGCTCAGCTTGTGCGCACGTTGCACATCACCGTCGCCGTTGAGCTCGATCATGGCGTCGTTTTGCGCGGGAGCGACATCCGACATGGACGACGTCGGCGTGGCTGCCGTCATCTTCTCGGTGCCGCGACGCAGCAGGCTCAGGTGAATGCCGTCGTCGGTGGTGGTGGGGTGGAACTCGGCGTCGTGGCGCAACACCACCACCACGCGCGAGACTTGGCCGTTGGCCCCCATGAACTGGGTGGCGGTCACAGCGCGCACCAAGTCGGCCTCGCCAAATGCGTCGGGCAGCTGGGCAGATGCCACGTCGGCGCCATTGATGTCGACCACCAGACGCATGGGGTTTTCAAGCCGGAAGACGTTGTACTTCGGCTTGTTCTTGGCCTGGATGAAGACTTCAGCACCTCTGTCGAGGCTGAGGCCGGGCAGCTCAGACAGCTGGATTCCGGTCACGTGCTCGCCCGCTTGCGCACTCGGCGCGTAGGTGGCGCCTGCCACGAGGGCCGCACCAGCGGAAACGGAGAGAGTGGCTGCCAGCGCTGAGCTCAGCAATCGATTCGACATTGCGGATGCTCCTTTCTGAAAGGTCGCATATGGAAGGTTGGCCAGCTTGCGGATCTGCGAGACAGGCGGCGCCAAACGGCGGTCGCTTTGCCTTTGAGTTGGATGCAGGGAATTTCGTTTCGCTCTGACCATGGACGCTCCGCGCGCTCCTTTCGGAGGCTCACCGTCACAGTCTGCCGATTTGCTGGACACCGCAAATTTTTGACTCGGCGCGCAGGGGCGAATTCGGCAGAACTGCAGCGATTGTAGGAAGGAAGCCAGCAAACGTCGAACTGTGACCCAGGCGATACACGAGCCTAACACCCTGTTTTAAAAACAGATTCACGATGTAGGCTCATGTAGTGCGTGAATGTTTGGCGTTTGTGGCCTGGGCGCTGAGAAAAATCAGCACTCACGTCTTTTTTTGCTGATCAGCAGTTGGCGCCAACGGCACGTTTGCGATCACCGCTCTGGCGCCAGGGGCGATCGGACGGGCTCAGCTGTTGGAGCGGCGGTAGAACGTGAACTCGTGCGCCATGTCTTCGGCCAAACGGGCGAAGGCCGCGGGGCCAAACAAGAAGCGGTATTCTTCGCCGTGAGCGCGGGCCCAGGCCTGCAGGTAGTCGACCATCTCTTTGGGCGACTGGTGCGAGCCGGTGGTTTCGATGGGCGCCGCCTCCGCCGAGATGTCTGCTGGTGCCGCCTCTTCGGTGTGCACCGGTGCCTCAGGCAACTCCACCGACCAGTCGGGCATTTCTTGCACTTCAATGCGGTGCTGCTTCAGCCAGTCGAAGATGAAACGGTGCAACAAGACGTCGCGAAAGGCGAACCAACGTTTGCGCTCGTCGGGGGAGCGCCCGACGGTGTCTTTGAAACGGCGAAACGCGCCCTTTCCGACGATGGAATCGGTGAGTTTGGCTTTGAGCGTGGGCTGGTTCACCGTCTCGATGAACTTTTCCATCATGCGGTACTGCTCGCGGGAGGGCACCGGCTCAATCTTGATGAACGCCTCAGGGTTTTGCCGGATGTCGCGCGACTCCGGGTCAGACCGCGCCGAGTTGTGCAGCACACGAATGTCGCCGGTGCTCCGCTCGAGGTAGGAGTTCACGTCGGGGGCGTGGTTCTCAAATGCCGTTTCTAGGGCGACCCAGTCGATCTGCACTCCAGCCACGTGTCCTCCTGATCCGTGCCTGGGCGTCGGCACCGAACCCAACCTAGCAGGACTGTTGGAGAAGGCGGTAGGTGCGTCCGTCGACGACACACTTCAGCGCCCTCCCCCGTGCATCCTGGGTGCAGCGCCGCCTACAACAACTGAAAGGGCGCCAACCACGCCTCGGACGCCGCCAACACCGGCTCAAAAAACAGCGCGACCTCGAGGCCACCAATGGCCAAGAACGGCCCAAACGGGATGGCGCCTTTGGGAGGCTCGAAGTCCCACTCGTCTTCAAGCTCCTCGTCGCCGGCGTTGATGTTGGCATCGGCGGCGCCTGCCTCGTCTGTGTTCGCCGCTGGCGCGTCGGCCATCTCGTCGTCGTCGTTGCGGTGCAGCACCGCCAGCACCGCAAACGCTGCGATGCCTTGGATGCACGCCAAAAACAGCGCCGGCCCCAAGCCGAACGGCCCGATGATGGTGCCGATGCCGCCGAACATCAGCGGGTCGCCCCAGCCCATGGCCACTTCGTCGGGGCCGATGCGACCACGCATGCGAAAATACCAGTTGGCAAAGACGGTGATGGCGCTGAGAAACAGCAATGCCGCCACCCCGCCGATGACGCGGCTGAGCAACGCCGACTGCGGGGTGTTCTCGACGAGAAACAGTGCCGGCTCAATGGTCTTGGGCCAGATGAAGCTCAGCCCCCCCGCGGTGAGCCCGATGAGGGGCAGCGCCTTCAACAAGTCGAGCGGGATGTGCCAGTGCTTGGCGTCGATGAACGCGATGCACACCACCACGCAGCCGACGAAGAACAACTCGATGGACCGCAAGTGAACGCCGAACTTCAGCGCCAGCCCCATGGCGAAGAGCCCGACGCAGACTTCGACGAGGATGTACTGCGGCGAGATGGGCGTCTTGCAGTGGCGACACTTTCCGCGGAGCCACAGCCACGAAAAGATCGGGATGTTGTCTCTGGCCGCAATTTGGTTTTCGCACACCGGGCACCGCGACCGCGGTTTCACGACGCTGAGGCCTTCGGGCATGCGGCTGATGACGACGTTGAGGAAGCTGCCGATGGCCGAGCCCACGAAGAAGCACCACAGGGCAACGGTGATGGCCAGCCCGACGGGAAGCTCCGTCGCTGGCTTGGCAAAGATGGCCCAGGTGAATGGCTCGTACGGGGTCATGCAACCAACTCTTGTGGTGCGGCCGGCTGTGCCGACCGTCTGATGGAGCGCTCCGCTCACGCTTCTGTGTCAAACTCTACGCATGGTGCACGTCGAAGGTCACACCTTCGACGGGGTGAAACAGGGCAACCCCAGGGGCGCTGCCAACATTCCGCACTCAACAGGCGAAATTGCGCTCGAGGTCGTCGCGGTCGTCGGGGTGGGCGATGTTGATGAGGGCGTCTTTGCGTTCGCGCAAGGTGCGTCCGTACAGATCAGCGACGCCGTATTCGGTGACGACGTAGTGCACGTGAGCGCGGGTGGTGACGACGCCGGCGCCGGCTTGCAGCTGCGACACGATGCGTGTCGCGCCCTTCTTGGTGCGGCTGGGCAAGGCGATGATGGGCTTGCCCCCGTCTGAAAGGGAGGCACCGCGGATGAAGTCCATCTGGCCACCGACGCCAGAGATGACCCGGCTGCCGATGGAGTCGGCACACACCTGCCCCGTGAGGTCGACCTCGACGGCGGAGTTGATGGCGGTGACTTTGGGGTTGCGTGCGATGACGGCCGGGTTGTTGACGTAGCCGCAGTCGAGGGCGAGCACGGCCGGGTTGTCGTCGACGAAGTCGTACAGTTCGCGGGTGCCCATCATGAAGCTGGTGACCGTCTTGCCGGTGTGGGTGTGCTTTTCGCAGTTGTCGACGGCGCCGGTTTTGATGAGCGACAGCACCCCGTCGGTGAACATCTCGGTGTGGATGCCCAGTCGACGGTGCGACGACAACGCCGCCAACGCCGCGTCGGGGATGGCGCCGATGCCCATCTGCAAGGTGGCGCCGTCTTCGACGATGGACGCGATGTGGCTGCCGATCTTCTTTTCGATGTCGGTGAGCTGGTTGGGCGGCACCTCAGGCACTTCGGCCTCGCCGTCGACGAGGGCCGTGAGTTTGCTTTGGTGGATGAGCCCGTCGCCATGCAGCCGCGGCATGCGCGGATTCACCTGGGCGATGATGATGTTGGCGACGTCGACGGCGGCGCGCGCGGCGTCGACGCTGGTGCCCAATGAACAATAGCCATGGCGGTCGGGCGGCGAGACCTGCACCAGCGCCACGTCGAGCGGACGTTTGCGTCGGCGAAACAAGTTGGGGATCTCCGACAAGAACACCGGCAAGTAGTCGACGCCATCGCGCAGCTTCTTGCGCATGTTGCCGCCGACGAAGAGGTTGGCGACTTTGAAGTTGTCTTTGTAGGCCTCGTCGGCGTAGGCCGCATCGCCGCTCACGTGCAGGTGAATGAGCTCGACGTCTTCGAGACGGTCGGCTTGGGCCACGAGCTCGTCGACGAGGAGCTGCGGGGTGGCCACGCCGCCATGCACGAACACGCGGTGATGGCTTTGCACGAGGGCGATGGCGTCGGTGAGTGAGACGAAAGACATGTTGCACTCCAAAGAGGTGGCGCATTCGATGTATAGCGGATCGGCTGCGTGACGTGCGTGACGACGTCGTCGGGCTTCGTCAGTCGTGCACCATGCGCGCCACGAGCGTCTTGCCCAACGACGTCAGCCCACGGGTGAAGCCGACGTCGGCGTCGGGAACGCGCTGGGGAAAGACCCCGGCCGCGTTGGCTTCGGCAACCACGTCATCGGTGAGCTGGACGTCGTCGGCGGCGGCCAGCACTTGCAGAGGGATGTCGACCACATCGTCGCCAAAGACACCTCTGGCAAAGGCCCCTGGCGTCGCAAACGGCGCAGAGACAAAGCCCACGGCAGCGACGTCGGCGAAGGCTTGGGCCACGTCGTCGTCATTGCCCCGACGCTGCAAGGCGGCGTGCACGGCGCAGGCACCGTAGCCATGGCCGACGACAAAGAGTTCGTCGGCGTGGGTGCTGTCTCGCAGATGTTGCAGCGCGGCCACGACGTCCACCGCCGAGCGGGTTCGCAACGCCAGCTGCTCGTCGTCGTCGAGGGTGTCGTCCCACAGGGTGTACGCGCCGTCGACCTTGGTGCTGACGCCGACGCCGCGCAGGTTGAAGCGCAGCACCGCCATGCCTTGTTGGGAGAACGCAAACGACAACTCGGCCAAGACGGCGTGGTCGATGCCTCCGCCGAGGCCGGGGACGCCGGGCACCAACAAACAGGCGCGGGTGTCGTCGGGGAGCGGCGGGTGAAACAAAGCCTCAAGGGTGGCGTTGTCGTCAGAGCGCACCACGGTCATGCGCTCGAGAAACGGACGGCTCATGCTTGCCCTGGGGCGTCGTCGTCGAGGCTGTCGACCTCCAACGCCAGCTGACGTTGCCCCACAGCTTCACCGAGCTCGTACAAGGCGATGGCGGCGCACAAGCGCACCTTGCGCGCGTCGTCGTTCAAGCAGCCCTGCAACGCAGCGACCGCGTCGCCTTTGCCCGCATCATCGACGTCGAACCGCAGCATGCCCAAGGCGCGTGCGGCGTAGGCGCGTTCGTTGACGGCGTCGCTTTGCACTTTGGGCAGCAGTGAGGGCGCGGCGCTGGCGTCGCCGATGCGGCCGATGGCCTCACAGACGTGCACCACACAGAACCCTTGGTCGACGGCGGCGCGCAGCCACGGCAGACAAGCTGGGTCTTGGCATTGGCCGAGTGCCCATGCCACAGCCGCACCCACTTCTTCGTGGGTGGTCTGAAAGGCCTCGACGAGGTTGGGCACCACGCGCTTGTCGGCGACCCGGCCCAAGACCACGGCGGCCCCGAGCACAACGCGGGGGTCGTCGTGGCGCAGGCTGCGCACCACTTGCGGGAAGAGCGAGTCGTCGCCCAAGCGAATGAGTGCCACGGCGGCCTGTGTGCGCACTTCGCCGTCGCCGTCGCCAAGGGCCGCTTTCAAGTCGGCTGCCGACGACAAGGCCCCCATGCGTCCCAACGCTTCGGCGGCATCGGCGCGGACGTCTGCGTCCATGTCCGACAGCCCGTCGACGACAACCTCGACGTCACCACTGCCGATTTCGGCCTCGAACATGTTGAGGGCGCTTCTGCGAAACGACGGATCCAACGCCTCGAGTTGTTCGAGGGTGCCGTGGTCGGTGTCGTCGCCGCGTCTCATTCGGTCTCACACAGCTGGGCGAGGGGCTTGGGACATCCAGGCGCCGCCCGGTCGGACGTTAGCAAGACCCAAGCAAATGGCAAAAAGCACAATGCGCAAAAACCGCAATGCGTCGATGCCGACGCACCTGCCCTCGGCGAAGGCGGGCAGGGCCTGACGAGCCCTGCGCGCAAAAGTGGGACGCCGAAGAACAGAGAGTCAAACCAGCAGAATCGAGAATTGAAAAAGGGAGCCGTGAGGCTCCCTTTCACCAAGAATGTCTTTGGGCAGACGTGGGTCTTTGCAAAGACGCTCCCAGAAGAACGAAAAGGATTCGTTGGCATGACGCCAAAGAATCACTTCTTCTTTTTCTTCTTGGCAGGCTTTTTCTTGGCAGCCTTTTTCGCAGGCTTCTTCTTGGCAGCGGCCTTTTTCTTCTTCTTGGCAGCTGGCTTCTTCTTTTTCGAAGAAGCTTTCTTCTTGGCAGCGGCTTTTTTCTTCGCAGCAGCCTTCTTCTTGGCAGCGGCTTTTTTCGCAGCGTCGGCCTTCTTCTTGGCAGCAGCCTTCTTCTTGGCAGCGGCCTTCTTCTTGGCGTCGGCTTTCTTCTTCGCAGCAGCCTTCTTCTTGGCGGCTGCCTTCTTCTTGGCTTCTGCCTTTTTCTTGGCGGCTGCCTTCTTCTTGGCGGCTGCCTTTTTCTTGGCTTCGGCCTTCTTCTTCGCAGCAGCTTTCTTCTTGGCTGCAGCTTTCTTCTTGGCTTCAGCTTTCTTTTTGGCGGCGGCCTTCTTCTTGGCTGCTGCCTTTTTCTTGGCTTCGGCCTTCTTCTTGGCGGCGCCAGATTTGCTGCGTTTCTTCTTGCGGGCGGTGCCGCCGCGGCTCATGGGGCTGCGCGAAAGGTCGCCGTCGCTGTCGATGAAGTACAGGAAGCCTTCTTCGCGCTTGTCGATGTCGGTCTTGAGAACGATTTCGGCTTTGTCGCCTTTTTTCTTTTTCTCGCCACCGCGCACCATCTTGGTGCGAGCCACGTTGCAGTTCTTGTCGAGGTAGTAGAGCCAGCCTTGCTCACGCTTGATGCCAGCTTTGAAGACTTTTTGAGCTTTTTTTGCCATCGGGTTCTCCCGTTTCTGCATCCAGGGCGGACCCCCTTGGTCGGCCCCTGTTGGGATGCGTGGGTGCGAGAAGACGCTTGCGGCGCCCCCCCGGGGTGTCGGCCTCCGAGGAGCAACGGCTTTCGCTGAAGCTCCAAACCGCTGACGCGGTCTCTCTCACCGACCCCAATATGGTGCGGCATGAATGCGCATTTCGTCGACAAGATCGTGCCATCTGCGTCGTCGCGAACCTTTTCGAGGAGGAAGACTCGAACAACGATTCGGGAGTTGGTCACTTTCAAAAATCAAAAATCGTATTTTAGCTTAACATTCAACACCCTACAAACACCTCCTCAGCCAACGCTCCAGATTTTGCATGACCTCATATGGCTTTGGAATGCGATTTTTGCATTGGGACAGAGTTGCGTAATTGCGTAAACATGGAGCAAGAGGCCGACATATTTACGCAACTATGTCCCCAATGGCGTTTCTCGACGAGAAAACGGCACTTCATCGAGAACTGCGAGCATGGATCGATCGGCTTGCGTCGGATGCGTGAATTGGGGCTCGACGAGACTCCGTCGAGGGCTCTGGCCTGGCCGCCGGCCGGCGAATGTGTCGCGCCGTGTTTCAAATCCAACGATGGCGTGACTTCTCGACGAGAAAACACCTTCTCCGCATGCGAGCGGCAAGCTGTGGCCCTCTGCACGACGTCGACCCTTCGCGTTGGGGCCGTGTTGACACGTCGTCACGAGCGGTGGCTGCGACATGTCTGTGTGCCTCTGAATGTGGAGACGGGTGGCGCCATATGGCGCTCACCCCTGCCCCGCCTAGAAAGACCGCTTATTTTCAGCGCCTTACACATCACAGCCGAACGGGTTGCATCTCGGTGACGGCTTTGCTCGCATGGCGGTGTTGCGGTGGAGATGGCCGCCACGAGCCAAGGATGCACGTATGTCGACGCTGAAAGGCCAACCCACTGTGGTGGACGCATTGCGCCGCGCGACGCAGCAAAAGCGGTTGGGACACGGTCTGCTGTTTTTGGGGCCGAGTGGCGTCGGACGCGAGCTTGCTGCGCGGTTGCTGGCGCGCGGTTTGCTGTGCACCGCCGACGATCACGAAGCCCACCTGCCCTTCGGCTGTGGAACGTGCTCGTCGTGCACGCGGGTCATGAGCGGCAACCACCCCGACGTGCATTGGGTGATGAGTGAAGCCGAACAAGCAAAACGCGCAGACGGCAAAGGGCCAGACCGTCCGTCGGCCGACCTGAAGGTCGAACAAGTGCGCCAGCTGGTGCGCGAGATGCGCATGCGGCCCTATGAAGGACGAGCCCGAGTGGCCATCGTCGTCGACGCCCACCGCATGAACGAGAGCGCCTCCAACGCCTTTTTGAAGACGTTGGAAGAACCGGGCGATGCATCTGTGCTCATTCTCACGGCCCCGCACGTGCGGGCGGTGCTGCCCACCATCGCGTCACGCTGCCAACGGCTGGTGTTTCGCCCGTTGCCGCAAGATGCCGTCGCCGCGTTGCTGCAAGCGCGTGGCGTCGAACGGGCAGACGAACGCGCGGCCCTCGCCGAAGGCTCCATGGAGCGGGCGCTGCAAGTCGACCTTGAAGAAGACCAGGGTCGCGACGCGCAAATCGAAGAACTCCTCGAAGAACTGCTGCAGGGCAACGTCACCGAGCGTCTCGACGTCATCGAGCGGTTGGGCCGCGATCGCCAAGAGCTCTCCCAGCTGTTGTCGGCGTGGGAAGACCTGCTCGGGCGCACCCTGCGGCGCCATGCACGAGGCGAAGACGTCTCGTTTTTGGCGCCGTTGCATCCGCGGTCGGCCCGCCTTGCCCAACGCGAAATCGCCAACACCAAAGACGCCATCGGCAAAAACGCGCACGCGCAGTTGGCGATGGAAGAGCTCTTTTTGCAGGCGCTGTCGCCCCGCGTCTTGGGGCGGGCGCAATAACAGCCGCCGGGCCACCGCCAGGTGAGGGGTAGACGACGGCGCCCAAGCCGCTAGCCTTTGCAGATGGCCTCCTCGCAAAACACATCGCCCCTGTCTCCTTGGTTGTTGTGGCTGGCAGCGCCCCTGCTGTGTGTGGTGGTGGGGTTTGCGCTTTTGCCCCGCCCCGTCGACGTCGCCACCCAGACCAAGGTCGAGCGCAAACGTGGCACCGCCGTGGTGTTCGACAAAGCCCCCAAGGTGCGCTCGAAGCTGGGCGTGAACCTGCAGAACAAGGTGCGCATCGTCGGCGTCGACCTGCCGAGCAAGGCGGTCGGCCAAGGGGAGCGCCTGCGGGTGAAGACGGTGTTTGAAGCGCTCTCGAGCATGAACTCCGACTGGCAGATTTTTCTGCACATCGACCTCGCCGAGGGCAACAACTTCCGCATTCACGGCGACCACCATCCAGCCGGTGGCCGCATGAAGACGTCGTTGTGGAAGAAAGGCGACTTTGTCGTCGACGACTTCACCAAACGGGTTCCGTTGGATGCACCGTCGGGCAAGTACAACGTGTGGCTCGGCTTTTACTCCGGCAGCCAACGTCTGCGGTTCGTGTCGGGCGACGCCAAACGGCACGACGGTGACAACCGCATCAAGCTCGGCACCATCACCGTCCAATGACCACGACACCGAAACTGCGCCACGACGTTGTCGCTCTCGACATGGGGGGCGTGGTCGTCGACGTCGACAAGGATGCCCCCGGACGCCGGCTGCGCCTGCCTTTCGCTCGCATTGAGCCTGCGCTGTTTGGCAGTCGGTTTCACCCCCCCATGTCGCAAGGGGCCCCGCGCAGCGTCGACGCCTTCATCGACCACGCTGTCGACGTGTTGTCGGACGTCCCTCGCGCCGACGTCATTGCCGCGTGGAGTGATGTCGTCTCGGCCAAGTCGGGCGCGGTGGACGTCGTGCGTCGACTGCGTCGTCCAGCCGTGGCTTGGAGCAACACCGACCCGCTGCACTTCGCGCGGTTTTCAGCGCAGTTGCCCCAGGGGCTGTTTTCAGCGCAGCGCTGCCTGTCGTTTGAGGTGGGCGCCGACAAGCCCGACCTCGCGTTCTACCGCGCCGGACTCGCCAAGCTCGACGGCGTCGCCGCCGACCGGGTGCTCTTCATCGACGACAAAGACGAAAACGTCGCCGCCGCCCGCCAACTCGGCATCGACGCTCACCGCGCAGAAGGGCTGGCGGCTGTGGTCGATGTGTTGCAGCGGTTTCACCTGCTCGACGCGTGACACGGTTGCGCAACAGATGTGCCCCGCTTCGACCGCGGCGCACTTGCCTTGCTAAAGAGGGATGTCCGAGGTGCTTGCCGCCGAAACCGTCTGAGGTGTTCTCTTGATCACGACGTCGTCGCCCCTTCTCCCTCCCCCGCGTGTTCTGCTCCGTCGACGACGAGGGCACTGGGTGTTGGCCATGGCCGCTTTGTTGCTGGCTGCGTCGTCGTGGGCCGCTCCTGCCCAGCCCAAGTTGGGGGTCCTCGTCGTCTTTGATCAGCTGCGGGCTGAAGACCTTCAGCGGTATGCGCCGTTGTTCGGCGAGGGCGGCTTCGGCGGCCTGTCACGTCGTGGAGCTGCGGTGCTCGACGCGCGCTACGCCAACGCCACCACCACCACCGCCACCGGACACGCCACGTTGTCGACGGGCGCGGGCCCTCAGGTGCATGGCATCGCCTCCAACGGGTGGGTCAAAGACAGCCAATATGTCTACGTCGCGCATCAACCAGGGGCGACGTTTGTCGACGGCGAACACCCCAAAGGCTACGGCGCCGTGGGGCCCCACCACTTGCAGGCGCCCACCTTGGGCGACGCGCTGAAGGCGGCCACCAACGGGCGCGGCAAAGTCGTCTCCATCTCGCTGAAAGACCGTGCCGCCATCTTCACCGGCGGCAAAAGCGCCGACCTCGTGCTGTGGTACCGCAAAGACAAAGGTGTGTTCTCGACGTCGACCGCGCACAAGGCATTGCCGGCTTGGTTGAAGCTGCCAGCGTCGACGTGGCCGTCGTCGAGCATGGCCACCGGCGAGTGGGATCCCCTGCCCTGGCCGCGCCTGGGGCTGCTGCAGCCGAAGGACGACTTCGAGGGCGAGGCCGACGTCAACGGACTGGGGCGCGCGTTTCCGCATCACCTCAAAGACATCACCGACGACAAAACGCAGCGCAAGGCCTACCCCGCGACACCGCAAGCCATGAACGACGTCTTCAAGCTGGCCGAGCTCGCCGTCGACAAGATGGACCTCGGCGGTGACGTCGTGCCCGACTTGTTGATCGTCAATGTGTCGACCACCGACTACGTCGGGCACTGGTATGGGCCGCAGAGTCTCGAGAGCGTCGATGTGCTGCGCCGCGCCGACCGACGGCTGCGCGCGTTTTTGGCAGCGCTCGACGCCAACGTTGGGCGCGGGCACTACGTGTTGGCGCTGTCGTCTGACCATGGCGCGCCGCCGCTGCCGGAGCGCGCCAAGGCGGCTGGTGTCGACGCTGGCCGCATCTTGTGGGACGACGTCAAACCCAAGCTCCAAGACGCCCTCGCCTCTTTGCCGTCGTTGCCCGCCGGCGAAGACGGCAAGCCTCGATCGCGGTTGGCGGCGTTGGTGGCACCACACTTGTACTTGCACCTCGACGGCCTCAACGACACCCAGCGGCAACAGGCGCTGCGGGACGTGCGCGCCGTCCTCGAGGCCACCCCCGGCATCGCTGCGGTGTATGGCGACGACGTGGCCTCCGACGACAGCGACGGCATGGCGCGCTTTTACCGCCGCAGTCGCGTGCCGGGCCGCAGTGGCACCTTCATCTTGCGCCCGCGGCCTTATTGGGTGTTTACCTATGGGCACCACGGCAAGGGCGGACATGGCATCAGCCACGGCTCGGCGTACCTCTACGCGCGCACGGTGCCGCTTTTCTTGCTGGGCCCCTCCATTCGCAAAGGACGCGTCGCGCAACCTGCTGACGTGCGCGACGTCGCCGTCACGTTGGCCGCGATGATGGGCGTTCCGCCTCCGGCCGCAGCCGAAGGCCGCGTGCTCGACGTGCACCAGCCCACCTGGCGGCTGTTGGGGCGGTAGCGTCTCCGCCTTGGCGGCCGCAGCAACGTCATCTCGTCGGCGTCAACAATCGTCGTCGTCAACAATTCGTCGTCGTCAACAATTCGTCGTCGTCAAAAGCGGGTGGCGGGGTTCAGCTTTGGCCCATGACGTCGCGCACCGTGGTCATGAGACGCCGCAGCGACAGGGGTTTGGTGAGGTAGGCCGACGCCCCCAAGCTGAGGCCGCGGTCGAAGTCTTCGGCGTGACCCAGCGTCGTCAACAGCACCACCGGCGTGTTGCGGCCGGTCTCGCTGTGGCGGATGGTGTCGAGCACCGTCAACCCCGACACGCCGGGCATGTTGATGTCGAGAAACACCAGGTCGTAGTCGGTCTTTTTCACCTTGGCCAATGCCGACAGTCCGCAAGCGGCCTGCTCGACGTCGAAGCCCATGCCCCCGAGCCAGGTGTGCACGATGGCGCGCATCACCCGGGCATCGTCGGCCACCAACGCACGACCACGCGACGCCTCTTTGGGCGCCTCTCGCGACGGGTCGGCTTGAAGGTGGTGCATGGCAGCCTCGGGCACAGCGTGAAACGACATGCAGTCCTCCATCCGCCAAACGGCTTCATCCGAGCAAGCGGGTGTGGGGGCGCCAGCGCAACGTCCGGCCCCCTCAGACATCGACGTCGTTCTCTCATGCATAACACTGAAAACTTTGCAGTCTCAATCTGCAGCAACTCCGCCAGGCCCGGCCGTTGTGCCCGCCCAAATGTGAACGAAAGCAGCCGAAAGCCACCTGTTTCAGAACAGTCCGGAGCACAGCATTCGTCGTCGTGTGCGTTCTTCTGGCCCAGGAGTGCGCTCAGTAGTCTTTGCTGTTCACCACGTAGCTGGCGGCAGCAACACAGGCGGCGGCGAAGAGAACGCAGCCGAACACGGCGCTCATCCACTCGGCTTGCACGAAGGTCAGCGCTTCTTTGGCCGCTTCGACTTTGCTGGAGTTCACCTGCTGCAGGTTGGCGCCCAGCTTCGCCAAGGTGTGCAGCCGGGGCAGCGGCGCGATCAGCACGCCCAAGACGTCGGCAAACCACCCCGAAAACAGCGACAAGAACGTCTCGCGGTTCGACGTCACCGCCGACATGATGAACACCATCATGCCCGAGGCGGCGGCCAACGCTCCAGAGCGCACCCAGCACGTCATCAGCAACATCAGAGCGTAGACGGCGGCGAAGCCGAGCACGGCGGCCGCAGCGCCGGCGATGGGCGCCCACGACAGCGTCTCCAACTTGAAGAACAAGATGAGCGACACCCCACCGACGGTGAAGGTCGTGGCCACCGTCGCGATGAACAGCACCCCGACGTAGGTGCCCACCACCAGCTCCACGCGGCGCACGGGCAGCGACAGGTAGAGCTCGACGCGGCCGGGCGACAGCATCTTGGCGGCGATGTCGGAGGTGGCGACGATGCCCGCCGCCAACGACATGTAAAAGAACATGTAGGTCAGCGGCTTCAGCACGATGGCCAAGGCGTCAGACGCACTGAAGCCGGCGCCTTTGTCGAGCTCGCCGCCGAGGCCCAACACCTTCACCGCCGAGATGCCGCCGTCGACGACGTCGAGGTCGAGCGCCAGGGTCAGCACCAACATGCCGAAGGCGATGAACACAAAGGCGGCAAGGATGAACTTGCGGGCCAGCAGCTCGCGCAGCACGTCGACAGCAACGTTGATGATGTTCATGCGACACTCCGTTCAGCAGCGGCCTTGGCTTGTTCGTGGTGCACGGTCTCTTCGAGCACGCTTTCGAGGGTGCGCATGGCGGGCGCCATCGACAGCAACACCAAGCCGTCGTCGAGCGCGGCGCGGATGGCCTGCGACAACTCCGCCGCGTCTTTGCCCGCGTAGCCAAAGGCGGCACCGCCGTCGACGGGCGGCGCGTCGTCGTCGACAAAGAAGCCGTGCACGCCAGCGATGTCGACGACGCTTTTGCCGTCGAGAGCGCCTGCGTTGGCGTCGAAGACCACGCTGAAGGCGTCTTGGCTTTTGAGGGCGTCGATGTTGCCGGTGCGCACCACGCGGCCGCGGTTCATGATGGCGACGTGGGTGCAGATTTTTTCAGTCTCGGCCAACAGGTGGGAGTTCAAAAACAGCGTCGTGCCCCGCTGGTGCGCCTCTTGGATGACGGCGCGAATCTGGGCGCGGCCCACGGGGTCGATGCCGTCGGTGGGCTCGTCGAGCACCAGCACGTCGGGGTCGCCCAACAAGGCGGCCGCCAGTCCGGTGCGTTGTTTCATGCCTTTGGAGAAGCGGCCGACTTTGCGCTCCCATGCTTCTTCTTCGAGGCCCACCCACCGCAACACCCGTTGGATGCCAGCGTCGGCTTCGGACGTCGACATGCCTTTCAAGCGGGCGATGCTTTTGAGGCAGGCCACCGGCGTGAAAAACGGCGGAAGGTCGAGTCGTTCAGGCAAATACCCCACCCGTCGACGGATGCTGGGGTCGTTGGGGTTGCCGCCCAACAGCTGCAGCTCGCCCGACGTCGGCCGCGCGATGGAGAGCATCAACTTGATGAAGGTGGTTTTGCCAGCGCCGTTTTGCCCGATGAGGCCGAAGGCAGAACCTTGCTCCACCTTGAGATCGACGCCGTCGACGGCACGGACACTGCCGAAATGCTTGGTCAAACCCTTGGCGTACAACGCGTGTGAGCTCATGCAGACTCCAGACGGTGACACCCACGCGGATGTCGACCCTCCTTTGCCATGACCAGGACAGGTTTGAAACCATCCAGCACCACGGGTGTGACGCCGATGGGGCCTCTGCGCCAGAGCGCATCAAGCATTCGGTGCGAAGCGAGGGAGACAACGTCGACGACGCCGTTCTGCAGGCATCGTGGGTCATTGCTTCGCAATGACCTGGCGACCATGTGCGGTCGACGACGTCAAATGTGTCTGCTGGTCGACATTCCCCCGCAAATGGCCGTCTATTCCTGGTGCACAACACTGACGTGGTGTTGCAGTCGTCATCGACCATTTGCAGCGCAGATGGTCGTTGGGCATTGCGTGGCAATGCCCCGAGCGCACCCCAGCCTAAAAAACGCGCTCGACGGCGAATGCAAGCATTCGTCGCAACTCGACTCGCGAAGCGAGGTTTCGAGGCTACGCGATGTGCTCTTCTTTGAGCACAAACTGGGTGCGGCAGCTGTCGCACCGCATGATTTCGGTGATCGAATATGCCGTGCGCGTGCTTTGCAGGTTTTCAAGCCGAAACGGCGTCTCGCATTTGGGGCACAGATGGGCGCCCTGCTTTTGCAGCAAGCGAAACTGGATTTTCAGGCTGGTGTCGTCCGGACGTTGCACGGTGGCCAGCCAAGCCTGCACAAATGGCAGCAGACTCTCGGCGTGCACCCGAAGTTCCAACCTCGAACGCGTTTGAAGGGTGGTGGTCTTGAGCATGTGGCCTTTGTCTGCCGCCACAAGCGCGATCTCAAGATTTTGGCAAGAGAGATCTGTGAAATTCTGATTTGAATCCAAGTGGATGCACCTTCATCCACCTGTCGCCAAAGGCCCGAACACAGAACCAAACGTCGCCGTTTCACTTCTGAAACAGAATTGGAAGCAAGCTTCGCGGTATTCCAGGAATGGGGTGTTTTTGCCCTAGACGCTCGCCTAAATTCGGCCCGAATTAGGCGCCCCCTGGGCACAGGGGGGGACGTGCTCCAGGGGACTCATCGCCGACACCATTGGGGGGACACGTGCGCCGGCGACTGACCCACACGTAGCAGACCTGTCGCCGACACCGCAAGCCAGAAGCCATGTCCGACGTCGTTTTTTTTCAGCGGCGAAGACGGATTTTTCTGTGAACCACGTCCGCCCAAAACATGCCAAATGCGACAAGTCGACAGAAAAGGAGAGGCTTCGACCGCGTGACAGGCCGCACATGTTGAGGTGTTTTCACCACACCCTCATCCCGCAACCGACGGCTGGCGCAGCCCTGGGCGTGCGACATGGGTCTTCGCAGTCGGCGCATATTCTGCAGTCACTGAGGCTGCACTTCTGCGCTGGAGAGGTCTGCACCGGGTGATTTCGCGGCGTCCCCGTCTTTGTTCGAGGCGGGTGACTCCGGGTTTTGCGGCTGTTCTTTGTGATTTTCTGCCGGCTGTTGTTCTTCAGACAAAGATGTCGCCGATTCGGAGGCAGAAGTCTTCTCAAGTGCCTCATCTTCTGCTGCGGGCGGTGGTGAGGACGTGTCTCTTTGCTCAACAGTGTCTCCGCCACCCGCTTCTTCTGCTTTTTGTGCATTGTTGGGCGTCGGCTCTGTCGTTTCTGTGTCTCCCAAAAGGGGCTCCTTTGGGGCGGCGGACGCAGGCGCATCGGCAGCAGCGGGCGATTCGACCGCATCGCCGGGAGCCCCAGAAGTGGACGCTGCGGGCTCGTCCAACTCCAAGTCGCGCCAACTGCTGTCGGTGTCTTCGGACGTCGACCACGACCACCAAGCCGCTCCTGCGGACACAGCAGCGCACAACACCGCCCCCGACGCGTGCACAACGCCACCAACGACGGCCGGAAGCACCACGGACTGTTTCGCCGGCGTGTCGTCGAGGCTGACTTGGGCGACGGCTGCGGTGGTGAACAGCGCTCCCGCCACGACGGTGAACACGCCCGCGCCGACGGCGGGCCCGACATACAGCAGCGCGTCGCCGTTGGCCCCCGTGCTGGCGTCGTCGAGGGTCGCCGAAAACGGAAAGGTGAAGTTGTTCGACAAAGACGGCGCTTCATCCCCTGCGGTTGCAGGCCGTCGCTCGGGCTGTGTCGCCGTGGGTTCTGCTCCGGTGGGCTCTGCTCCGGTGGGCTCAGCCGCGGTTGCAGTGGACGGCTCTGTCTCGGTTGCAGCGGGCGCGGGCGCCGTCTCGCTCGACGACGCAGGGTCTGACGCGGTCTCTGTCGCGGGCTCCATCCCTGGTTCTGTCGTTGGCGTTGCCCCGGTTGTTTCTGCTTCTTGTGCTTCTTGTTCTGCCGTCGACGCGGTGGCGTCTGTCGACGTCGCTTCGGACGCGACAGCGGCGGGCTCGGTCGTCTCCGTTGCTGCTTCTGTCTCGCTCTTTTCTGCCGTCTCGGCTTCGGTCGACGACGGTGTCGCCTCCTCGACGACGGTGGCGTCTTGGGCCGAGCTTGGCGCTGCCGCCAGGGCCAAGCAGACGCCCCATGCCAGTGCACATCCCACGCTCCAAGAAGACGCGCTCGACGAAGGGTGCGATGCATCCGTCGTCGTCCAACGTGTGCGAACCGAACCTGGGACAAGACCCATCAGAAGGGAGTTTTCTCGGCGCATGTGCGCTCCTGTCTGCCTCGACGTGGAGGCACGGCAGATGGTGGCATGTGCCGAATGCTGCCGCCACCTCACACCCGCCGCACCTCACACCCGCCGCACCTTCACCCGCCGCCCCCCACCCGCTGCTTCGCCAGGGCGCCGTGCAGAGAACGCCTCGCAGAACACACACCCCGATTGCACAGGTCCTGCGTGGCATGTACGCCGCCTGGGCAGCGTTCACACCCAGCTGTGCAAGGAGAGGGAGATGAGAGGCGATCTCAGCGGCGGCGATGCTTGGCGTGGTGAACTGGGGTCTCGTGCCCGCAACCTCCGCCAAGATGCAGGATTGACCCTGAAGGTGCTGTCGGTGCGCTCGGGGCTGTCGACGCGATTTCTCTCCCAGGTGGAGGCGGGGCAAGCGAACCCCTCGTTGGGCTCGTTGCGCGATCTCGCCGAAGGGCTGAACCGCAGCCTGCTCGACCTTCTCGAAGACACCCGCTCTGAAAGCCATCGCGCGTTGCACCACATGGTCGACCAACTCAGCCCCCAAAGCTGTGAACGTCTGCGCGAGATGGTGCTTAAAGAACTGAAGTCGTCGCCGAAAAAGGTGGCGCTGCTGGGATTGCGCGGCGCCGGCAAATCAAGTGTGGGGCCGCTGTTGGCCGATGCCCTCGGCGCCGAGTTCGTCGAGGTCGACCAACGCATCGAACAAGAAGCCGGCATGGGCCTCGGCAGCCTCTTTCAGCTGCACGGCGAGCGCTACTACCGCGAGCTCGAGCGGCAGATTCTGCAGGAGTTGCTGCGCGACGAGCGCCCCTTGGTGCTCGCGCCCGGCGGCGGCGTCGTCACCCACCCCGAAAGCTGGGCGCTGTTGCGTGACGAGACGGCCACGGTGTGGCTGAAGGCATCGCCCCAAGCCCACTGGGACCGCGTCATCTCCCAAGGCGACATGCGCCCCATGGCCAACCGCGAACGCGCCCGCACCGAGCTGGAGACGCTCTACAACGCCCGCGCCACCGCATACGAAACGGCCGATCACGTGGTGGTCACCGACAACCTCTCCCTCGACGACGTCTCGCAAGCCGTCTTCGCCCGCCTTGAAGAACGCGCCCGACTGCTCAGCGACGAATTGCAGTCGACGCCTGCCTCCGCCTGAGGCCTTTTTGCCCGTCCGAGCTTTGCAGACAGAGTCAGCTTTATGAGCGCACCGAATTACGAGCCCGAGTTTCTCTCGGCCCACAAAGACGCCAACGAAGGCCCCCGCCTGACGGCCTTCACCCACTTCGTGTGGAAGTTCAAGATCCCCTATTTGGTGGTGTTTGTGCTCGTCGGCGTGGGCCTCGACCAGGTCACCAAGATCTGGGCCCAAGGCGCCCTCGCCAAAGAAGTCAGCGAAGCCCGCTGGGAGAAAGACGAGGGCCCCCTCGACGACAACCGCTACACCTTGATGAACGACCCCAAGGAGCAGCCGGTGTTGGTGCAGCTGTCGAAAGCGGCGCAAACCAAGGGCACCTGCAACAAGAAGAACCTGCGACGACTGCGTTCGCCCGAGAGCAAACACGGCTACCGTCTCGACGGCACCTCGCTGACCCTCGACGGCGACTGCGAAGTGACCAACGCCTCTGACGAAGACGTCGCCGTGGTGGTGCGCACCAAGGTGCCGGGCTTTTTGCACGCCAACACCATCGTGGTCATTCCGAAGGCGTTCAACTTTCGCTACGCCGAAAACCGCGCCGCCGCCTTCAGTTTGACGTCGTCGATTCCGGCCCCCATTCGCCGACCGCTCCTCGTCGTCGTCGCCAGCTTGGCCATGCTCTTGCTGCTCGGCTGGTTTTTGACCATGAAACAACCCGACGGCATCTTGCAGACGGCGCTGTTGTGCATCGTGTGCGGCGCCGTGGGCAACCTCATCGACCGTGTGCGCTTGGGCTACGTCATCGACTTCATCGACTGGCGCGCTGGGTTCATCAACGAGAAATGGCCGCCGTGGCCCACCTTCAACATCGCCGACGTGTTCATCGTGGTCGGCGCCGGCCTGGTCATCTTGCGCACCTTGAAGCCGCTGTACCCCGAAGACCAAGACGACAAGAACCACGGCCAGGCCGAAGACGCCAGCGCTCAACTCGAAGCCGAGTGACGTCTGCTTGAGGTGGCGACCGCGTTTGTGTCAGGGTCGCCACCCAGTGTCCGCCCTGGTTGGGGTGGCCCCGTCGAGGAAGTCCCATGTATCTCGCCCAAGTCATCGGCACCGTCGTCGCCAGCCAGAAGGTCGACGGCCTCACCGGGCAAAAGATGCTGCTGGTGCAGCCGGTCACCAAAGACCGCACCCCCACCGGCAAGGTGCACGTCGCCGTCGACACCGTGCGCGCGGGCGAGGGCGACTTCGTGACGTGCGTGGGCTCGCGCGAGGCCGCCGTCGCTTTGGAGCCGCACTTTGTCCCCGTCGACGCCGCCATCATCGGGGTCATCGACCAGCTCGACGCCGGGCAAGCCGACGACGTCAGCGCCACCGGCGGAGAGGGCTGACATGTACTTGGGCCGAGTCGAAGGCACCGTGGTGTGCACCGAACATCATCCTGAGCTCGACGCTGAAAAGCTGTTGTGCGTGCGTCCCCTCGACGAGCAGGGCAACGACGCCGGCGAGCTCATCGTCGCCGTCGACCGCGCACAAGCCGGCAAAGGCGACACCGTATTGCTGATGCGTGAAGGCAATGGCTGCCGGCAAATCATCGGCCGCGAACGCGGGCTCCCCGTCGGCAAAGCTGTGAAGCAGCTGGTGCCGGTGCGGTCAATGGTGGTGGGCATTGTCGACGCCATCTCCCTCGACGACGGGTCAGCCTCATGAGCGGCCGCGCCAGCACACAACAAGAACTCGCCGCCTTCAGCAAACTCCTGTGGGACAAGGGCTGGGTCGCGAACCACGACGGCAACGCCTCGGTGCGCCTGGCCGACAACACCCGGTTCATGGCCACGCCGACGGCGACAAGCAAGCGGCTCATCGAGGGCCACGACGTCATCACCGTCGACATCGAAGGCAAAAAGCTCAGCGGGCGCAAGCGTCTGTTCAGCGAATGGCACTTGCACGCGGCGGCCTTCAAAGCCCGGCCCGACGTGCGCGCCGTGTTGCATGCGCATTGCCCCCACGCGACGACGTTGGGGTTGTTGCGCAAGCCACTGCCAGAGCCTGCGTTGCCCGAGATGGTGGTGTCGTTGGGCATCTCCATCCCGTTGCTCGACTTGGCGCCGCCGAAGAGCCCCCAGCAAGACGACGCCGTCGCCCGTGCCCTCACCGACGACGACGCCGATGTGGTGTTGCTGGCGGGCAACGGCGTGCTCGCCGTGGGCGACGACTTGGAGCAGGCCTTTTTGCGCATGGAGCTCGTCGAGCACTACGCGCGCATGGTGTTGTTGGCGGCGCCGCTGGGGGGCGTGCAGCCCCTGCCGGCCGACCTCGTCGACAAACTGCTCGCGGCGCGCACCAAAGCGGGGCTCGGCAAAGCCGGACGTCGCTGACGTCGACGCCGCTTGAGCACGGTCTCATTTGAAGACACAAAATGCGTTGATCGACCTCAACCCCCACGCGGTCTCCGCCGATGAGGGGTGCAGCCGGTGTGCACCACCTGTGCCGGCGCGCCTCTCGGGGGACACATGTCAGACGTACTCGGCTCCAAACTCCTGCATGCCTATGGCACCAACCACCTGAAACTGTTTGTCTTTCAGGTCAACGACGGCAAGTTCGCGTTGAACTTGGCCAAGGTGCGGGAGATCATCCAAGTCAGCTCGCACCAACTGGTGTCGCTCATGGGGTCGAACGCGCCTGCCTTTTCGGGGCTGATTCACGTGCGCGGCGAAAGCATCCCGGCCGTCAGCTTGTTCGAGTATTTGTCAGAAGAGCCCGCCACGCCCGAGCAGGAGCCGTTGGCCATCATCACCGAATACAACGAGAAGAAGACGGCGTTTCTCATCCAAGACGCCGACTTCAACCTCAACGTGTCGTGGGACAAAATCCTCCCTCCCGAATCCATCTCGGAGTACGGCTCGGTGCAGGCGGGATTTTTGCTGCACGACGACCAAATCATTCACCTGCTCGACTTCGAGCGCATTCGGGACGACGTGCTCGGCCCCTCCATCGTGGTGCCCGAGAACGACGACACCGAAGACTCCCCTCCGTTGCGGGTGCTGTTCGCCGAAGACTCGCCGCACGTGCGCCACGTCGTCGCCAAGTTCTTGCGCAGCCGCGGTTTTGAGGTCACCGAGACCAGCGACGGCGAAGCGGCGTGGTCGGCGTTTCAGGCAAATCCGTTCGACTTTGACGTGGTGCTCTCTGACATCGAGATGCCCCGCAAAGATGGCACGCGTCTCGTCGTCGACATCCGCCACAACTCGGACAACAGCAAGCTGCCCATCGTGCTCATGAGTTCGATGACCATCGAGCAAAACATTCAGCAATACCTCGAGATTGGCGCCTCGGCCTTCGTGCCGAAGAACCGCTTGAACGCGCTGGTGGCCAAGCTCGTCGAGCTCGCGGGCGGCGAGCAGAGCGACACCGAAGCGGCGTAGCCTCCTGCGGTGCATGGTGCGACGTCGTGGAGCCTGCATCCACGACGTCGTTTGCGTTGTGGGCTTGCGCTTTTGGCCCGAAAAACGTCAGGCTTCCCGACGGCCGATGACGTCGCTGCCAAGCGCCGTCGGCAGAAGGAGACGTCATGAGCGACGACGTGTTGTGGGACCGCCACCCCGAAGCTGGAACTGCTGAACTGCTGCGGGCAACCACCGCCGCATTTGCCCTCATCGCCGCATCGGATGGCTCCATCGACGACGCAGAGAAAACGCGGTTTGCCGAAGCGGTGACGTCGTCGAAGGTGTTTGCCGACGTCGACACCTCGGGCTTGCAGGCGTTGCTCGACACCTGGTGTCAGCAGCTGCTCACCAACTACGACGGCGTCATCGGCGACATCGAAGCGGCCGTGAAAATCATCGAAGCCGGCAGCGCCCCCGCCGCCGTGGTGTTGGCAGCGGCGATGATCGCCGTCGTCGCCGACGAAGAACTCGAAGACCGCGAAGAGGTCGCGCTGAAACAGCTCAGCGATTGGCTGGAGATGGACGCCAGCTGAGCCTCATCCCGGCGGCGCCAACGTCACTTTGAATTCGGTGCCGTGGGCGTCGTAGCTGTCGATGACCACGCGGGCGTGTTCGTTGCCCGCGATGTGCAGAGACGACGTCAACACCGCTGCCTGCATGCGGGCGACGGGCTCGGCGATGGCATGGCGGGGGTAGCTCATGCGGATGAGAAACGGCTCTGTCTTGGTGTCGATGACCTGCAGCGACGAGCCCTTGTGAAAGTGGTTGTAGGCCATCGCCCCCATCTTCAAGACGCGGGACGGCGAAATCATCCCCAACATGAACTTGTAGGCGGCCCCCGCCAAAAGCTTGGTGTTGACGTCGTAGGCGCTCTGCCACTGCACGTGCTCGTCGGGCATGTAGCGGTCGTTGATGAACAACGACAACGCCTGCAGCCGCACCTCAGACACCCAGCTGCTCGACGGGGGGAGGTCGGCCACGTAGTCGCGCAGCGCCCCCGGCAGTTCGTCGATGAGGTCTTCTCGCGTCTTGCCAAAGCGCGCGACGTCGTCGACGACGGTGGCCACGATGCCGGCTTTGGCCAGCATCTCGGGGTAGGCGTCGAGGCCACCTGGCAAGGCATCGATGTATGCTTCGTAGGTCTTGGGCCCCAACATTGGCGACTCCCCCTCGACGCGAGAATCGCGCAGAAGCAAACGTCGGACCAGGGCTGCTTCATTTCTGACCACGGCCATCTGCGCAGGGCCAACGTCGACGTTCACGCGCCACGCTGCTGTGCTAGGGAAGCTCCATGCTCCTCGCCCTGTACAAGCCCTACGGTGTCTTGAGCCAGTTCACATCCGACGGCTCGAAACACCTGCCGTTGTCGACGTTGGGCTTGCCGAAGCACGTCTACCCACTGGGCCGCCTCGACGCCGACAGTGAGGGGCTGTTGTTGTTGTCGGATGAAAAGGGGCTGAACGATCGGCTCATGCATCCGCGGGCACAGCATCCGCGAACGTATTGGGCGCAGGTGGAGCGTGTCCCCCACGACGACGACCTGCAGCCGTTGCGCCAAGGCGGTGTCGCCCTCAAGACGCACACCACGTTGCCGGCAGAGGTCGTGCGCCTCGACGACGACGCCGTCGATCTTCCGCCGCGGGATCCGCCCATTCGGCATCGACAGAGTGTCGCCACGTGTTGGCTGCAGTTGACGTTGACCGAGGGCAAGAACCGGCAGGTGCGGCGCATGACGGCCCACGTCGGCTTTCCCACGTTGCGGCTGGTGCGCGTCGCCATCGGCGATTTGCGGCTGCACGACCTCCTGCAGGTGGGTCTCGACGTCGGCAGCCACGTCGAGCTCGACGACGAGCAGCGCCAACAGGTGTTCGCTGGGGCCGCGCCTCCCCCGCCGCCCACTCGCAGCGGACGCGGACGGCGGAGCCGTCGGCGCTGAAAGAGGCGGCTCCCCCCTTTCGCAATCGGCTTCGCCGTGCACCTGATGCAGCATGAGCGCAGACGACCCCAAACGACATGCAGACGCCCCCTCCGCCCCCGACGTCGGCGACGGAGAGGGACGCCGCAAACGCTTGCCGCCCGAAGAGGCCGAAAAGCTCCGCACCGCGCCCGACCTCAACAAGAAGAAGCTGGCCCTCGACAACCTCGACGAAGCCGCCTTTGGCCGTGGCCCCGACGCTGACCTCGTGCAGTTGTGCATTGATGCCCTCGACGCCCAACGCGGCGTGCGCGACGAAGACCTCACCCATGGCCTGCACGCCTGGCCTGCGCGCATGCACCACCGTGTGCCGCGGACGGTGCTGTCGCGCTTGCCCCTCGACGACGACAGTGTGGTGCTCGACCCCTTCATGGGCAGCGGCACCGTGCTGGTCGAGAGCTTGGTGAAGGGCGTGCCCGCCGTCGGCACCGACCTCAATCCCCTCGCCCAACGGGTGGCGCGGGTGAAGTGCCGTGTGGCCGACGCCGACGAACGTGACGCCTTCCTGGCCCTCGTTCACAGCGTCGTCGACAAAAGCAAAGACCGCGTGCGCAACAAGGTTGCCATCCAGGCCCAACTCTCCAAAGCCGAGTGCGAGCACTACCAGCCGCACGTGCTCAAAGAGTTGGCGGGGTTGATGGCCGAGATCGATGCCGTCGCCCACAAACAGCACAAACGGCTGTTGAAGACGTTGTTCTCGTCGATGGTGGTGAAGTTCAGCAAGGCGCGCTCCGACACCGACGGACGCCACGTGAAGAAGTCCATCGGCAAGTACATCCCGTCGGAGTTCTTCGGCGAGAAGGGCGCGCAATGGGTGAAGCGGTGGCAAGAGCTCGACGACGTCGTGGCCCGGCCGCTGAAGCATCCGCTGATCATCGAAGGCAACGCCAACCACCTGCCGCAGCTGCTCGACGCCAAGAAGAACCACCCGCACCTCAAGGGGCGGCGTCCGTCGGTGGTCATCACCTCGCCGCCGTACGCCGGCACTTACGATTACGTCGAGCACCACCTGCGACGGACGGCGTGGTTGGGCCTCGACATGAAGCCATTTGCCGGCGGCGAAATCGGCGCCCGTCGCGACCTGTCGTACACCGAAGACAAGGCCGACGCCCAAGTGAAGAAGCGCAAATGGGACGACCAAGTGAAGGCCTATTTGACCTCGCTGCACAACGTCGTCGCCGACGGTGCCCACGTGTTCTTGCTCGTCGGTGACGGACGCATCGGCCCGACGCTGATCCCCGCCGACAAACAACTCGAACGCCACGCTCCCGACGTCGGCTTTGACGTCGCGGCCATCGGCTCGTCACGTCGTCCAGACTTCACCGGCAAACACGGCCGACACGAGCACCTCATCTGCTTGGTGAAGGGCACTTCATAACGCCACGTCGACTGGCTCAGCAGCTGAACCCGTCGACGCGCAGACTGTTGTTGTCTTCGTTGCACTCGTTGTAGGCGCCGTTTTCGCCGCCGTCGTCGTCGGCGGTGACCTCGACGCTGAACGGTTGCTCGCCCGCGATGCCCGCCGGGATGGGCACGCGGAACTCCACGTTCACACACGAGCCTGGCACCAAGGGGTCGGCGGTGATGGCGGTGCCGAGGTCGACTTCGGAGTTGTCGTCGAGGATGAGCTTGCCCGTGTTGGGCACGCCGGGCGGCAACGAGATGGCGCCGTCGTTGCCAATGCAGGCGGTGACGACGACGTCACCGCTGGCGTCGCAGGTGGCGCTGATGCTCTCGACAAACACGTCGGCCGCGTCGAACACCCCAGACGGCTGCACGTTCTGACGGAAGTTGTTGAGGCGCGGGTTCAGCCAGTTGGGCTCTTCGTACAAAGGCACCGTGCCGTCGTCGTGGATGTTGGTGACGTGGTAGCTGTGCTGGTTCCAAATCTTGCGGGTGCGCACCCAGTTGGCGTCGGCGTCTTCCCAGATTTCGACGCCGGCGGTGCCGCCTTGGTTCTCGTTCTCGGGGATGATGACCTCGGCGTTGCCGTCGTTGTCGACGTCGGCGATGACCGGCATCTCCAATCGGGTGTTTGAGCCGTGGGTGGTGTCGCGGTAGAGCACCTCGCCGGTCTTGCCGACGAGAATCATGAAGTCGCGCTCGTCGGCGTAGACCACTTCAGCAGCGCCATCGCCTTCAAAGTCGAACACGCTGGACCCGGTGGCCCGTGACGACGCATCGTTGTTGGGCGTCTTCCACAACACGTATTCCTCGAGGGTGCCGCTGGGGTCTTGCACGCTGCGGTCGCATCCGGGCGAGCTGCCAGCCCCCACACAGTCGAAGTCGACGACGACGTAGAACTGCGCCGACGCCGTTCCGATCTCGGCGCGGCCGTCGCCGTCGAAGTCGGCCACCGTCGGCGGGCCCGACTCGTTGCGGTTGTTGACGCCGAGGGGCGGCAAGTCGGCTTGCATGTTCAACGTCGAGCCTGCGTTGTTGGGGTCGGCCATGGTTTCCAGTTGGCCGTCGTGGCTGATGATGAAGACTTCGCCTTGGCGCACGATGACCACTTCGCCGTAGTCGTCGTCGTCGAAGTTGCCAGTGGCGGTGAAGCCGTCGCACACCAGGCCTTGGGTGCAGTTGCTGCCCGTCGTCGTAAAGTCATACGTCCACTCGATGGTGCCGTCGGGGCCGTACACCGAGTTTCCGGCGATGACTTCGGGGTCGCCGTCGAGGTCGATGTCGGCGACGTGCGAGACCGGCCCCAAGAAGGCGTTGTTGCCGATGCCGCTGCGACCTGCACCAGGGGGAGGCGTGCTGTCTTGGCCGTCCCACAACAAGGCGCCGGTCTGACCGTTGAGGGCAACGTTGCCGATGATGACCTCGGGCAAGCCGTCGCCGTCGAGGTCGGCCACCGACGGCTGCGTGCCGCCGTTGGTGTGCACGCCTCGGTCGGGGAACAGCCCGTTCGCCCAGTACACGCTCCAATCGCTGCCATCGGCGGCCGCGCGCTTGAAGGCAATGGTGCCCTGGGTGAGGAGCATGCCGACGATTTCAGGCACGCCGTCACCGTCGAGGTCGGCGACCGAGAGGCCACCGCTCTCGTCGAGGTCGTAGAAGCCCCCGCCGGGGTTTGGCGCACGCACCGAGGCGATCGTCGACAGGGTGCCGTCTTCGCTGTTGCAGGTGCCCGACGTGACGTACAGCGTGGCCGGCTCGTCGCAACAGTTGCCGTCGGCGCGGTCCCATGCGACGAACATGATTTCGGGAAAGCCGTCTTCGGTGACGTCGGCGACGACGGGGTTCATGACGACGTTGTCGCGGCCGGGGGTCACGCTGCCAGCCGGAGGCGCCCAGCGGCATCCGATGACAGGGTTGAGCACACCGACGGGCGGAATGTACTCACACACCTCGACGAGGGCGCGGTCGATGCACAGCTGCAACACGGGGTCACAGATTTCGTCGATGTCGCAGTCGTCGGTCGTCGTGCAGGCACCACCTGGCACCACGCAGTCGTCGTTGACGCACACCGTGCCCCCGGCACAGCACAACTCGTTGGCCGCGCCACAGACGTCTCCCGTCGACGGGCCCGCACACACGCCATCGGTGCACACCGCGTCGGTGCAGAATTCTCCGTCGTCACAGGCGCCCATCTGGTTGGTGAACGTCAACTCACATGCGTCTGTGCTTTCGTTGCAGGCGGCAGACTCACATTGGGCCTCGTCGACGAGGTAGCCACAGCTGCGGCCGACGCCTTGTGCGCAGGTGCCGTCGCTTTGACAACGCTCGTTGACGGTGCAGTACAGCCCGTCGTCGCAGGCGTCTCCCGTGTTTTGCGCGACGGCGATGCAGGTGTCGGTCAACTCATTGCACGTGCCAAAGGAGCATTGGCCGTCTGGTGCAGCGTCGGAGCAATCGCGCAACGAGCCGCCGCCGCAAGAGCCGTCCGGCTGACAGGTTTCGCCGACAAAGCAGAAGAACCCGTCGTCACATGGGGCGCCGACCACGGTGCATCCACCGGGCGACACGCCGGCATCCACGCTCGGTCCTCCGTCGGTGGGGTCGACGCCAGCGTCGTTCGCGCCTGGAGTGCCGGCATCATTGCTCCCAGCGTCGTCGTCACCGCCGCTGTTCCCGGCGTCGTCGTCACCGCTGTTCCCAGCGTCGTCGTTGGTGGTTCCGGCGTCGTCGTCACCGCCGCTGTTTCCGGCGTCGTCGTCACCGCCGCTGTTCCCGGCGTCGTCGTCGCCGCCGCTGTTCCCGGCGTCGTCGTCGCCCGAGTTGCTCCCAGCGTCGTCGTCGCCGTTGTTCCCGGCGTCGTCGTCGCCCGAGTTGCTCCCAGCGTCGTCGACAGGTCGTCCTCCGTCCTCCTCCACCACGCCGTTGCCGCCGGCGTCCGTGACCGTCGATGGACCGCCGTCGCCGTCCACGCCGATGGGATTGCAGCCCTCGCAACCGCCCAACACCAACAGCGTCGACGCCAACGACAACCAGGCCAGCTTCGTGCGCCACAGAGGAGGCGTGTCCGGCAAGACGGTGGCCGATGAGGGATCCAGAGAAACGCGACGCATACAGCCTCCAAAGCGGCGGACAGCGTAGTTCGTCTTGCTCGTCGCTGCCGATTCGGCGCCAACTGTGTCGTTTCGTGGAGCGCATTTTTCGCACGTTGGTGTGGGCCAACGTCGGCTGGTGTCGGTGGACGTGGGCACCTCTCCGCCATGCCCCCTCGACAGGCGGTCGACGACGCCGTACCCGCGTCACGTGCCGCTTGCTCTCGGCACACGCCGTCTTTGGAGCCGTCATGACACGCATCCCCATCGCCATCCTCGGGTCGGGCAACATCGGCACCGACCTGCTGCAGAAGACGACGCACAGCGACGTCTTGCAGACCCGTCTGCTGGTGGGCATCGACCCCGACTCCGACGGCCTCGCCCGCGCCCGCGACATGGGCGTCGACGTCACCCACCACGGCATCGAGGGACTGCTCGGCCACAAAGACTTCGACGACATCGCCCTCGTCTTCGACGCCACATCGGCCAAGGCCCACTTGCACCACGCTGAAGTTCTCAAAGACAAGGGCAAGCGCGTCATCGACCTCACCCCCGCCGCCGTCGGCCCCTACGTCGTGCCCCCTGTGAACCTCGACGAGGCCATCGCGTCGTTCGGCAAGAGCGCCCCCAACGTCAACCTTGTCACCTGCGGCGGACAAGCCACCATCCCCATGGTGCACGCCGTCGCCCGTGTCAGCGAGCGCGTGCCCTACGCCGAAATCGTCGCCTCCATCTCGTCGCGTTCGGCGGGGCCCGGCACCCGCGCCAACATCGATGAGTTCACGCAGACCACGGCGCGGGGCATCGAACAAGTCGGCGGCGCCGAACACGGCAAAGCCATCATCATCCTCAACCCCGCAGACCCACCCGTCGTCATGCGCGACACCGTGCATGCCCTCAGCGTCGGCGGCGACGAAGACAAGTTGCGCCAGAGCATCCACGACATGGTCGAAGTCGTGCAGAGCTACGTGCCTGGCTACGTGCTCAAACAAGAGCCGGTGTTCGAAGACGTCGACGTCACCCACCCCGACTTTGGCGCCATGAAAGGCAAGAAGGTCAGCGTGTTTCTCGAGGTCACCGGCGCCGGTGACTACCTGCCGCCCTATGCTGGCAACCTCGACATCATGACGGCCGCAGCCCTCAAAGTCGGCGAGGAGATGCTCAAATGACGACGACGAACACCTCCCACACCACCACCGGCAAAAAAGTCATCTTCAACGACGCCACCTTGCGCGATGGCATGCACGCCATTGCTCACCAGTATTCCGTCGACGAGATGGTGGCCATCTCCAAGAAACTCGACGAGGCCAAGGTCGACATCATCGAAGTCAGCCACGGCGACGGGCTCAACGGCAACTCCTTCAACTACGGGTTCAGCGCCCACACCGAAGAGGCATACATCCGCGACGTCAAAGAGGTGCTGACCCACGCCAAGTTGGGTGCCCTGCTGTTGCCCGGCATCGGCACCATCGACGACATGAAGCGGGGCAAAGAGTGGGGCATCGACACCATCCGCGTCGCCACCCACTGCACCGAAGCCGACATCTCCAAGCAGCACATCGAAGCCGGCCGGGCGCTCGACCTCGACGTCGTCGGCTTCTTGATGATGTCGCACATGATTTCGACCGCCGACCTCGTCGAGCAGGCCAAGAAGATGGCGTCGTACGGGGCCCACTGCGTCTACGTCGTCGACAGCGCCGGCGCGCTGCTCATGGACGACACCACCGACCGCATCAAAGCCATGAAAGACACCTTCGGTGACGACGTCGAAGTCGGCTTTCACAACCACCACAACTTGGGCCTTGGCGTCGCCAACACCGTCCTCGCCGTGCAAGCAGGCGCCGACCGCGTCGACGGCAGCGTCGCCGGGATGGGCGCCGGCGCGGGCAACTGCCCCCTCGAAGTGCTCGTCGCCGTCCTCGAGCGCATGGGCATCCCCACCGGCCTCGAGCTGTACCCACTGATGGACTGCGCCGACCAGCTGGTGCGCCCTCGCATGGAGCGCCCGGTGCAAACCGACGGCAACGCCCTCATGCTGGGCTACGCCGGGGTGTACTCGTCGTTCTTGCTGCACACCGAGCGGGCGTCGGAGCGCTACGGCGTCGACTCCCGCGACATCCTCGTCGAGCTCGGCCAGCGCAACATGGTCGGCGGCCAAGAAGACATGATTGTCGACGTGGCTTTGGACCTGAAGGGCAAGTAGCTGGGGTTTGCTTCGGCAAACGCAACATGGTCGGAGGCCAAGAGGACGGCAGAATGCAAAGCATTCTGCACAAGGAACATGGCGAAGCCATTTCCCATGATTGTCGACGTGGCGTTGGACTTGAAGGGCAAGTAGCTGGGGTTTGCTTCGGCAAACGCAACAAGGTCGGAGGCCAAGAGGACGGCAGAATGCAAAGCATTCTGCACAAGGAACATGGCGAAGCCATTTCCCATGATTGTCGACGTGGCTTTGGACCTGAAGGGCAAGTAGCTGGGGTTTGCTTCGGCAAACGCAAGATGGTCGGAGGCCAAGAGGACGGCAGAATGCAAAGCATTCTGCACAAGGAACATGACGAAGCCATTTCCCATGATTGTCGACGTGGCTTTGGACCTGAAGGGCAAGTAGCTGGGGTTTGCTTCGGCAAACGCAACATGGTCGGGGGCCAAGAGGACGGCAGAATGCAAAGCATTCTGCACAAGGAACATGGCGAAGCCATTTCCCATGATTGTCGACGTGGCTTTGGACTTGAAGGGCAAGTAGGCGAACGACGAACGGCGAACCGCAGACATGAAGATTGCGAAGCAATCTTCCAAGGTCGTTGCGAAGCAATGACCCGTGTTCCGGTTCATTCTCAAGATGGACTGTCCATTCTCAACATCGACTGCCGTACGCGAGTGGGGACCTTGTGCGGGCGAAGCCGAGGGTCTGCGCCGAGAAAGCAGACACCAGCGCCATAAATAGCTGTTTTGAAAAGAGTTTTTCCTTGATGGGGAACTGGCAATGCGTATGCTGTGTGGGTCTGAAGGCACCTGCAGAGCCGGAAGCGTTGTTTCCAGATTTGGCGAGATTCTCATCTCACGCCGAACGGTGGAACTTGCGTGGTGGAGGCGGGGTGGCATTTTTGGGGCAGGTCAGGTGGCCCCATCACGCGAAGCAGAAGGCCCACTCACTTCCAATGTTGCCGAAATAAAGAAGCAACGCTCCGCTGTCCACGTCGCTGGAGACAAATCACATCAACAGGTGGATCACCTTGCTGTGGGCATGCGCAGTTGTGCACAATAGTTCCACTGCCACTGGAGGTGATCATGCTGTTGTCTGCCACCCTGCGCTCCGCGAGCATCGTCGTCATCGGCGCATTCGTCAGTTTCTGCGCCGTGAAATCGCTTTCACCCTGTGGCCACAGCTGCAGTGCGGCTTGGCAAGCGCCCACCATCGTCGCCGACCGCGCCGACACCGTGGTGTGGAGCGGCCCCGACGCCGACGCCTCCATTCAGTTCACCCACGACCTGCCCCTCGTCGAAGACACCCCCTTTGGCTGGCGCATGCACCTGACCAACGCGCCTGAGACCGTCCGTCTGCGCGAGGTGTTCATCCTGCCAGAGGCGCCCAAAACTTGGGGCATCGGCCCTGAGACCACGCTGTCGACGGATTCACGCGTCGCCATCACCGAAGAAGTCGTGCAACTGCAAGACGGTTGGATTGGCCACGTCTGGAGCGTCTCCGAAGGCGACCCCGCCGGCCCCTACGAGATGCACGTGTTCATCAACGACCAGTTGGTGCAGGTGTTCCGGTACAACGCCCACAACGTGCAGCCCGAAGTCATCGATGTCGACATCCTCGACGACACCATCGTGTTTGACGATGAAGAAGGCACCGCGCACAAAGCCCGCGGCTGCAAACACTGACCGACGCTCGTCTCCACTGACGTCGAAAAAGAGCGCTCGCAGGAGCGCTCTTTTTGTGTTGCGACTGCTACGGCTGGGGGAGCCGCTGTTGGCAAAACGCCACGGCGTCGGCCACCGAGTCGCGCACGTCAAAATCGATGGGCAGCAGCCCCAACCACTTCGACGCCACCAACAACCCTTTCGCGGCCTTCGCGTGGGGCACGAAGCAAAGGCCAACCATGTCGCGCGCCAAGCGCTCTTTGTGGGCCCGCCAAAACGCTGCTGAGCGTGCGCGGATGTGATTGCTCGACGGTGCATTGATCTCGACGACACCAGCGACCGGTCCTTCGATGGATGCCAGGGCCGCCGCCACTTCATCCAGGTGGGCTTGGTACCCCTCGTCGTCGACGGGAGGATGGTAGCGCACCACCACCACGCGCTCGTGCACGACGAGCATGGATGCTCCCGGAGTCGCCTCTTGGAGTTGTCTGTCGATGATGGGACTGCTGTTCATGAGGCCCCCCGGCCGCTGAAAAAGGCATGGCATGGAAGCGGGCTCAGGTGAACCCGGTTTGGGCGCGATCCGCAGTGGGTGGAGGTGAAGTCGGCCAGCGTTGGCGTCGTCAAGTGAAGGTGCTAGCTGGGCGCCTGTCATGTGCCAGCGGCACAATGAGGACGACCATGCTCGACATCAAAGCCATCGAAAAAGACCCTGACGCTGTGTTTGCTGCGCTGAAAAAGCGCGGCGACGTCCCCGGCCTCGACGACGTGCGTCGCCTGTCGACCGAGCGCAAAGCAGCCATCAGCGACGTGCAAGAGAAGCAAGCTGCGCGCAACGAAATCAACAAGAAGATGAAGGGCGCCTCCAAAGACGAAATCGAAGAGAACCGCGCCAAGATGAAGGCAGTGTCGGCGGAGATCAAAGAAGGCGAAGCCAGAGCCAAGGCCCTCGACGAGGAGCTGAACGCGCTGCTGCTCACCATCCCCAACACCCCGCACGACAGCGTGCCCGAAGGCGACGACGAAGACTCCAACGTCGAGCTCAAGCGCGTGCTCGAGCCCCGTGCGTTTGACTTCGACGCCAAAGACCACGTCGACGTCGGCAACGGCCTCGGCATCTTCGACTTCGAACGCGCCGCCAAAATCTCGGGCAGCCGCTTCACTTTCCTCAAAGGCGCCGGCTGCCGTCTCAACCGCGCCCTCACCCACTACATGCTCGACTTTCACGGCAAGCTCGGCGACACCGAGATGGCCCCGCCCTACCTCGTGCACGGCCACGCCATGCTTGGCACCGGCCAGTTGCCCAAGTTCGAAGACGACGCGTTCAAGACCTACCGGGGCGACGGCCAAAGCGACGACGGTGGGGATGCCCCGCTGTATCTCATTCCCACGGCAGAAGTTCCGCTGACGAACTACTACAACGACGAGATCCTCGACGAGAAAGACCTCCCCATCCGCTTTTTCGGGCACACCCCGTGCTTTCGTGCAGAAGCCGGCTCGGCCGGACGCGACACCCGCGGCCTCATCCGCCAACACCAGTTCGACAAAGTCGAGATGGTGCGCTTCGCCACCCCCGACATGGCCGACGACGAGCTCGAGAAGATGGTCGCGCGCGCCAGCCAAATCCTCGAAGACCTCGAGCTCCCCCACCGCACCATGTTGTTGTGCGGCGGTGACCTCGGCTTCAGCGCCGAGAAAACCATCGACGTCGAGGTGTGGTTGCCGGGCCAAGGCTGCTACCGCGAAATCTCGTCGTGCTCGACGTTTGGCAGCTTCCAAGCCCGACGCGCGAAGATTCGGTACCGCCCCCACGTCGAGGGCGGCAAAAAGGCCAAGGCCCTGCCGGCGGTGACCCTCAATGGCTCCGGCCTCGCCGTCGGACGCACCTTGGTGGCCCTCCTCGAGAACCACCAACAGGCAGACGGCTCGGTGCGCATCCCTGAGAAGCTGCGTCCGTACATGGGCGGCGAAGAGGCCATCTCCGCCACCTGATGACGACGATGTCGACGACGACAACGCGCGCCCCCCTCGGGGTGCGTTTGTCGTTGCGGCAGGGGCGTGGTCAGCGCCCTGGGCTGTTGGGGTAGAGAACGCACCGGTTCTGCTCGCAGCGCGGCGCAAACAGCTGGATCATGACGGGGTCGAAGTCGCCGGTGGTCTCACCGTCGAGCACCGACGCCACCTGCAAGAAGTCATGGGGCCCGGACGTGCGCGTGGCCAAGGTGTCGCTGCAGGCCATGGAGTGTTCATTGTCGAAGAAGGCGCCGATGATGGGGAACTCCTCGTCGACAAACGGGTTCAACGACACCAACACATGGCCGCTGGTGCCGCGCATTTCGAACATGCCGCAGTCGCTGTCGGCGGTGCAGGCGTTTTGGCATCCTGTGGCGGCGAGGTCGGCCAAGAAAGACGGGAACCGCTCACGTGCCGCCTCGCACGTGGGTGCGGTGTCGACGGCGTAGCACGTCGGGCAGGCCCTCTCGTCGGGACGCTGCTCGATCCACATGCCGTCGCTGCACATGGCGATGGTGTTCTCGTCGCAGTCGGCGTGGTCGGCGCCGGTTTCGCAGCCACCAAAGGTGGGGGCTTGGTGGTTGCCGTCGTACGACACCACCACGTAGGGCGGGTTGTCGGCATTGAGGTCGGTGGCGGATTCGACGGGCGTCGTCAGCGCTCCCGTCGCCAGGCGCACTTCTCCTGTCAGGGGGCACCCAGCGGCCAGTGAGGCCAACGCAATGGCGAACAACAACGACGAACCACGTCGAGCAAACGAGAACATGTGGACTCCTTCAATGCGCAGACCCAATGCAAAATGTCTGCGTCCTTCAGGTGTACCCGTCGGTGGCGCGACGTGCCCGTCTCGAACACAAGCCGACTTTGCAGACGGGGATCCACAAGCAGTAGGGTCACATCCATGAAACACAGTGTTCCTCACGACCTCGACATGTCCCTCGCCAAGAAAGTCACCGAGAAGGCCCTCGACGGGTACGCCAATCGGTTCACCGACTACAATCCCAAGGTGAATTGGGTGAGTGACGACGAGGCCCACATCCAGTTCTCGGCCAAGGGCATCACCTTGAAGGGCGTGTTCAACCTGCGCGCCGACCGCGTCGACATGGACATGGACGTCCCTTTTCTCCTCAAGGCATTTCAAAAGAAGGCCATCAAAGTGATTGATGAGGAGATCCAAGAGTGGATCGGCAAGGCCAAAGCCGGCGACTTGGACTGACGCATGCGAACGCGCATCCTCGTCATTGGCGACGACGGGAATCGTGCCGATTCCTTTGACGAATCGAAGATTCGTCTTCCCGCGGTCGCGCCAATGGACAGAACATGAGAACCCGCATCCTCGTCATTGGCGACGACGGGAATCGTGCCGATTCCTTTGACGAATCGAAGATTCGTCTTCCCGCGGTCGCGCCAATGGACAGAACATGAGAACCCGCATCCTGGTCATTGGCGACGACCGCAAGGACCCCCTCGTCGTCGCCGCCCAAGACTACGTGAAGCGGGCGGGATCGGCTCTCGACGGTGAAATCGTCTTTCACAAGTCAAAGAAGCGGGGCAAAGGCGCCGACGACGTCAAAGTGCGGCAAGAGGAGGGCGAGCTTTTGTTGAAGGCATCCGCCGGGTGCACGCTGGTGGCCCTCGACGCCCTCGGCAAGAAGATGACGTCGGAGCAATGTGCCGCGCGCCTCGAACAGCTGAAAATGCGCGGCAAGAACCTGGCGTTTGTCATCGGCGGCGCCACTGGCCTGTCGGACGACGTGCGCCACAAGGCCGACGAGCTGTGGTCGCTGTCGGCGATGACGTTTCCCCACAAGATGGCGCTGTTGATGCTGTGCGAACAGCTCTACCGGGCGGGGGAGATCACGCGCGGCGGGCCGTACCACAAGTAGGGCACAAGTAGGGCGTGCCGCGGTGCGTTCCAGATGAACCACGGGGGTTCCGCTGGCGGAACGGCAAGGGTCGAGAAGGACACGCCATTCTCAAGATGGCAGGGTCCATTCTCAACATTGACAGCTGTACACGCCATCGATGACGGTGGGGGTCCATGGGCTGTGCTTGCACGCCCAATTTGCTGACAATGTTGTCTTTTTGTTGTTCTGGCACGGTGGGTGCTGGAGGAATGGCACCACGGTCGTTTGGTGCGCAACAGCGGGTGTGGCAGAGGTCGGTCGCCGCCCGGGAGGGTGGGGTCGGGCGGAGGCTTGCCCCGCTGTTCTGCTGGAGACAGCAGGAGAGCGAAGACGGAAAGCCGCGGGAGGTGCCTGTTTGTTTGGACGAATGGGTGGTTTTCGCGGCCGCCGGAGGGTGTCAGAAAGCCGGTGTTTCACCCGAGCGACGTGGGTGAGGCGGCAGCATATCGCAATCCTCGCCACCTGATGGGCGGGAGGACCTTGTGACCCACGCCTTTGTGAAAAAGAACGGAAGGGC
>Ga0213839_1000540_pt1 | contig 42136 bp, 40 predicted proteins | sample SWPATP21_FD_160075 | JGI IMG/M metagenome (GOLD analysis project Ga0213839, IMG submission 160075) | Coastal seawater microbial communities from Marineland, Florida, United States - SWPA TP2 #1 | ecosystem: Environmental > Aquatic > Marine > Coastal | place: USA: Florida | collected 2016-08-14
GCGGAGGGGCCACCGTCCGGAGGAGCCGAGTGGGGGGGCCGGGCGGCGGGGCGAGCCGTCCGGCTCGAGGCACTGCGGGCGCCGAGCTTCCGCGACCGCTGCGCGGGGGCGGATGATGTCCTCCAGTCATACCCGCGCGAACGTCCGGTCCTCTTGCTTCGCAACTCGGACAGGACGTTCGCGCGGGCATGCCTTCCGGGGACACCAAACCTCCCCGAACGTCCGGTCCTCTTGCTTCGCAATTTGGACCAGACGTTCGGGAAGGCTTGGCGTAGTGGGGGGACACGGCCAACGTGATCGTTGGGTGGGTTGGGGGTCAGGCGCAGGGGCTGGGAGGCGGCCACATCGTGGAGCGCGGACCCGCGCGAGACGGGTTCACGCCGTCGATCGTCGGTCTCAGGTGGGTCCAGGGTCAGGCCGAAGGCCGCGGTCCAGGGCCCGGGGTCCAGGGTCCGGTCATCGGTCGTGTGCCGTCGTCCTGTCCGTGGTCGGGACGTCGGTCGTCGCCCTGTCGGTCATCGGTCGTGTGCCGTCGTCCTGTCTGTGCTCGGGACGTCGGTCGTCGCCCTGTCGGTCATCGGTCGTGTGCCGTCGTCCTGTCCGTGGTCGGGACGTCGGTCGTCGCCCTGTCGGTCGTCGGTCGTGTGCCGTCGTCCTGTCCGTGGTCGGGACGTCGGTCGTCGCCCTGTCGGTCATCGGTCGCCGGCCGTCGTTCTGTCGGGACGCGTCGCTCTGTCGGTCGTCGGTCGTCGGTCGTCGGTCGCCGCTCGTCGGTCGTCGGTCGTCGCTCTGTCGGGACGTCGGCCGTCGCTCTGCCGGTCGCCGCTCGTCGGTCGTCGGTCGTCGCCCTGTCGGGACGTCGGCCGTCGCTCTGCCGGTCGTCGCTCGTCGTCCGTCGTTCTTTCGGGACCTCGGTGGTCGCCCCGTCCGTCGTCAGTCGTCGATGGTGAGCGTGAAGTTGCCCTCGTTGTCGCCGTAGCCGTCGACCACCACGATCACCCGCTGCCCGGCGTTCAGCGGCCCCATCACCCCAGACTGCAACGTCCCGCCGATGTCGTCGTTGCACACGATCTCGTTCCCACCACACTCGTTGAGGACGTAGATCACCGTGTCGAACGACGAGCCCGCCGTGGAGAACGTGAAGGTCCCGTCGTAGGGCGCGACGAAGGCGTAGGACCGGTCCTTGGCGGTGGACGTGGGCGAGCAGCTCGGGTCGGTGTCGCGGCCACCGCCGACGGTGGTGTCGTTGTACGCGATGGGCAGCGAGCCCGTGAGCACGTCGTCGACGCAGGGGGCGTCGCACTCGCTGTCGGTGCTGCAGGCGGGGTCCAGGCAGTCGATGAGGCCGTTGCCGGTGTTGTCGACGCCGTCGCCGCAGTCCTCGCTGCAGGCAGGCTTGTCCTCGCAGTCGGGGTCGTCGCAGTCGATGAGGCCGTCGAGGTCGTCGTCGTTGCCGTTGGCACAGGCCCCCTCGGTGGCGTTGCCGAAGCTCGTGGCCTCGAGGTTGTACGCGCCCTCGCCCAGCTCCGCGCCGTCGACCACGACCACGACCTGCTCGCCGGCGTTCAGGTCGACCGCCAGGGCCTCGGGGTCGTCGAGGTCGGCGCAGGCGAGCTCGGCCCCATCGCAGCTCTCGAGGACGTACAGGGCCGTGTCGAAGAAGGTGCCGGACAGCTCGAAGGCCCAGCGCCCATCGGACGGAGCGGTGAAGGAGAACTGAACGTCGTTGCCCCGATCCCCGCCGCAGGACCCTCCGAAGTCGTTGCCGTGGCCCGCGGTGGTGCCGCTGGCGACCACGCCCACGACCAGCTCCTCGTCGGCGCACTCGGCCATCGGAACGGTGGTGGCGCTGTCGATGCCACCGTCGTCGTCGTCGCCCGCAGCGCCGTCATCGTCGTCGCCGTCCGCGCGGTTCGCGCCCGTGTCGACCCCCGCGCCCGTGTCGAGCGTGTTGTCGACGAAAGGGCTCAGGGATGCAGGGCATCCGACGAGGAACACGAGAAGGGGAAGGGTGCGCATGATGGCCTCCTAGCACCGGATCGACCGGAAGGGTGGTCAAGAGGTCGCGATTCGTGGGGCGAGACACCGGGTCGCGCGATGTCCGGTGGCCCTGATACCGTTCGGTCGTGCCCGCCTCCCTCGACCTGCCTGGCCTCCGCGTCCTGACCTGTGGCAGCTGCCACAGCCGCTACGTGCTGGGCGACTTCGAGGACGGCGCGCCCTACCGCTGTGCCCGCTGCGACCGCTCCCTCACCAACCCCTCGGGCTCCTTCGACACCCTCAAGGACGCCTCCGAGCCGGTCTACCTCTACGTCGCTCCGCGGCGGGACACCCCGGCCGAGCCGACGGGGCAGCTCGGCCGCTACGAGCTGTACGAGGTCCTCGGCCGCGGCGGGATGGGGGTGGTGTACCGGGCCCGCGACCCCGAGCTCTCCCGCGACGTGGCCCTCAAGGTCCTCATCGCCGCCGAGCACGCGGGCGACACCCAGCTGGACCGCTTCCTCCGGGAGGCCCGGGCCGCCGCCCGCCTCGATCACCCCAACGTCGTGCGGGTGATCGACATCCAGCGGGAGGGGGAGCAGGCGTTCTTCACCATGGACCTCGTCCGCGGGCCCTCCCTCGCCGACGTCGTGGAGGAGCTCGGGCCCCGGCCGATCCGGGAGTCGGTCCGCATCGTCATCGAGGTCGGACGCGCCCTCCATGAGGCCCACCGACACGATCTGCTCCACCGCGACGTGAAGCCGGGCAACGTCCTGCTCACCACCGACGGCGTCCCCCGCCTCACGGACTTCGGGCTCGTGAGCGCCACGGAGGAGGTCGACCGACGCATCACCCGCACCGGGCAGGTCCTCGGCACCCCCGCCTACATGGCGCCAGAGCAGGCGACCGGCGACGCCGACGACCTCACCGCAGCCGTCGACCAGTACTCCCTGGGGGCCGTGCTCTACGAGCTCCTCACCGGCCGTGCCCCCTTCGACGGCAGCGCGATGGAGGTCCTGTTCAAGCTGGTCAGCGACGAGCCCACCCCCATCCGCCAACACCGCCCGGAGATCCCGCGGGACCTGGAGACGGTGCTGAAGCGGGCGATGGACCAGGACCCCAGCCGCCGCTACGCCTCCGTCCAGCACTTCGTCGACGACCTGGAGCGCTGGCGCAACGGGGAGCCGATCCACGCGCGCCCAGCCAGCATCAGCTACCGCCTGCGGCTGTGGAGCTGGCGACGCCGTCGGGCCATCGCGGCCGGGATCGCCGGTGCCTGCGGGGCCCTCGCCCTGGTGGTCGCCGGGCAGCAGGCCATGGCCTGGAACGCGCGCCGGCTGGAGGTGGAGCGCAATGTCGCCGCCGACGAGCGCTGGTCCCAGGTCGCCGGCCACATCGACAGCCTGCTGGCGGACGGACGGGTGGCCGAAGCCGACCGCTCCTTCCGCAGCTTCGTCGACGAGCCCCTCCACCAGGGGACCGGCGCCCTCGCCCGCGCCTGGCGTCACCGAGCCGACAGCCGCTTCTTCGACGGAGACCTCGACGGTGCCGTGGAGGGCTACGCCGAGTCCTTCGCCGTCGCCATTCGACCCCAGGACCAGCTGGACGCCCTCCGGAGCCTGGCCCGGTCCTTCGACGCCCAGTGGCGCTTCGATGCCCTCGACATCGTCGTCCAGTCCCTGCAGGACCGAGGGGTCGACGACGAGCAGGTCCGAGCCTGGCGGGTCCGCTCCTCCCTCGAGCGGAAGGACGTGGCGGGTGCCCTGGCCCTGCTCCCCCCCGACGACCCACGGCGCCCCCTGCTGGCGGCCCTCGGCCGCGCCCGCACCCTCGACGAGGTGACCGGCGAGCGCATTCCGGACGAGCTGGCCAACAGCATGATCGACGTGTCGCCCGACGGCCGGGTGCAGCTGTTCCAGCTCCGGCCCCGCCTCGAGCTGCTCCGCACCATGACCCTGACGAAGCCCCTCCAGGAGGACGTCTTCCTCGCGAGCGGCGAGCCCCTGGTGGTGGTGAGCCACGACCAGCAGCTCCCCGGCAACGCGCTCGTGCACCGGCTGCGGGAGGGCCCCGACGGCGACGAGCTGGTGCCCACCGTCTCCTGGGAGGAGTCCCGGCTGGGCGCCGCGCTCTGGCACGACGGCCAGATCCTCGTGGGGGTCGGTCCGTACAACCGGCAGCTGGTGCTGGTCGACCCCGACACCGGCGCGGTGCGACACCCGGCCCCCAGCGTCGACAAGTCCACCTCGGACGTCCTGAGCCTCGGCCGTGGCGACCTCGACGGCGACGGGGTGGAGGAAGTGGTGGTCGGCAGCGGGCCCTGGGGCTCCTACGACGTGCGGGTCTTCGACACGACGTGGACGATGCGGGCCCGGCGGAAGCTGGGCGTTCCCTACGACGTGCGGGTCAGCGGCGGGCGGCTCTACGTCACCGACTCGGACCAGTACCCCAGCCGCTACCAGTTCCCCGAGGACCAGCCCTTCGGCGACCCCTCGGCCGTGCACGTCCTCCGCCTGGAGGGGGACGAGCTGGTGGAGGAGGCCCGGATGCTGAACCCGCTCCCCCACGAGGGCCGCTCCTCCTCGCTGTCGGGCCTGGTGGTCGCCGACCTCGACGGCGACGGCCGCGATGATGTGGTGGTCTGCTCCGACGACGACACCTACGGCTCCCACCTCATCGCGTGGCGCGCGCTGGAGGACGGCTGGAGCGACCCGGTGTTCCTCGGCGACGTCCGCCCCTTCACGGCCTCCGACGTCGACGGCGATGGCGACGAGGAGGTGCTCGTCGACGTGCGCGACGGGGAGGACGAGGGCCCGTGGGTGCTGGGTGCGGGCGACGGGACGGTGCCGGTCCGGGAGGCCCCCGAGGTGCCGCTGGCGGAGGTTCCGCCCCTGAGCGACGTGGTGGCCGCCCGACGCTGGACCCGTGCCGAGGAGCTCGTGCGCATGGGCTTGGTGCGGGAAGGGGCCCGGGCCATCGAGGCCGTGGCGGCGTCGACCACCGACCCCACCGTCGTGCCGGTGGCCTGGATGCGGGCCGGGAGGCTCTGGGAGGCCGGCGGCGACGACGTCCGCGCGGCTCAGCGCTACCAGGATGCCTCGGAGGACCGGTCCCTGAGGGAGGAGGCCCTCGACGCGGCCACCCTCGCCCTGGAGCGCTCCCACCGCTTCGCCGAGGCGCTGGCCCTGACCGAAGGCCGCGACACCCCCTCGGCCCGGTCTGTCCGGGAGCGACTGGAGCCGCTGTTGGCCAACAGCTCGTCGTGGTCGGCCGCCGGGGAGTCCCTGCTGACCCAGACCCGTCTGCTGGACCCGGTGGCCCTCCAGTGGCGCGGCGCCGAGCAGGTGCTGCGGGCCGAGGTCATGGCCGACGACGACGTCATCCTCGAGCGTGCCCTCACCTGGGACGGGCGCCGACTGACCCTCCAGGCCGAGCTCGACGTGCAGCGCCTCGAGTGGGCCTCCAGCCTCGAGGTTCGGCTCACCGGACCCGGCGGCGCCTACCTCGGCGTGTACGCCCAGGCCTGGGGGGGCGGCGACGTCCTGGAGCACGAGGTGGGCTGCCGCACGTCGGCCTTCGGGGATCCGCTTCGGCAGCGGGAGGAGGTCCACAGCCCGGCGCGGAGCACACGGCTCAGCTACTGGGTCGACGTGGTGCCCAGCCTCGGCCAGATGCGCTGCCGCATCGTCGACGACACCGGCAGGGTCTACGTGGAGAGCCAGCGTCGCCTCCATGGGAGCCTCCCGGACGGCGAGTGGACCCTCGAGGTGGGACCGACGAACCACGCCGGCATCCCGGTTCCCCAGCTGGCCCGCGCCGACCTCGTGTCGATCACGGTCCAGGGCTCCGACGTCGAGCTGCGGACCCAGCCCTCCACGTCTCCGGAGGTGCTGCGGACGGTGCGGGGCGACGTCGAGGGGGTCGGGCCCGGCCCCGAGCGGGGTCCCGAGGCCCTGTGGCGCATCGCCGACCTCGCCGACGCCGGGCAGCTGGAGCCCGCCCGTGCCCTGCTGGCGCCCATCGTCGCCGACCCGACGGACGAGGAGCGCAAGGCCTGCACCCACCTCCTCCGCAGCCGCTCGGCGGTCTTCGCTCCGCTGATGGCCGAGGTGGCGGGCAAGGACTTCGTCGGCTGGTTCGACCTGGCGTGGACCGGGGCCCTGTACGCCCACCCGCGGGACCCCACGGTGGCCCGGGCGCTCACCACTCAGCTCGGGGGGCTCGAGCAGGACGATGCCATCCCCGACGGCTCCCTGGCCCGCATGCGTCGTGCGGTGATCCTGCTGGCGCGGGCGCGGGCGTGGGCCTCCCAGGGGGAGCTGGGCGCCGCCCGTCGGGACGTGCACGCCGCCGAGCAGGACGCCGAGGACTTCCTACCGGGGCTCGTCGGGGGCCATCAGGTCGACGTCGGCAACCGCTTGGCCGCCACCCACCGCATCCTGGCCGCCCACGAGGCCCGGGCCGGACGGGAAGCGTCGGCCCTCCGCCACGCCGAGGCGTCGCTGCGCTGGGCCCCCTCTCGGGTCGTGGGGGTCGACGCCCTGGTCGCCACCGGGGTCCTCGACGACGTCGTCGCCCAGATCAAGGAGTAGCCGGCGGTTGTCCGGGCTTCACCTCGACCCGGACCCGCTGCGCGCTGTTCGCCTTCGCGCCCGCGGGCTCGAGCCAGGGACCCACGGGCTTGCCGCGGAGCTGGGCGTCCCAGAAGGCGAGGGTGCTCTGGGCGACCCAGCTCACCAGCTCGGGGTCGCTGGGACCGGAGCCCGGCAGGACGTGGCCGGAGATGCCGCCGAAGTTGTGGTGGGCGCCGTCGACGTACCAGAGGGTGGCCGGCGCATCGAGGGCCCGCCACGACGTCATGCGCCACGCGGCCGTCTGCCCTCGCACCTTCGCCTCATCCTTGCTGCCCGTCACGAAGAGGACGGGGCGGGTGACGGTGCGGAGGTCGTCTTCCCGCAGACGGCCCTCCGGGGGACCCTCGCCGCCGATGCCGGTGGGGGAGAGCCACACGAAGGCGTCGGGTCTCGGGTCGTCGAGGTGCCAGCGGTCGGCGGCGACCCCGGAGACCAGCATCGCCGTGTAGGCCCCGAAGCTGTGGCCTCCCATGCCCACGTGGTCGAGGTCGAGGGCTGGGGCCTTCGTGACCGTCTCGCCGAGGGTCGGAAGGGCGTCGAGCACCACCCGGATGTCGACGGGACGCTGCTTCCAGATCCCCAGCGGCGGGTCCTTCAGCCGGGCCTGGATCTCCTTGCGGGACAGGCCCAGGAGCGAGTCGTCGTGGGTGGGCTGCACCACGACGTAGCCGGCCTCGACCCAGGCCCGGACCAGGGGCTCGTAGACCTCGTGGGAGCCGAACAGGCCGTGGGACCACACGATGACCGGCCGCTCCCCCTCGAGGTCGGGCTCCCAGCGGACCATGGTGCGGAGGGGATCCTTGCCGTCTCGCTCCAGCTCCAGCAGCTCGTGGCGCGGCGCGGCCAGGGCAAAGGCGACGAAGAGCAGCACGGGTCCTCCAAGGGTAGGGCCAGCGTAGCCCACCGTGCGGGTCCCGCGGGGTAGCCTGCGGCGGAGGAGGTCGACGGATGTGGACAGCTTGGATCGTGTTGGCGAGCGCCGGTGAGCTGAACTTCTCTCCCGACCGGCCGGGGGTGGGGAACTCCACCGGCACCGTGGGCCGCGGCAGGGTGATGATCGAGGGGGGCGTGGCCGCGGCCGTGGCCCAGCCCTCGGCCATCTCGACCAACAGCATCATCGGCCGCATCGGTGTCGACGACCCGGTGGAGATCCGCGTCCGCGCTCCGGACATCACCGTGTACGACGGGGACGTGAGCACGGGCTTCGTCGGCCTGGGGAGCAAGGTGGGCGGCAACCTGTCGGAGTACTGGTCGGCCTCCGTCGTCCCGGAGATCGCCATCGACACCAACGGCGGCGGCTTCTTCGGCCTGATCAACGCCCAGATCGGCCTGACCCTGGACTCGGTGGGCCTGTGGACGACCGCCGAGTCGATGGTCGGTGACTTCGGCTCCGGCACCACCGCCGGCGGCGGGGTCTCCGTGGCCATCGCCGGGGGCGGCGTGTACGCCAACGGGGGTGGCACCTTCGGCGGCGATCCCTTCGTGGGAGGCGGCGGCTGGTGGGCCCTGCAGGACGCCGTGCAGCTCGACATCGGCTGCGACGTCTACCTGGGCAACGACGTGGTCCCGGTGTTCCTCCTCGGCGCGTCCTTCGGGTTCTGAGTGGACGACGTCACCCGCGCCCTGATCGTGGTCCTCGTGCTGGCCGTCGCGGCGCTGCTCGTGGCGGAGAAGACCGCGAACCCGCGGCTCCGCTGGGCCAGCAAGCCCCTGGCCAGCGCAGCCTTCGTCGCCCTCGCGTGGTGGGGCGACGTGCTGGCCCACCCCTGGGGCCTGGCCATGCTCCTCGGCTTCGTGGGCTGCTGGTGGGGCGACGTGCTGTTGATCCCAGCGAACCGGAAGGTCTTCCTGGCGGGCATCGCTGCCTTCGCCCTGGGCCACGTGGGCTTCGCCGTGGGCTTCCTCCAGCGCGGTGTGGACCCGATGGTCGCTGGCGGGACCGCGCTGGCCCTCGTTCCCCTGGCGGGGGTGGTCCTCCGCTGGCTCTGGCCCCACGTGTCCGGCGTGATGCGCGTCGCAGTGCCCGCCTACGTCGTCATCATCTGCGCCATGGTGGCGGGGGCGGCGGGCACGGCGGGCCTCGACGCCGGAGGCAGTGGCCCAGCCCTGCTGGTCGGTGCCTGCATGTTCTGGCTGTCGGATCTCTGCGTCGCCCGGGAGCGCTTCGTGACGCAAGGCCTCGTCAACCGAGCCATCGGGCTGCCGCTCTACTACGGGGCCGTGCTCGTGTTGGCGCTGGGGAGCGCAGCATGAGCGGCGTCGACGACCTCCTCCAGGTGGAGATCACCAGCCGCTCCGCATGGCGAGCCTGGCTGGAGGAGCACCACACCCGGACCGAGGGGATCTGGCTGATCACCTACAAGAAGCACTGTGGCGACCGCTACGTGCGCTGGGGGGACCTCGTGCGGGAGGCCCTCTGCTTCGGCTGGATCGACTCCCGACGGCGGAAGGTCGACGACGACCGGACCAGCATGATGGTCACCCCCCGCAAGCCCGGCTCCAACTGGAGCGCCATCAACAAGCAGCACGTCGCCGAGCTCGAGGCCGAGGGCCTCCTGGCTCCCGCCGGTCGCGCTTGCATCGAGGCCGCCAAGGCCGACGGCAGCTGGACCTGGCTCGACGACATCGAGGCCCTGGTGGTGCCCGACGACCTGGCCGTCGCGCTGACCGACGTCGGGCAGCGGAGCCAGTGGGATGCGGCCTCGACGTCGAGCCAGAAGCTGGCTCTCTACCACGTGAAGTCCGCCAAGCGGGCGACGACCCGCGCCGCCCGCATCGCCACCATCGTGGAGCGGCTTCGGGCTGGAGAGCCCCCCGCGTGATGGCGGCCCATGGCTCCCTGCGGTACCGACCCGCGGGAGGCTCCATGGCGGACGACGACGGACGGCAGACGCGGGACGAGAAGACGGCACCGTCCCGCAAGGCTCAGGAGCTCTCGAAGCAGCTGGTGGCGATGCGGGAGGCCGAGTGGCCCCACCTCGGGATGGACGAGATCGTCGTGGAGGCCCTGGAGGACTTCGTCGCCATCCCGTCGGGTCGCCACATCGCCCGACAGCGACAGCTCCGTCGGCTCCAGACGCTGTTGATCAGCCAGGACCTCGACGCCCTGGAAGAGGCGATGGGGGCCGCCGCCAAGGGGCACACCGAGCGCCAGGAGCAGGTGCAGGCCCTGGAGCGGGAGCGGCTGCGGATCGTCGAGGGCGGCAAGGAGGCCGAGGCGGCCTTCGTCGACGCCCATCCCGGCACGGACCGGCAGCGCCTCCGTCAGCTGGCAGCCAACGTGCGTCGGGCCAAGGACGACGCGGCGGCCAGGCGGGCCAACCGGAAGCTCATGGACCTGCTGCTGGAGGCCACGGGCCTGGACTGACCCGGTGCCTCCCGTCCGACGGGTGCTTCAGGACATCTGGGCACGCAGCGCCGCGAGGAAGCGCTCGATCACCGGGTCGTCGCTGTGGGCCCGCTGGACGTGGGCCGCCAGGGGGCCACGGGTGAACGTGGCGTCCTGGCGCACCAGGGCCAGGACGGTGTCGCCGAAGCGTCGGACCTCGTCGGTGCGACCGGCCAGGGCGGCGACGATGCCGTGGGTGGCGTAGGCCTGCGCCACGAACCGGCCGGCACGCTCCGCCAGGACCAGGGCACGACGGGCCGGACGCACGGCGTCGCCGTAGCGCCCCTGGGCCACGATGGAGAGCGCCACGTTGATGGCCTGGATGAAGGACGTGTTCCGGTCGGCCTCCGCGACGGAGATGCGGAACCAGTGCTCGGCGGCGGCGTGGTCGCCGAGGGCGCCGTGGGCGCTGCCGATGTCGTTGGCGAGGGTGGCGCGGGCGAAGCCGCGGGGGCTCATCTCGTAGCCTCGCATGCACAGGTCGATCACGTCGTGCAGGCGCCCCTCGCTGAAGGCCATGCGGCCCTCGATGCGGAGCGAGTGGTACGACTCCGGCAGGCCGGCCAGCAGGGCGCGGGCCTCGTCGAGGCGGTCGTTGTAGACGAACACGCTGGCCACGATCTGGGCCACCCGTCCGGCCACCTGGGGATCGGCGCCGTGCCGGAGGGGGCCAGGGGCCGACAGCGTCCCCACACCCCGGGCCAGGGACTCCGCCACGGGGAGCGCGGCGAGGTGTCCCTGGAGGTTGAGGACGGACGTGAGCTCGTGGCGCCGATGGATGAGCCGCTCGGTGGGGGAGGCGTCGGCCATGTGGGGACGGAGGGCCACGGCGGCGTCCCGGAGGAGGGGCAGGAGATCCATGTGGACCTCGTGGGTCACCAGCAGGAGCCTCCGTGCGACGGCGGCGTCTCCGGCTGCGAGGTAGGCCAGACCGATGCGGATGGACCGCTCGGGGGTGGTGGGCAGGGCCTCGAGGCTCGCGGCGACGGCCCGCCAGGCCACCGCGGAGGGCTCCCCCTGGACCACGGAGCGGACGGCACGGCTCGACCAGCGCCAGCCGAGGGACTCGCGGACGACGAGGCCCGCGCTGGCCATCGAGGCCAGCAGCTCGTCGGGCATGGGGAGGCCCAGCTGGTCGAGGGCACCGGACCACGCTGCGTCGGCGAAGCTGTCGCCCAGCATGGCGGCGACCCGCATGCCCTCGCGCTCATCGGGGAGGGCGTGGCGGCACAGAACCTCCGCGAGGGCCTCCTGACCCTCGTGGAGCGACGGCGGCTCGGGGAGCTCGACGTCGGCGCAGGCGAAGCCCTCCGAGGTGACGTGGAGCAGGCCCTCGGCGAGGAGATGGGCGACCCAGGCGGTGGCGATGCCGGGCACGCCCTGGCAGGGATCCTGGAGCCGCTGGGCGGTCTCCGGGGTCAGGCCCAGCTGGCTCTGGAGGAACCACCGGAACGGATGGGGTTCCATGGGGCCGAGCTCGATGCGGTGGGTGTTCTCGAGGGCCTCGAGGGCCTCCCAGCGTAGGGATGCCGCGGTGCACGCCACGGCCATCAGCGGACCGCCGGTGTGGGCCAGGGCCCGCAGCCGTGGCTCCAGGTCGGCGTCGAGGTCGTCGAAGAGGGCCACGACCGGGCGACGCTCGGCGTGCTCCTGGGCGTCGGCCAGGGTGGGCTCCACCATGAGGTCGGCCACGGCGGACTCCGCCGCCGTCTCGGCGATCCAGCGGGCCAGTCGGGAGGTTCCGACGCCCGGGGGACCGGACAGGAGCCAGACCTGAGGCACCCCGAGCCCGAGGACCTGGGTGAGCCCACGGGTGAGGTCCTGCCGGGCGGACTCTCGGCCCACCACCTGGTGGTCTCTGAGGGGAAGGAGAGCGAGGCCCAAGCCCGGCGGAATCGGCGGGATGGAGGAGGCGATGGCGGGGAGGCGGGCCGCCTCGTCCCGCAGACGGCGGCGGATGTCGCCGACCGTGGCCGGTCGGTCCTCCGGGGCCTTTGCGAGGAGCTCCCGCAGCAGGTCCTCGAGCCCGTCGGGGACGGGGAAGCGGGGCGCGAAGGGGGGGAGGGGCGCCTCGGTGTGGCTGCGCCTGAGGGTGTCGACGTCGCCATCGAAGGGGGGCTGGCCGGTCGTCCACGCCCACAGGATGCAGCCGAGGGCGTAGCGGTCGACGGCGTCCGTGAGGGGCTGGCCGCGGACCCACTGCTCCGGGGCCATGGTCAGCGGTGTGCCTCCCCGACGGATGGCGGGGTCGAGGCCGCGGAGGGTGGTGAGGCCGAAGTCGCCGATCTTCACCCCGGGGGAGACGTCGTCCGGGCCTGCCAGGAGGAGGTTCTCGGGCTTGAGGTCCCGGTGGACGAGGCCGCGGGCGTGGGCGTGGGCGAGGCCGTGGAGGACGTCGTCGAGAACGCTCCACAGCTCTGGCCAGGAGTCGGGCTGCCAGTGGGTGAGGGCGCCGCCGCTGGCGAACTCCAGGGCGAGCCACAGGCCCTGTTCGTCACGGCCGTGGTCGTAGATCGCCAGCAGGTTGGGGTGCCCCACCCGGGCCATGGCGCGGATCTCCTGCTCGACGGCGCGCACCATGCGGGCGTCGGTCGTGCGGACCTGCTTCAGGGCGACCAGCGTGCCGGTCGGCGTGTGCACCGCCCGGTGCACCGTGCCGCTCGTGCCGGCTCCGAGGGCCTCGTGGAGGGTGTAGTCCTTCATGGCCCTGTCGTAGCCTGCGGATCAGCCCGGGCCGAAGCGTTCCAGGCCGTCGACGTGGGGGCCGTCGGCATGGCCCAGCTCGAAGCGGTCGAAGGTGAACGGTGGCGCCACCACGCAGCTCACCCACACCCAGTCGCCGTCGAGGGGCTCGGCGGCCTGCCAGCAGCCAGCGGGCACCACGGCCGTGGCGCGGTCGGCGTCGAGGCGCACGCGCTCGTGGCGACCGTCGTCGTGGAGCAGGTGCAGGGCGAGGGGGGCTCCGCGGTGGTGCAGCCACACCTCTTCGGCGCCGTGGACCCGGTGCCAGCGGCTCACCTGGCCGGCCAGGAGCACGAAGTCGATGACCGTGCATGCCTCGGAGCGGTGGGTCTCCCGGAAGAAGCCGCCCTCCGGGTGGGGAGTGAGGTCGAGGGCGAGCAGGTCGTCGGGGAGGTTCATGGAGCCGTCGTAGCCCGTGGGGTCCACGACGCCTCGCTCGCCGGACGGTTATGGGCGCAGCTTCGACGAGGAGTTCGGTGTGATCGAGGTCGTGGCGCCAGAGGAGATCGTGGTGGGGCAGCCCTTCGAGGTTCGCTACACCGCTGAGAAGCGCGTGGCCGGGCGGCTGCGGCTGACGGCGGGCACGGAGCTGGTGTCGTTCACGCTGACGGCCCTCGGTGAGGGCGGTCCGATCAAGGAGCCGGTCACGTCCACGGCCCACCGGGTGCGGGGCCGGGCCGGGCACTTCCTGGTGAGCGACTGGGGGGCGCAGGAGGCGGGGAGTGAGCTGGTGCTCCGCTTCGAGGGCGTCAAGTGCTGGATGAAGGTCCGCGCCGCGTGAGCGCTTGTCAGGGAGCGTCGGCCCGCTCCTCGGCGCGCTGAGCGGACGGTCGGCCACGGCGACGGGGCCAGAAGCGGCTCTCCATCAGCGGCTTGGCCGCCAGGTCGAGGAGCAGCAGAGTCGTGGCGGCCCCCAGGAGCAGCGCCATCGACGGCAGCGGCCACACGATGACCGTGCCGCCCACGATGCCCAGCACCCCGCCGAGGAGCGTGATGAACGACAGCTTGTCGTCGGAGAACTCCTTGAAGCCCCGCTCCAGCTGCTCGGTGGTGATGGTGTCGAGCTGGTCCAGCACGATGGCCCGGACGTCGACCTCCCGCATGAGGCCCAGGAGCATCTTCGACAGCACCTGGTCGATGGCCTCCCGGCGGTCGGCGAGGGCCTCGGGCAGCCGCTCCACCAGCTCGTCGAGGTGCTCCAGGCCCTCCGACACGGTCGTGTCGAGGTCCTCCACCTCCCGGTTGATCAGGTGGATGAGCTGCGGCCGCCAGGCGCTCTTCATCCGTCGCACCATCCACGCCCTCATGCCCTCCCCGGCGAAGGCCTCCACGCTGCGCTCGGCCCGCTCCGCCAGCTGCCGTCTCACCTCCGGTCGGCGGGTCAGGTCGGCCACCCAGGTGAGGATCATGGCCCGCAGATCGGCCACGAACTCCTCGTCGCGCACCACCTCCGAGAGCCGCTCGATGGCCGAGGTCGACAGGCGCTCGATGAGCTTCGCGTCGTCGATGCGCTGGAGGATGAGCTCCTCGTTGATCAGGTTCTGCAGCACCTCGTCGGCGACCTTCTCGATGAGCTGGTCCCGCTGGCTGGGGATCAGCCCCTGGCCGAAGATCGGCCGGGACTCTCTGGGCCAGAAGAGCATCTTGATCGCCACCCAGTTCGTGGCGAAGCCGATCATCCCGGCCACCGCACACGAGCGGAGGAGCCCGTGCCAGTCCCACAGGAAGGAGCCCAGGAACACCGTCGCGCAGAGGGGCATGAACGCCGCCAGCGCCAGGCGCATCCCCGCGCCCGTCTCGAAGGCCAGCGCCTCGAAGGTGTAGGCCCTGGCAGGGGTCTCCGTCGGGTCGAAGGGAAGGTGCGTCTCTCGGTGCACCACCCGCTTCCGGTACTTGTGGAACAGCTCGCGGGCCTCGACGCGGGGGATGCGGTCGGCCCAGGAGGGAGGCTCGAGATCAGGGGGGTCGGGCGGCATGGCTCCAGTATGGGTCCCCGAGCGCCGATCGACAGCCCGTCGGTCCGGAACGCTCAGCCTGGAGCGCGGGTGAGCACCTCGACGCCGTCGTTCGTCACCGCCACGGTGTGCTCGAACTGGGCCGACAGCCTCCCGTCGGCCGTGCGCACCGTCCACCCGTCGGGGTCGTGGACCAGCTCCGGTCCACCGAGGTTCACCATGGGCTCGATGGTGAAGCACATGCCCGGCTGCAGGACCGGCCCTCCACCGACGTCGTGGTGGGGCACGTGGGGCCACTGGTGCATGTCGCGCCCGATGCCGTGGCCTCCGTAGTCGGTCACCACCGAGCAGCCCTGGGTCCGCACGAAGGCCTCGATGGCGCGGCCGATGTCGTGCAGCGGTCGCCCCGGACGCGCGGCGTCGATGCCCAGCTGGAGCGCTCGCTTCGCCACCGTGACCACGTGGGCCGCCTCGGGAGAGGGTCGACCCACGAAGACGGTGCGACTGGTGTCGCCGTGCCAGCCCCGGAGCTCGCTGGTCACGTCGATGTTGACGATCTGCCCGTCCTCCAGGACCACGTCGTCTCGCGGCACGCCGTGGCACACCACGTCGTCGACCGAGGTGCAGACGTGGCCCGGGAACACCCGCTCGCCGACCCGGTGGCCATGCTGGCTGCAGCGGGCTCCCTGCGAGCGGGTGTGGTCCCGCACGAAGGCGTCGATGGAGCCCGTGCTCACGCCGGACCGCACCCGCTCGCAGGCCTCCGCCAGGGTGAGGGCCGCCACCCGACCGGCCCGTCGCATTCCCTGCAGCTGTCGTGGACTCAGGACCATCGGTGCCTCCTGTGTGGCGATCGATAGCGCCCCGGCGGGCTCGCCACCCATGCGTTCTCGGCATGGCTCCGACAGCCTCCTCGGAGCGGGGTACGATGGGTCATGTCCGTCGAGCAGCTCCAGACCGTGGTCGCCGTCGCCGAGGAGGGCTCCCTCGTGCGAGCCGCCCGTCGCCTGCACCTCACCCAGCCACCGGTGTCCCGTCGCCTGCTGGCCCTGGAGGACGAGCTGGGCGTGTCGCTGTTCCATCGGCGGGCCCGGGGCGTCGAGCCCACCGAGGCGGGGGAGCGCTTCCTGCCCCACGCGAGGGCCATCCTCGCGGCGCTGGAGCAGGCGAGCCAGGCCGCTCGTGGGCTCCGGTCGGGCCCGCTGGCGAACGACGGCTCCGGGCGCACGTAGCGGCCCGACCTGTGGGATGCTGCGGCATGCGCATTCCCATGGACGGCTTCGAAGGACCCGTGATCGTCACGGTGATCTACGTGCTTCTCTACTACGCGACGCAGATCCACATCCTCCGCACCAAGGGGCGGCTGAGGAAGGCCTACGCCGAGCGGGACGAGACGTTCGACCGCTACTTCGGGCAGGACCGGGAGATGCTCGCGGCCGACCGGGTGCAGCTCAACATGCTGGAGCACATGCCGGTGTTCCTGGTGCTGCTGTGGCTCCACGCCGTGTTCGTCAGTCCGTTCTCGGCGACGGTGGCGGGCGGCGTCTACACGGCGCTCCGGGCGGCCTACCCCTTCGTGCTGGGCGGCCGGCTCGGGCGCGGGGTGAAGAGCGGCATCATGGCGGTGACCTTCCCCAGCTACGGCGTCATCGCCTACCTGGCGGTGGGGCTCGTGGTCGAGGCGATCCGCTCCTGACTCGGGGCTTGTGGGGCCTGTTCGGGGACGCCGGCTCCGTGGCCGGAGGGCGGGACGGCCAGCGCGCGCTGTGTGAAGTAGGGTGCTGCCGTGCGACACGATGCATCGACGTCCGGACCCCACTGGGGGGTCCCCGGGGCCCAGCGGGGGCCCGACACCGAGGCCTTCCAGACCCTCACCGGTCCGGGCCTGGTGGAGCTCCTGGAGGATGGCGATGCCGTCGACGCGTCCATTCCGGAGCGCATCGATGATCGGTACGTGCCCATGGAGCTGCTCGCGTCCGGGGGGATGGGCGAGGTCTGGCGCGTCGAGGACGAACGGCTGGAGCGGACGGTCGCCCTGAAGGTGGTGCGCAGCCCCCTCGTCGGCGCGAGCTTCCTCGCCCGCTTCCGTGCGGAGGCCAAGGTGACGGCCCAGCTCCAGCACCCGGGGGTGATCCCGGTGCACGACGTCGGCCAGCTTCCCGACGGGCGGGCGTGGTACGCCATGAAGGAGGTCGACGGCGTCACGGTCGAGGCGCTGCTGCAGGACGTGCACCGCGCCTGGCGCATGGGGTACGAAGCCACCCCTGCAGGCTTCACCTATCGCCGGATGTTGGAGTCCTTCCTCCGGGTGTGCGAGGCGATGGCGTACAGCCATGCCCAGGGGGTGATCCACCGCGACCTGAAGCCCTCCAACATGATGGTGGGGCCATACGGCGAGGTGCTGGTGGTGGACTGGGGCCTCGCGAAGCGGCTCCACGTGGAGGACGAGCCGTCGACCGTGTTGGAAGCGGGAGCTCCCCACCGAACGCGCATCGGCGCCATCACCGGCACACCGGCCTACATGTCCCCAGAGCAGGCCCGCGGCGCGTCCTTCGCGGCGGGCTGTCCATCCGACGTGTTCAGCCTGGGCGCGACCCTGTACGACCTGCTGTGCGAGCGGCCGCCCAGGCTGTCGTCGACGGTCGAAGGTCTGCTGCGCGACGTGGCGCTGGGCAGCCCCTTTCCGCCCCCGAGCGCCATCCCCGATGTTCCCCCTGTCGATCCTGAGCTGGAGCGCATCTGCCTCCGCGCCCTGCGGACCGACCCGGACGACCGCTACGCCGACGCGGGCGAGATGGCCCGCGAGCTGGCCGCCTGGCTCGGGGACGTGCGCCGACGGGAGCAGGCGCTCACCTTCGTCGATGAGGCGCGCCGGCTGTCGAAGGAGGCGGGCCTGGCGGAGGAGCAGGCCGTGGCGAAGCGGGCCGAGGCCGAGGCTGTGCTCGAGCCCCTTCCCCCCAACGCCCCGGTCTCCGACAAGCTCCCGGGTTGGGCGCTGCAAGACGAGGCTGCTGCCCTCGAGGAAGCGACACGGACCGCACAGACCCTCGCCATCCAGAACCTGCGCGCGGCGCTCTCCCACGCCCCGGACCTGCGGCTCGCCCAGGATCTGCTGGCCGACCACTTCCACCAGCGGCACCAGGCCCTGGAGGCCAGCCAGCGCCTGGAGGCCGCACGGCAGGTGGCACGAGACCTCGCTCACCACGATGTCTCGGGCCGCTACGCCTCCTACCTGAGGGGGGTCGGCGCGGTCACCCTCGTGTCGGATCCACCGGGGGCCGAGGTGCGTCTGCATCGCTTCGTCCTCCGACAGCGTCGGCTCGTGCCGGAGCTCGTGGAGGTGCTGGGTCGAACCCCCCTCGAGGCCGTGCCCCTGGAGATGGGGAGCTACCTGCTCACCCTTCACGCCGAGGGGCGCGAGGTCGTGCGGTACCCCGTCTCCATCGACCGCCAGGAGCACTGGCACGGCGTGCCGCCGGGGGGGCAGGAGCCCCGCGCCGTTCGCCTGCCAGCGCTCGGCTCCCTGCGCCCGGACGAGTGCTTCGTGCCCCCCGGGTGGTTCTGGTGGGGCGACGACGGGTCCGTGCCGGGGTTGCCGCCCTTCGAGCGGCGGTGGTGCGATGGCTTCGCCATCCAGAGGTTCCCCGTCACGGTGGGGGGCTACGCCGGCTTCCTCAACGAGCTGTGGGACCGGGGCGAGCGGGATGCGGCCGAGCGGTTCCAGCCCCGCACGAACGACGACGACGTGCCGCTCCTCCACCGCGACCCGGACGGCCGGTTCGGCGCCATCCGCGACGACCGGGCCGGCTGGGAGGCCATCGCCGGTCGACCGGACCTGCCGATGATCTTGTTTCGTGGTGCGGGCGCGGTGGCCTACTGCGAGCACCGTGGTGGGGCGCTGCCCACCCACGAGCAGTGGGTCCGTGCGGCCCGCGGCTCGGATCGACGGGCCTACCCCTGGGGCGACGCCTTCGACCCGACCTGGTGCCGTGTGCGCCGCACGACGCCGGCCGTGGAGCCGGCGGAGGTGGGCCAGTACGCTGCAGACCGCTCGCCCTTCGAGGTGGGCGACATGGCGGGGAACGTCTCCGATCTCGTGGTGGCAGCCGATGGCAGCACGTGGCGGGCGGGGGGCTACATGGCCGCGGGGGAGGGGGCGGCGAGGATCGCCTTCGCGACGCCGGTGGACGTTTCGACCACGTCGAGGGCCAACGTAGGCTTTCGATGCGTCCGGCACCTTCCTTGAGACAGTGGGCATGCTCCCGTCGTGATGCCCGGTGAACCGAATCCGAGGTGCTGAAGATGCGTAGCGTAGTGTTCCTGTTGTTGACTGTGGCCCCCTCTGCGTGGGCGACCCCTCCGACCGTCATCACCGATGTCTGCGACCCGAGCGACGCCGGTCCATCGGACAAGGACCTGTGCATGTGCGTGGCCGACGCCACGAGGGCTAGGTCGGAGCACGAGGAGGACTCCAGCGTCCCGCTGTACGACAACTGGTGGGACGGCTTCACCATCCTTGACGACAACGGAGCACCGTGGGGGTCGATGGGAGCGGTCGCCGCGACGTGGGTTGGTAACGGGTACACCTACGACAAGAGCGGCACGTGTTTCGAGCTCGACGCGCTGACGAACACCTCCGTGACCGTGGCGCTACGCAACGAGCACCTGCAGTTTCTCGCGAGGTTCGCCAGGGATGCAGCCAGGAGTGAGGGGGCGCGCTTCAAAGTCACCCTCACCGACACGGATTCCGATGGGCACAACGACCAAGCGAGCAACATTGTCTTCGATGACGTCGTCGACATCGGCGATGCCCCCATCTTCGAGCGCGAGCCCGCCTTCTGCTGGATGATCGACCCCGATCACTGCGAGATCTGGGGTCCGAACTCGGGCTTCATGGGCACGGTCACGACCAACGGGGCGCAGATCCAGGGCATGTACCTCTCGGACCGGAACAGCGACGGCTTGCCCGACGCCACGATCTTCCTGTCGGATGGCCGGAACCTGATCCTGACCACGGCGTCGTCGGGGTCGGAGTGGACCTTGTAGCTACCGCTGACAGCTGCAGTCGCTGTTGGGTGCCACGTGCACGACGCGGGCGCCCTCCCGCTCGACCGTGCAGCAGTCCTCCAGGGCGGCCCGCAGCCGCTTGCGGGCCCGCTGCACCCGGGTGCGGGCCCCGGACGAGGAGAGGCCCAGGCGCTGGGCCGCCTCCTTCTGGGACACGCCCTCCAGCTCCACGAGCCGGAGGATGTCGCGGTCGGCCTCGGGGAGGGTCTCGATCAGCGCCGGCAGCCAGCTGGCCACCTCGGGGGACAGATCGAGGAGGTCGGGCTCGTGGGGAAGCTCGTCGGCGGGGTCGAGGTCGATGCGCCGCCGGCGCAGGTGGTCCGTCCACACGCTGCGGACGACCCGGCCCACGTAGGGGCCGAGCCGGTCGGGGTTCCGCAGGGTGGGCAGGCCCTTCACCAGCCGCACGGCGGCCTCCTGGACGAGGTCGTCGACGACGGGGTCGGGGAGGCCCTTGCGCCGGAAGCTCCGGCGCAGGTCGGCCTCGAGGGGGGCCCAGGCGGTCATCCGCAGCAGCTCGCGGCGGTGTCGGCCTCGGGCTCGCAGCAGCTCGACGGGGTCGGGGCGGCCTGGGGCTGCTCGTTGGTGACGCCGTAGAGCTCCCAGGCACGACCGTCGGGGTCCTGGCGCCACAGCTCGGTCTTCTCGGCATGGCAGCACACCACGCCCTCGCTCAGGTCCTGGCCGAGGCGCAGGGCCTGGGTGGCGAGGATCTGCGGGTCGTCGATGCGGATGCCCATGTGGTCGACGGCCGGCTCGCCGGGGCTGATCGACAGCAAGATCGGGACCTCCTTCGGCATGAAGCGGACGTAGCCGTCTTCGACCTTGTCGGGGTCGGTGCCGAGGAGCTCGGCGTAGAACGCCGTGGTGGCGGCGAGGTCGGCGGTGCGAAGGGACAGGTGAACGCGGGTCATTTGGCCTCCTTGTGCCTGGACAGACGCAAGGGGCCGGAAACGACGCAGGTCATTCGGCGAAGTAGCCGTCGAGGGCGGCCAGGCCTGGGTCCGTGGCCGGGTCGTCGACCCGGTGGCTGCCCGAGCAGAGGAAGGCGTGGGTGCCGTCGCCGCTGAAGAACACCCAGTCCTCCCCCTCCACGGCGTCGAGGCCACAGGAGGAGTCGAAGAGAGCGGTCTCCAGGATGATCTCGTCGTCGGCGTCCCCCTTGTAGACGTCGTGCACCTGGACCCGCATCAGCCTGCGGTCCGTCGAGCTGGCGAAGTGGTGGAGCTCGTAGGTGGGGCCCCCGCATCCTCCCGGGCCCACCTGCGTGAGGCCGGGCCTGGCGGGCTCGACGGCGATCTCCAGGACGGTGCCGAACACGATGAGCTCGGCCTCGCCGATGTTCTCCTCGACGCTCTCCTGGAGACAGGAGCAGGCCCACGCGACGGAGTGGAGGCCGAGGGTGAGGGTGCCGAAGAGGGCGAAGGGTCGCAGCATGTGGGGATTGTAGCTCGGTCTCGATGGGGGTCGGGTACCAACCCCAAACACCTTGGACGCGTCCGCCGACCGGCCTGGGTGGTTCCGTGCGCTACCCTGCGCGCCACGGAGGCCCGATGTTCGTCCTGCTGCTCACCCTCGCCCACGCCGCCGAGCCCGGCGCCGCCCGCGGCCGCTTCGACTCCGACTGCGCCTGCATCGAGGTCGACCCCGGCGTGCACGCTCCGGACCGCTACCTGCCGGCCTTCCTCCCCATCGACCAGGCCGAGGGGCTGGAGCACCTCGTGATCGTCAACAAGGACTTCCTCTCGGTGGTGTACCCGGAGCTGCGGGTCAGCATCGGCGAGCGGGACGAGGTGGGGCCGATGGTCGGACGGGTTCGGGTGGTCCAGCCCGACATCCCCTTCCTCGACAACAACTCCCGCAACCCCTGCACGCACGTGGAGGTCGGCGAGATCGGCGCTCCGGACGTGCTCGTCTACCTGGAGAGGACCGACGAGGTGCTCACCGACGCTGTCGCGGTGGGGAAGGTGCTGAAGACCCGCAAGGTGGGGCTGGCCAACTGCCTCTCGGCGGAGGGGGAGGCCCACGTGGCGCTGAAGGTGAGCGGGTCGGGGAAGATGAAGCCCACGCTGGTCGCGAGCACCCTCGACAAGCGCGGGGAGCAGTGCGTGCTCACCAACCTGTCGAAGATGAAGGCCGATGTGCGGCAGAAGGCGCCGGGTACCCTGCAGTTCGCCATCGTCACTGGTCGGTGATCTCGGCTACGCTGGTGCCATGACGCTGCTCCTCGCCATCGCCTTCGCCGCTCCGTGGACGCCCGAGGAGGCGGCCCCTCTGAGCCCTCTGGGGGTCGTTGGAACCACCGACATCGACGGCGACGGACTCCTCGACCTGGTCGGGCTGGTCGACGGCGACCTGGCCTGGTCCCGCGGGCCCGCCTTCGTGGAGCCCACCGTGATCGCCGACACGAACGCGCTGCGGTTGGTCTTGTCCGACGTGGACGGCGACGGCGACGAGGACTTCCTGGCAGGGGCCTCGGGCGTCTCCTGGTACGAGAACCTCGGAGCCGCCGCGGTGGCTCGGGGACAGGCCATCGGCTCGATCGGCAACGTGTCCGCCATCTACCCGGTCGACCTGGACTCCGACGGCGACGAGGATCTGCTCCTTCGCGATGGCGGCGGCGTGTCGAGGGTGGAGAACCTCGGGGGCGCCTTCGCGGAGCCGGTCCCGGAGTCCCTGTACTACATCGTTGGTGGGGTCGCCGACCTCGACGGCGACGGCCTGTCCGACGTCGTCACCGCGGAGAAGGGGTCGCTCCACGTCGCGATCAACCTGGGGTCCGGGTTCGCGCCCTCCACGGAGGCGTGTTCCGGGTCCGCCACCCTGCTCCGGCTCGTCGACTTCGATCTCGACGGCGACCTCGACATCGTGACCGGAGAGGGGGAGCAGGTGCACTGGTGCGCCAACCATGGGGATGGAACCTTCGACCCGCCCGTGTCACTCGGAGCGTTCGGGGCCCAGGTGCGCTGGCTCGAGGCGACGGACCTCGACGGCGACGTCGACCCCGATCTGCTGGTGATCACCTGGACCGACGACGCGCTCTTCCTCCGCACGAACACCCTGGGTGGCCTCGGAGGGGACGTTGGCGACCCGGTCACCGAGCGCTTCAACTCCGTGTCGGGCGTCGTCATCGAGGATCTGGACGGCGACGGGGACCCCGACCTGGGCATTCGCAGCCACGAGTACGACCTCTTCGGCTACACCACGTCGCCCCTGTTCCGGTTCCTGTGGAATCCAGGCTTCCCCGACGCCGACGGCGACGGCCTCTCCGACGAGGCCGAGGCCCACTTCGGCACCGACCCCAACAACGTCGACTCCGACGGCGACGGCGTCTGGGACTACGATCAGCTCGTCGCCGACCCCCTGGCCGACGCTGGCGAGCCCCCGACCACCGGCACCTCCGACACCGGCACCACGGCCCCCACGTCGACCGGCGACACCGGCGACACCGGCGGCACCTCCGTCACCACCGACCCGCCGGGGCACACCGGGTCGGAGGGAACCGACACCGGCGACGAAGACACCGACGACGGCTGCGCTGGCTGCGCTGCCCAGGACCGACCGCTCCACTGGCTCGGCGGGCTGCTCACCCGCCGTTCCGCCGCCACGAGGTAGGCTGCGGCCGGAGGCGTCGTGCTGGGCCCGGAGGAGCGGACAGGGCTGCGGGTGCTCGCGGGCGAGCTCGGCTGGATCCGGGCCCTCCGCGTGGGGCTGTCGGTGCAGCTGGCCGCGGCCCGGGGGGAGCCCTTCGGCGACCTTCCCCCGGCCACCGATGCCAAGGAGCGAGGAAGCCGTGAGCAGGCGGGCCCCGCGGTCCTCCTGTACCGAGCACTGAAGCGCCACGTCGACGAGCCCGAGGCCCTGCGCATCACCGGACGGGCGGTCGAGGAGGGCGCGCTGACCTTCCTCGCCCGCACCCTCGGCCGCCTCGACCGCGAGGCCATCGCCGCGATGTCCGAGGCCGAGCGGGATGCCTGGGCCCGCGCCAAGGCCGACGCCTTCCCCAACGCCACCGTCGAGTGGAAGGAGGTCGGCGCCCGGAAGGTCGTCTTCGAGGTGACGGCCTGTCGCCTGGTCCAGCTGCTCCACCACGTCGGGGAAGAACAGCTCTCCCCCCTGTTCTGCAAGGGTGACGGGCGCTACTTTGGCGAGGTCGAGCCAGGGACGGAGCTGATCCGCCCCACCACCATCGCGGCGGGCGACGACCGCTGCCGCTTCACCATCCGGGGGACGGACGGGTGATCAAGTTCGTGCACTGGACCATCGTGGTCACGCTGTTGCTGCAGGCGCTGTACTGCGGCTTCCAGGTGTTCGTGTCGATGCAGCCGGAGGGCCTGTCGGGGCCCATGTGGCGCCACGCCGCCGACCTTCCGTTCGAGTGGATGGTGGTGCGCCGCATGTACGCGATCGAGGGCTGGGTCGCCTTTGGCGCGCTGGCCATCTACCTGGGCGTCACGGAGCTGCGGCCACGGCTGCATAGAGAGGGTCCATGAAGGCCATCGAGACATCGTCCTACGGGCCCCCCGACGTGCTGCGCGTCGTCGACCGGCCCGAGCCCTCCCTGGAGCGCCCCGACGACGTGCGGCTGCGGGTGCTCGCCGCGGCCATCAACCCCATCGACTGGAAGATCCGCGCCGGCGTCCAGCGAGGGGCCATCCACCTGAAGCTCCCCCATGTGCAGGGCCTCGACGTGTGCGGAGAGGTGCTGGAGGTCGGACCGGCCGTCACCCGCTTCGCCGTCGGCGACGTCGTCTATGGCTGCCCGGACCACCGGCGGGACGGGGCCTACGCGGAGCAGGTGGTGGTGGTCGAGGGGTCCCTCGCCCCCAAGCCGACCCGCATCGACCCGGTGCAGGCGGCCTCCCTGCCCCTCGCCGGACTCACTGCGTGGCAGTGCCTGCTGCCGCGCCTCGCCGAGCGACCCGGTCAGCGGGTGCTCGTGCAGGCGGGCAGCGGCGGGGTCGGGTCCCTGGCCATCCAGATCGCCAAGCACCACGGTGCCTGGGTCGCCACCACCTGCTCCGCACGCAACGCCGAGATGGTGCGGGGGCTCGGCGCCGACGAGGTGGTGGACTACCGCACGACCCACTGGTGGGAGGTCCTCGAGGACCTCGACGTGGTGCTCGACGCCCTGGGTGGCGAGGAGCGGGAGCGAGCGCTGCAGGCCCTGGGAAGGGGGGGACGGTTGGCGTCCATCGTCAGCGGGATGCCCACGAACACCAAGCGCTACGGGCCCTACCTGGGGCTTGTCGCTACGGCGCTCGGCGTCGCGGGCCTGTGGCTGAGGGGGCGCCTCCGTGGGGTCGACGCGGCCACGGTCATCAAGCGCAACGACGCGGCTCAGCTCGAGGCCTTGGCCGCCCTCGTCGACGACGGCCACGTGGAGCCCGTGGTGGACCGGACCTACCCGCTGGCCGAGGCCGCCGACGCCCATGCCTACGGGGAGACGGGGCGCATTCGGGGCAAGGTCGTGCTGGTCCCCTGAGGGCTCACTCGGGGCGCATCAGGGCCACGAGCTGATCGAGGGCGGCACCCCAGCCGTCGAGGAAGCCCATCTCGGCGTGCTGCTTGCACGCTTCTTCGTTGGCGTGGCGGACGACGGCCACGTAGCGGGTGCCGCCGCTTCCCACAGGTACCAGGTGCAGCGTGGCGGTCATGAAGGCGCTGCCGTTGGGACGGTAGCCGGCCCCCAGCGCATCGGTCCACACCAGCCGTCGCAGGGGCTCCACCGCCAGGTAGCAGCCGTCGCTGGGCATCTCCTCTCCCTCGGGGGAGCGCATCACGGTGCGGAACAGCCCACCGGGCCGAACGTCGAGCTCGCAGGAGGCCGTGCTCCACGGGGCGGGGGTGAACCACTGCACCAGGAGCTCGGGCTCGGTCCAGGCCCGCCACACGAGGTGTGCCGGCACGTCGATCACGCGGTCGAGGACCAGATCGAGCTTCGGGTCGAGGTCCCCGAGGCCCAGGGCGTCGTCGACGAGGTGCTCCGCGAGGTTGGCGTAGGTGTCCTCCATGCCCTGGGGCATCGGCGAGTCGAGGACGGCGTCGCGGACGGCCTCGCTGGCGTAGCGGAGCCGAAGGAGCACGGTCGTCTGGCCGCCGACGTCGACGAACCACGTGGTGATGTGGCCCTCGCCGTGGGTCCAGTCGTCGTCGAAGCGCTCGGTGGTGTCGAGTCGGAGGTACGGCTCGATGCGGACGAACGTGCCCGACAGGCCCATCTCGCCCCACTCGTACCGGAACGTGCCGCCCTCCCGAAGGTCGACCTCGCAGCGGGTCATGTCGTTGCCTGGGGTGCCGAGCCACCGCTTCAGCTGCTCGGGGTCGGTGTGGGCCCGCCATACCCGCTCCACGGAGGCGGGGAAGGTGCGGCTCATCACGATCTCGTGGGTGCCCACGGCGTGGGTGGAGAGGGAGCCGCCCGGGTCTCCCAGGAGCTGTGCCAGCCGGCGGAGCGTGCCCCGTCCGCCCTCGATGGCATGGTGCTCCTCGACGACCTGGCGAAGGGCCTCCTCGCTGGGGAAGGTGAGGTTCAGCGAGACCTCCGTACCGGTCGAGCGACGTCGAAGCTGGATCTCGGAGCGAAACACCACCTCGCCATCGCCGAGGCTCTCGTAGGCGATGCGCCGACCCGGCTCCACCGCCGTGAAGCGGACGTGGTTGGGGAAGCGCCCGTGCTCGGGGTGGATCATGTCGTAGTGCCAGCTGCCGCCCTCGCGGAGCTCGAACGAGGTGGTGATCGTCTCGAAGCCCTCGGGACCCCACCAGGCTCGGAGCGCCTCGGGGGTGGTGAAGGCAGCGAAGACCCGCTCGGGGGGAAAGGGAAGCTCACGGCGGATCGTGATGGAACGACCTTGGATCTCGGCATCAGACATCGGGGTCTCCGTCGGCCTTCTCGGCCGCGTGCGTGGTGCGGAGGAAGGCGTCGAGCCGGTCGAACCGGGCCTCCCATGTGCGTCGAACGGCGTCGGCCCAGTCGCGGACCTCGGCCAGGGGCTCGGGGTCGAGCTCCCACAGGCGCTGACGACCCTCCCGCCGGTCCCGGACGAGCCCGGCCTCTGCCAGCACACCCAGGTGCTTGCGGATGGCCTGACGGGACATGCCCGTGCCCTCGGCGAGCTCCGTGGTGGAGCGGGCTCGCTCGACCTGGAGGCGGGTGACCAACGACAGGCGAGTGGCGTCGGCCAGGGCAGCGAAGACGAGGGGATCAGGGGTGGGACGAGCGACCATGGGCAACCTCTGGGTTGCGTATAAGGCGCCGTCCCCGAACACGCAACCAGAGGGTTGCGTAAAGCCGACGTCAGCCCTCCTGGGGCAGCTGGCAGTTCATCATCCAGGGGATGCCGAAGCGGTCGATCACCTTGCCGAAGCGAGCGCTCCAGAAGGTGTTCTCCACGGGCATCTCGACCTGCCCACCCTCCGCGAGGGCGGCGAAGGCCTGGTCGAGGGCTCCTGGCTCGTCGAACTCCAGCAGCACGCTGGCGTGGGTGCCACGGTCGAGGGTGCGATCAGGGGGAAGGTCCGAGAGGTAGACGCGGCTGCCGCCGATCTGCAGGCCACAGTGCATCACGCGGTCGGCCATGGCCTCGGGCACGTCCCCGGGCATGTCCTTCCAGTGCATGATCTCGGCCACCTCGGCGCCGAGGGCGCTCCGGTACAGCTCGATGGCGTCGGCTCCTTCGCCGGCGAAGTTCAGGTAGGCACTGGCAGTCTGGGTCATGGCGATCTCCGTTGGGGTCCGTCCTCCGTGGACGGACACCCTCAGGACGATGCCGCTCCCCGAGACTCATCGGTGGCGGAGAAAAAAGGCGCTCCCTGCGAGGCGGTGTCGGACGTCCAGGTCGGTGGGAGGCCGAAGATCGGGAAGAGGCGCTCGACGTCGAGGAAGGTGGTGATCTCTGCGATGCGGTCGCCGCGGGGCACGAGGCGGACGATGCCCCAAGGGGTGGCCCCACCGTGGCGGTATTGGGCGAAGCCCGGCGCGCCGTTGACCTCCAGCGGTACGGCGACGGACCCCTCGCACTCCGCGCCCGGACCTGCCAGGAAGCTGCGGACGTGGTCAGGGCCCTGGACCCACAGCGGAATGGGGGGCATGTCGAAGCGGACGTCGTCGGTGAGCAGCTGGACGAGGGCGTCGAGGTCGTAGCGGACGAAGGCCTCGACGTAGCGCTGGGCCGCAGCATGGTCGGGGGCGACGGGCTCGGGGCTGGGCTCCCGGGTCTTCAGGGTGGCGCGGGCCCGCTGCAGGGCGCTGTTCACGGCGGGGACGGAGGTGTCGAGGCCCTCGGCCACCTCCTTTGCGGTCCAGCCGAGCACCTGGGTGAGCAACAGCGCGGCACGCTGGGTGGGGGGCAGGTGCTGGAGGGCCGTCACGAAGGCCAGCTGGACGCTCTGGCGCTGGCTCACGCGCTCCGCGGGGTCGTCGGAGCGGGGGAGCCAGGCCCCGGGCATCGGCTCGACCCAGCCGTCGGGGTCGCCGAAGGTGATGGGGTCGGCGGGGGTGCCGGGCGGCCGGTCGACGGGTCGCTCCCGACGGGCTCGCACGCGGAGGGCGTCGATGCACACGTTGGTGGCGATGGAGGTCAGCCAGCGACGCAGGGAGCTGCGTCCCTCGAAGCCCTCGGCGGCCCGGACCGCGCGGAGCAGCGTCTCCTGGACGGCGTCCTCGGCGTCCACGGAGGAGCCGAGCATGCGGTAGCAGTGGGTGAGGAGCAGGGGACGGTGGGCGCGCAGTGCGGTGGCGTCGAGGGTCATCGGTCAGCCTCGGTAGAGGGCCTCGTAGGCGTCGAGCGCCGGACCCGCGGGGAAGCGCTCTACGGCACGGGCTCGGGCGGCCGCAGCGTAACAGGGCCCGTCGAGCACTTCGCACACGGCCTCGGCGAAGCGCGGGATGCGGTCCTCGCCGTCGTGCACCAGGCGGCCGCAGTGGCCGTCGCGCCCCAGGACCTCCGGCAGGCCTCCGACGTTGGTGGCCACCACGGGAACCCCGCTGGCGAGGGCCTCCAGGGCCGCCAGCCCGAAGGACTCGGTGGCGCTGGGGAGCACGAACACGTCGGCCTGGCGCAGCAGGGCCGGGAGGCGATCTCCGGGGTCCGCGATGCGAAGGGAGGGCATCGGCGCCTCGGCCAGGGAGGCGTCGACGGCCTCGGCGTCGGGCCCGTCGCCGAGGATCAGCAGGCGGACCGGGCGCTGACGGTGCACCTGGGCGGCGATGTCGACCACCTCCCGGGCCCGCTTGAGGGGACGCAGGTTCGACACGTGGATGAGCAGCGGCTCCGAGCCGGGGAGGCCGTCGATGGGCTCGTGGGCCTCGGCGGGGCGGAAGTGGTCCAGGTCGACGAAGTTGGGGATCACCTCGATGGGGAGGCCCGGCAGCTGCAGCTTGACCCTGGTGACCGTCGCCAGCCAGCGGGAGGGCGTGGTGACCGCGTCGCTCCGCTGGATCGCCCGGCGGGTGATCGGCAGGTAGCTCGGGTCGGTGCCGACCAGGGTGATGTCGGTGCCGTGGAGGGTGGTGACCACCCGGAGGCGGTCGCCGAGGATGTCCTTGGCCAGCCAGGCCGCCGCGGCGTGGGGCAGGGCGTAGTGGGCATGGACAACGTCGAGGCCATGGGTGTGGGCGACGTCGACCAGGCGGGAGGCCAGGGCCAGCGTGTAGGGCGTGTGCTGGAACACGTGGTAGTGCTTGGCGTCGACCTGGTGGACGTGGACCCGGGGATGGGCACGCAGCCGGTAGGGCTCGCTCCGGGTGACGAAGTGGACCTCGTGGCCCCGCTCGGCCATGGCCAGGCCGACCTGGGTGGCGAGGATGCCGCTACCCCCGATGGACGGGTAGCAGGCGATGCCGATGGACAGGGGCTTCATGGCGCCCCTCTATGGGGTCTCGGCCGCGGCCGCCGGGGGTGCGACGAACCGAGACACCCCCGATGCCACGTCCCCTCGACGATCGAGCGGAGGGTCCGGAGGTCTTTCCCCGGATGTCCCCGGGCGCCGAGTCTGCTCGAGGGGGACAGCTGACGAGGAGCTTCCGAACCGTCGAAACAGAGGGGGCGTCTCGTGCAGGGTGTCCTTGCGTGGCACGCCCCTTCCGGAGCGAGCCTGGGAGGTCTACGGATCCCTGGAGGCCGGCACCCGACCGCCGACCGCTCGGAGTCTCCATGCGCCCCCTCGAGTCCTTCCTCGCCACGCTGCACGACCACCGGGGGCCGCTGTGCACCCAACGGCTCGATGCCCTTCGAGACGCACTCGGGCGCCTCGCGCGCTGTGGGAGCGAGCTGGAGCGAGCCGTCGACCTGCAGACGCCGGACGCGGTGCTGTTCCAGGACGGAGAGCACGGTCCCCGGCTGCTGGCACACCTCGCCACCCAGGGCACCTACCTGCCTCCTCACGACCATGGAGAGGCCTGGGTCCTCTACGCGGTGATCAGCGGTGCCATGGCGATCGGCACGTGGGGCCACGTCCCTCAGGGCGACGGCCGTGTGCGTCTGGTGCGACGGTCTCGGTCCCGGGTGGTGGCAGGGGACGTTCACGCCTTCCTTCCTGGAGACATCCACGACACCTTCGTGGTCACCGAGACGGTGCGCATGCTTCGTCTCACGTCGTGCGACGTCGCGGCAGAGCGGGCGGCGGGTCGCATGCAGGTCTTCGAGAACCCAGACGGCTGACCGCGGCTCCGGCGCAGACGTTCCGCAGCGTCCGACGAAGCCAGCGGTGCGCCGGATCCGCGTGGTCCCGCGGGTGCCACGTCATCGCGACCGGCACCTGGTCCAGCTCGAACGGGAGGGTGAAGCTGGTGAGTCCCTGGCGCATCGACGCCGTGTGGAGGTCGGGGACCGTGGCCACGTGGTCGGTGGTGCGGATGAGGGCCAGGGCGGTGGAGAAGCCGGCCACCACGGTGTGGATGCTGCGGCGAAGCCCCCGTGCGGCGAGGGCCTGGTCCACGCGCCCGGTCGGATGGACGGCCGCGTGCCGGTGGGTCTCGACATGGCGGGCCGAGGCGTAGGCCTCCGCGGTCACGGGCCCCTGGGCCAGGGGGTTCTCGGAGTGGACCACGCCGATGAACCTGTCTCGGAGCAGGGTCTGGGTGCGGAGCTCTGGCCCCGCGCCCGCGGCCGTGACTCCTACGACCAGGTCTGCCTCGCCTCGCCGAAGGGCGGCTGTACGCCCGTCCGTCGCTGGATGGAAGTGCACGCTGACCCCCGGTGCCTCGGCCTCGACGGCACGGAGGAGCTCCCCCCCGAAGGCCTCGACGAATCCCTCTCCAGCCACGACGCGGAAGGTTCGTCGCAGCGTCGCGAGCTCCGGGGTCTCCTCCGGGCGTAGGAGCCCCGCCGCTGCCTCGACCAGGGAGCGTGCGGAGGCGGCCAGGGCCAGGGCGCGAGGCGTCGGGACCAGCTCGCGCCCGGCCCGCACCAGGAGCGGGTCGCCGGTGAGCTGCCGCAACCGCGCGAGCTGCCGGCTCGTCGCCGAGCTGGACAGCCCGAGTCGCTCCGACGCACGGGTGACGCTCCGCTCCTCGAGGAGAACGGCCAGGCCGTAGAGCAGGTTGAGATCGGGACGCTCCATGTCGCTCCGTAGCGTCGGTCGAACCACAGCGCTCGACCGTGTGGGCTACTCGGCGACCTCCGCGGCCTGGCCGGCCAGCATGGCACCCTCCTCCAACACCAGCAGGCGCACCCGGGAGACGGCCAGCAGGCGGTCGTGGTCGTCGCGGATCTCGGCCTCCCACAGCTGCGTTCGCCGCCCGGTGTGGACCGGGGTGGCCGTGGCGTGGAGCGTGCCCTCTCGGGCCGCCCTCAGGAAGGAGGTCTGGTTGTCGGTGCCGATGATGCGACGGTCGAGCCCCGCGGAGGCGGCGGCTCCCCACGAGCACAGGGACTCGGCGATGGCGGCGTAGACCCCGCCGTGCACGACGCCGTAGGGTTGGTGGAGGTGGGGACCGACCGGCGCGGCCCCCTCCACCCGCTCGGCACTGACGTGGGTGAAGCGCAGGCCGAGGGTGGCGTCGAAGCCGCGGGGCTCCTGGGCGAGGGCGGTGAGGTCCATGGGGGCTCCGGTCAGCGGGTCGGCACGAGCACGGGCAGCGCGTCGTGCTCCGCGAAGTGGGCCACCGGGTCGTGGACGGGGACCGGGGCCCCCAGCAGGTAGGGCTCCCCGTGGGCGACGCCGATGCTGGCGCCCCAGTAGCGGTCCCGGGCGTCGATGGCGGACAGGCCGAGGGGGCGGTTGATCAGCGTGGGCTCCCCCTCGCCGAACTGGCTGACGTGGGCGGCGACCGCCCGTGCCTTCACGTCGGCCACGGCGGAGATGTCGACGACGAGATCGGGCCGGACCTCGTGGCGCTGGGGGTAGTGGAGGATGCGGCGGGGGCGATGGGGCTCCCCGAGGTCGGGGCGATGCTGGCGCAGCCCGGCCAGGAAGGCGGCTCGACGGCACAGGGCGCCGGCCTCGCTGTGGTCGGGATGCCGGGCCTCGGTGTGGGGGGCCAGGAGCAGCGCAGGCTGCAGCTCGCGGATCTGGGCGACGAGGGCGTCGACGTGGGCGTCGTCGGTCTCCCGGAGGCCTCCGTCGGGAAGGGCGAGGTTGCGTCGCTCGTGCACGCCCAGGATCTGCGCGGCGTCGGCGGCCTCGGCGGCCCGGACCTCGACGGTGCCGTTGGTGGCGAGCTCGCCGCGGGTCAGGTCGAGCAGGATGACGGCCTGGCCTCGCTGAGCGGCCAGGGCGAGCCAGCCGCCGCAGGAGAGCTCGACGTCGTCGGGATGGGCACCCACGGCCAGCAGGTCGATCACAGCGTCACGTCCACGAGGGAGGGGTCGAAGGGACGCGCCGTATCGAGGAGACGGCGGATGAGCGCGTCGGGGCCGACCCGGGCGCCGAAGGTCGGCCACGCCAGCACCCGCTCCTGGGGCGCGTCGTCGGGGCAAATACGGGCCCGGAGCCGGTCGAGTCGGTCGCTGGTGACGCCATCCTTGCGGGCCAGGGTGCGTCGGTAGCGGTCGGAGAGCTTGGCCGCCTTGTGCTCCAGCGAGCCGATGGTCTTGGTCACCATCTTGTGGAGGTTGTGATCGACGGCCTCCGCCTCGGTGGCGAAGGCCCGCAGCTGCTCGAGGCCCGCGGTGATCGCGGCGGCGACGTCGTCGGGCTCGGTGTGGCCGTCGCCCGCGGACCCCAGGGCCAGCAGCACCTGGTCGCGGGGAGCACAGGCTTCGTCCGGGGTGAGTCCGAGGCGGTCGAGGAGCTTGTGGGCGGGGTCGTCGAGGAGCCGGAAGCGGGCGCGGTGGGCGATGAGCGGCACCGGGAGGTCGAAGAGCGGCCACAGCGGCGGGAGCTGGGCGAGGTAGGCGAGCTCGCCGGGGCCGCCCACGTAGCAGGCGGTGGGGAGCCAGGTGTCCTGGAGGATGGGGCGCAGGAGCGCGGAGGTGCTGTGGGGACCGGCGCGGACGGCGTCGTCGGAGAGGGTGCGGTCGGTGCCCACGAGGGACCAGCCAGCCCTTTGGCTCTGACACCGGTAGCGGGGGTCGCCGAGGCCGTCGGGGTGCACGAAGGACAGGGGGGCGCCGGGACGGACGTGGACGGGGACGCGGTCGCCGCGGGCCTCCAGGACCTCGGCCCGGGCGAGGAGGGCCTCGGCGATGGGGCCGGCCTGCTCGATGGCCCGGGCGTGCACGGGAGCGGCGGCGGCCTGCAGCGCCGGATCGGCGGCGTCGACGAAGAGGAGGCCGTGCTCGGCGAGGAGCCGCTGCATGACCGGCAGGAAGGCCTGAGACCAGCTCACGTCGGGCCGGTGGGTGTCGCGGAACCAGCCCTCCACCTGCGAGCCGTAGGGAAGGCCGCCCAGGGCATGGGAGAGGACGTCGAGGGCGTCGTGGATCGACGACCCCAAAAGCTGATCGGCGACCCGGCAGCCTGCGCGCGCGGGGTCGGCGTCGACCGTCGCTCGGTGGAGCTCGCCGTCGGTACCGAGCAGGGTGGCCGTGCGGATCTCGTCGACGTCGTGGTCCTCGTCCTGGATCCAGAAGACCGGGGCACAGGGGATGCCGGTCTCCTCCTGGAGGGCCCGGGCGTTCACGATGGCGGCGGTGGCCTTGTGGAGGGTGTAGAGCGGCCCGCCGAACAGGCCGCACTGCTGCCCGGTCACCACCGCGACCCCCTGGGCGAGGGCATCGATGCTGCGTTCCTGAGCCGACGTCGTGGCGTGCTGGGCGACGTGGTCGAGGACGGCAGGGTCCACGGGTCGTCGGGCTCGCTGGGTGGCGGCGAGACGCTGGGCGGGGTCGTGGACGTCGGGGAGCTCGGACATGTGCGCCGACTCTATGGACTTTGCCGGGTCGATGGAGCGGACGCGACGAATGGAGACACCGGGGAGCTGTCGTGCCTCGCGGTCGACCCAGCGTGGTACCGACTCTGGCGGTTCCTGTTCGTCGGGGTATAGACCGGGACTCTGGGGGGAGAACCATGGTTGTCATCGCAGGCATGGCCTTGGCGGGGCCCATCGCGTTCGAAGACTGGAGCGACCGGGTCGACGTCGAGGTGGTCGGTTCCTCCGACGGGCTGCACGGCGTGGCGCTGTTCGATGTCGACCTCGACGGCGATCTCGACATCTGGCACACCAACGGACTGCGCGGGTACAGCCTGCTCCTCGAGAACGACGGCAGGGGTGGACTCACCGAAGTCCATGGGGACTGGCTGATCCCTGACGGGGGCGCCCACTCCGGCGTGCTGGCCGTGGACTTCGACGGCGACGGACGCACGGACGTCCTGGAGCTGAGCGACGGCTCGATGACCAAGCTCGTCATGTCCCCTTCGCGGCTGCTCTGGAACAAGGGAGACCACTTCGAGGTCGCGCCGCCGTCCGTGCTGTCCGACCTGCTCCCGCCCTCCCAGCTGGTGGCGACCGCTGCCGACATCGATCTCGACGGCGACCTGGACCTGTTCGTGGGCGCGCCCGGTCGCTTGCGTCGAAACCTGCCGGATGCCAGCGTCCTCCTCCGCAACGACGGAGGCACGTTCACCGACATCACCGCGTCGGCGGGGATGCCCGACCTGCTCTCCTGTGCGGCGGCCTTCGTCCACCTCGACGGCGACGCCTACCCGGACCTCGTCTCGGGCGGCTGCCTGTTCGGCCCCCACACCGTCCGGCACTTCGTGAACCAGGGCGATGGAACCTTCGTCGACGTCGGCCTGGACGAGCGCATGTGGGAGGTCGGCTGGTGGATGGGGGTGGCCGCCGCGGACTTCGACGAGGACGGCACCACCGACCTGTTCATGACCAACATCGGCGCCGACGCTGGCGCCGCCCATGCCCTGTACCTCCGCGAGGAGGAGGACCCGATGTGGGTGGAGTCGGCCGACCAGGGCGGGGTCGACGCGGCCCAGTACGCCTGGGGCGTCACCGCCCCGGACTTCGACAACGACGGCCATGCGGACCTCTTCTTCGCGGGGAATCCCCGCAACCCCGACATCGCCGAGTTCGGCTCGCCGGGGAGGCTGTTCGCCGGTGACGGAACGGGCGGCTTCGCCGCGATGGACCTCCCCGTGGATCTGACCGAGCGGTCGGCCTCGGGGGTGGCCCAGGGGGATCTCGACGGCGACGGCTTCCCGGACGTCGTGGTGGGGGTTGGTCACGACCCGGTGACCCTCGAGCCGGGCCTGCCCGTGGTGCTCCACAACACCGGGAATGGGAACGGCTGGCTCACGGTGGAGCTGTCCCAGGAGCTGCCGAACGGCGCGGCCGTCGGTGCCTTGGTGGTCGCGACCACCCCCGATGGCACCCGCCAGCGTCGCCAGGTGCAGGCAGGCACGTCCTTCGGCTCCACGGAGTCCCTGTGGCCGACGATCGGCCTGGGGGAGCACACCGCGGCCGAGGTAGACGTCCGCTGGCCCGACGGTACCTGGGAGCACTTCGGGACGGTCGACGCCGAGCAGCGGCTGCGGCTCGTCCGTGGTGGCGGGCTCCCACAGGGCGTAGGCCGGGCGTCGCGCGGAGGAGACGCCGGGGGCTGTGTGGTCGCCCGGGGCGGACCGGGCTGGGTCTGGGCCCGTCGCCGCTGAGCGGCGCTACGCGGCGATCGAGACGCCCTGCATCTCGTCCAGCAGCTTCTGGCCCTTGGGTCGCAGCGTGTCCCACATGAAGCGGCGTACGTCGAGCAGGTCGCGGGGCGTCAGGCCGGCTTCCACCATGGCCTCCCTGGTCGCTCGGGCCACACGACGAGCCCGGCGATAGCTACGTCGGTTCACCTTCCGGGTGATGTGGGTGCCGGGCTTGATCTCCAGCGCCTGGAGCTGGAAGGCGCGGCGCTTCACGCACACATGCTCGTCGGGGAACACGAGGGCGGGGAAGACGGTGGCCAGGGGCCAGCTCGGCGCGTCGGGAAGGGAGCTGCGCAGGGTCTTGACCCAGGCGCTGAAGCGCTTGCGGAAGCGGTCGCGTCCGTGGAGGAGCCGGTACAGGCCCAGGGCGAAGGCCTTGTGGTCGTCCGGAGCGAGGGCCGCCACGAGCTTGTGACCCTTGCTGGGCTTCACGAGGGTGGTGCGCTCCAGGATGCCGAGGGCCGTGCCCACGACGTCGTCGAAGCGCTCCTCGGCGATGGCTTGCTGGAGCGTCGCCTTGGACAAGCCCTGCTGGGCGAGGGCCATCTCCTCTTCGACGTGGCGCTTGCACAGCGAGCCGCCGTCGCGGGTCCGGGCGGCATCGACGTAGGCGTCTCCGTCGAAGCCTCCGTCGTAGAGCGCCTGGAAGACGGCGACCTGCTCGGCGAAGGTCATGACGGGCGGCTTCTCGGCCCGGGCCTGCTGGGCAGCGCGCTCGGCGATGACCTGCTGCTGCTCGTCGGCGAGGGCCTCGAACACGTCGTCGAGGTCGGCCCGGTCGGGATCGACGGGCTCGAGGAGGTGGTAGAAGCCCTTCTTGAAGGCCCGCATCTCGCCGTCCTCGAACCGCACACGTCGCCGCGAACGCTCCTCCTTCACCCACAGGCCTACGCCCCATTGTGGGCGTTCGGTGTGGACGAACAGGCGTTCCTCCGGGTCGACGGTGTTGGGATCGGTCAGACGGTTGGGAAGCGTGAGCATAGGAACCTTGGGCGTGGTTGCCCGATGCGTCTGCGCGGTCACCACATGCGACGGCGACGCGACCGGGGGAGAGGGACGCGCCTCGACGCTCATCCCTCGCGGCGTTGCGAGGGCAGAGCGAAAGCGCTGTCCATACGTCATCTTAGCGCAGAACTATTGGCATGTCAAGGGCGACGGGCCTAGAGGGCGCTCATCTCCCACGTGCCGGCCGCGCCGATGTCGCTGTTCCAGTCCCCGGAGGCCGAGCAGCTGTCGAAGTCGTAGAGCCCCTCCACGCAGACGGCACTCTTGCAGCCCGTCACGTTGCCCGCAGCGTCGACCTCGGCGTCGGCCGACAGGCTGAGCCCGACGGCCACGAAGTCGATGGCCAGGGTGCCGTTCTTCTCGAGCACGCCGGTCACGTCGCCGGACTCGTCGCCTACGAAGACGCCCTCGTGGGTGCCCGAGCAGGCGGTGAGCTCCGGGGAGACCTCGCGGTTGCAGGCGGCGAGCAACAGCAGCCAGGCGGTTCGATGCATGGGACCTCCGAGGCCAGCATGCCTCGTCGGTGCCTGCTTCGTCACGTCAATCGTCGTCGCCGCCGCCGCCGCCCACGCAGGAGTAGGAGTTCGAGCCGAACGTGCAGCGCTTGGCGTAGTCGGCGGTGAAGCCGCTCCGGATGAAGCACCCGTCCAGGCCGAGCCCGTTGTCGGAGCTCTCGGCCACGAAGGCCTCCAGGTCGGGGCAGGAGCCGTCGTCCGGGATGCTGATGATCAGCTCCTGTTCGACGTCGATGACCTCGCCCCCGTCGTCGACCCGCCACTGCAGATCGACGTCGATGGCGTCGCAGCCGTCCCAGCCGTTGAACGGGATCTCGGCGACGGTGCCGCCGCTGTAGATGGTACCGTCCACGTCGAGGGTGACCTCGGGGTCGCTGCGGCCGCAGTTGTTGTCGTCGTCACACCACTGGACCTCGATGGAGGTGCCCTCGTCGTCGACGGCCAGGGCGAAGTACTCGGCGAGGATCAGGGGAAAGTCGACGTCCGCCTCCTCCAGGTCGCCGCAGGTCTCGTCGTCGGGGGAGGAGAACGCGTCGTAGGGCACGAAGAGCAGCGTCTTCCCGGCCTCCTTCTTGGAGATGCCGGGGTCCCGGGGTCCGCCTCCGCACGCAAGGGACACAGCGCCGATCAGGGTGACGACGGTGAGGGTAGGGGTGTACTTCATGGCTTCCTCCGCAGTAGGTCGTGTCGAGACGCTCGCGGTACCCATGTCATTCGGGTCCGCCGATCCATCGACTCAAAGCCGGCTCAAAGGTCGGCCGACACGACGCCGCCGGGGATGTGACGAGGGGTGACGACCGCCCGCCGCCGTGGACGTTACCCACGCCGCGACCGTGGAGGACCCCCTGACCCCCTGGCTCGTCGCCGCTACTGCTCTCGCCGCCCCCTCGTCCTCGGAGCTGCTCGCCCGCCTCGAGCGCCTGCAGCACCCGAGCCGCGTGCTCTACGTCGCCGCCCACCCCGACGACGAGAACACCCGCCTCATCGCCTGGCTCGTGGGGGACCGGGGTGCGGACGTGACCTACCTGTCGCTGACCCGGGGAGGGGGGGGCCAGAACCTCGTGGGGGGCGAGCAGTCCGAGCTCCTGGGCGTGCTCCGCACCGGCGAGCTCCTCGCCGCTCGCGCCGTCGACGGCGGCAGCCAGCGCTTCACCCGCGCCCGGGACTTCGGGTACAGCAAGTCCGCCGAGGAGTCCCTGGCGATCTGGGGCCACGACGAGGTCCTCCGCGACGTGGTGCAGGTGGTCCGGGAGGTCCGACCCGACGTGGTCGTGACCCGCTTCGGCCCGGACGACCAGAGCCACGGCCACCATGTGGCGTCCGCCCGTCTCGCCGCCGAGGCCATCGCCCTGGCCGCCGACCCCGCCTACGTCCTCGACGGCACCGAGCCGTGGACGGTGCGAATGGCCTGGCGCAACGAGAGCCACTGGCGCATCGACGACGACACCGACACGTCGGCGTGGCACCGGGTCGACGTCGGCACCTACGACGCCCGGGTCGGCCAGAGCTGGGGGGAGGTGGCGGCCAGGGCCCGCACCATGCACAAGTCCCAGGGCTTCGGCGCCGCTCCTCAGGTGGGGCCGCAGCTGGAGTACTTCACGCCGCTGAAGGGCACGTCGATGGAGGCGCCGCCGGTCAGCGAGGACCCGTTCGGCATGCTGGCGACGTCGTGGGCGCACCTGCCGGGCGGCAGGGCCGTCGACAAGGAGCTGGCCCGGGCGGTGAAGCGCTTCGACCCAGCCGCTCCGGCGGCCTCCCTCGACGAGCTCGCGGCGGTCCACGGCGCGCTGTCGAGCATCGATCATCCCGACGCCCGCGCTGCCATGGCCGACGTCGAGCGCTGGCTGCGGGACGCCGTCGGACTGGTCGTCACCGCTCGCGCCGAGACCCCGGAGGTGCGGGCCGGGGCGGAGATCCCGGTGTCCGTCCGCATCCTGCAGCGCACGGGGCCCGCCGTCGTTCGCATCGACGGTGCGCAGCTCGCCGGGGCGAAGGTCACGCCGCCGGCCCTGCTGGTTCCGCACGCTGCCCTCGAGTCGGAGACCCGGCTCCTGGTTCCGCGTGCCGGTCCCACGGTTCCCCACTGGCTCGCCGAGGCCCCCACGGCCGCCCGCTACACCCACCCCGAGGGGCCCGAGCGGGTCGCCCCCGACACTCCTGCACCCTTCCATCTCGCCCTCGAGCTCAGCGTGGCCGGCGTCCCCATGCAGGTCGACGTGCCCGTCACCCACGCGGTCACCGACCGCATCCACGGGGAGCGGGTCGAGGTCGTCCACGTGCTTCCGGCCCTCACGGCCACCCCGCTGCGCGCCTCCCGCCTCGTCCCGGTCGGCGCCGCGGCCGAGCTCACCGTGGCCCTCCGCGCCCACGGCGACGGCCCCGCCGAGGCCACCGTCCGCTTCGTCGCCCCGGAGGGCGTGACGGTCGAGCCCGCCGAGCTGTCGATCGCCCTCGACGCCAGGGGACGTCGGGACGTGGTCCTCACCCTCAGGCCCAGTGACGTCGCCCCCGACGAGCCGCTCCGCATCCTCGTCGACGACGCACCGGCCCACCGGGTCGACGTCCTCGACCACCCCCACATCCCGCGACGCCCCGTCCTGCGCCCGGCCGAGGTCCACGTCGCCCCGGTCGCCTTGGACCGCGGCGGGGTGGAGCGGGTCGCCTACGTCCAGGGCTCGGGCGACACCGTCGATCAGGCCCTCGTCGACCTCGGCTACGACGTACGCCCCCTCACGCCGGACACCCTCCGCGAGGCCCTGTCCGCGGGCGCCCTCGACGACGTCGACGCCCTGGTCTTCGGTATCCGCGCCCTCAACACCCACCCCGAGCTCCTCGACCTGCTCCCCGCCGTCGAGGACTGGGTCGCCGCGGGTCGTGTCGCCCTGGTCCAGTACAACACCAGCTCCCGCTGGACCGTGCTCCCGCCCCTCGGCCCCGGCGAGGTCCAGATCGCCCGCGATCGGGTCACCGACGAGACCGCCGCCGTCACCTGGGTCGACCCCGACGACCGCCTCGCCACCTGGCCCAATGCCCTGACCGACGACGACTTCGCCGGCTGGGTGCAGGAGCGCGGCCTGTACTTCGCGTCCTCCTGGAGCGACGCCAGCCGCCCGGTCTTCGAGCTCGCCGACCCCGACGCGGAGCCCAGCCGCGGCGCCCTCGTGGTCACGCCCCACGGCGACGGCGCCTTCGTCTACGGCGGCATCTCCTGGTTCCGCCAGCTGCCTGCGGGGGTGTCCGGGGCGGCCCGTCTGCTGGCCAACGTCCTCGCCCTGGCCCAGGAGCCGGCGGAATGAGCGACGAGCCCGACGAACTCGACGCCCCGCCCCCCGTCCTCGGCACGTGGCGCAACCTGTATGCGCTGGTGATCGCCGTGCTCTTCGGACAGATCGCGCTGTACGGCGTCATCACCTGGTGGCTGTCGTGAGCACCGTCGACCTCCTCGTCCTCCTGGTCACCGTGCTCTCCATCGCCGGCTACGGGGTGTGGAAGACGGCCCGGGGCCAGTCCGCCAAGAGCTACCTCAAGGGTGAGGGGCTCGCGTGGCCCACCATCGGGCTGTCGATCATGGCGACCCAGGCCAGCGCCATCACCTTCCTCTCCGTGCCGGGTCTCGCCTACGAAGACGGCCTGCGCTTCGTGCAGTTCTACTTCGGCATGCCGCTGGCGATGGTGGTGATCTGCGTGGTCTTCGTGCCGATCTACTACGGGCTGGGGGTCTACACCGCCTACGAGTACCTGGAGCAGCGCTTCGACGTGCGGGTCCGGGTCTTCGCCGCCACGCTCTTCCTCATCGGCCGCGGTCTGGCCGCCGGCATCAGCATCTACGCGCCGGCCATCGTGCTGTCGGCCGTGCTGGGCTGGTCCCTGAACCTGATGAACCTGCTCATCGGGCTGGTCGTCATCGTCTACACGGTCACGGGGGGTGCCAAGGCCGTCAGCCAGACCCAGAAGCAGCAGATGGTGGTCATCCTCCTGGGGATGTTCGCGGCCGGCGGTGTGATCTGGGCCTCCCTCCCGGAGGCTGTCGGCGTGCTCGACGTGGCGCGGCTCTCGGGCGCCCTGGGCCGGGTCAACATCATCCAGACCGAGCTCGACCCCAACTCCCGCTACACGGTGTGGTCCGGCCTGACCGGCGGCTTCTTCCTGGCGCTGTCGTACTTCGGCACCGACCAGAGCCAGGTGCAGCGCTACCTGGGCGGCGCGAGCCTCACCGAGAGCCGCCTGGGCCTGCTGTTCAACGGCCTCCTGAAGATCCCGATGCAGATGGCGCTGCTGTGCATCGGCCTGCTGGTCTTCGCCTTCTACGTCTTCGAGCGCCCCCCTCTGCTGTTCAACGACAGCCTCCAGGCGCGTGCCCTCGACACCGACGCCGCCGAGCAGATCGAGGCCATCGACGCGGCCTACGGGGAGGCCCACGCCGACCGACGCCGCGCGGCGGAGGCCTTCCTCGCCGGAGACCCTGGCGCCCGAGAGGCCCTGACCGAGGCCCAGGCTCGGATGGACACGGCCCGCACCGAGGCCAAGGCCGCAGTGACCGACGCCCTGCCCCGCGCGGAGACCAAGGATGCCGACTACATCTTCATCCGCTTCGTGCTCCGCAAGCTCCCCCAGGGCCTGGTCGGCCTGCTGGTGGCGTCGATCCTGATGGCGGCGATGAGCAGCACCGCCAGCGAGCTCGCCTCCCTGGGCAGCACCAGCGTCATCGACGGCTACAAGCGCCTGTTCGCGCGGGACGCCTCCGACGCCCAGCTGGTGCGT
>Ga0213839_1000543_pt1 | contig 41669 bp, 30 predicted proteins | sample SWPATP21_FD_160075 | JGI IMG/M metagenome (GOLD analysis project Ga0213839, IMG submission 160075) | Coastal seawater microbial communities from Marineland, Florida, United States - SWPA TP2 #1 | ecosystem: Environmental > Aquatic > Marine > Coastal | place: USA: Florida | collected 2016-08-14
GATCCGTGGCACCGCCAAGCTCACTGCCGGCGACACGATCTCGGTGGGAACGCTCTCGCTGAAGGTGGTGAGTCGCGGCACCGATGCCGGGCAGGGCCCGAAGCGCAAGGCCATCGCTGTGGAGGAGGTGGGCTCCGGCCTGCGGCATCCCCTGCGCGCAGGTCGCTTGCTGGTGGGCTCCGCAGAGGATGCCGACCTGCGGGTGCCCGATGCCGATGCCCCCTACGTCGCCGAGTTCGCCGTGCACGGCCCCGACGACTGCATGGTGCAGATGGGCACCGAGGACTTCGCCCTGGAGCTCGGCGAGGAGATCGAGGTCTCCGGGATCCGCTTCCGCCTGGTGGAGGTCGACGAGACCCGCGCCCCCACCCTGCAGCCCGCGGCCGACCGCTTCCCCTACCGGATCGAGGCCTCCCTCGATGGCCCCACCGGGCCCTACGCAGAGGTCACCCACCTCCGCACCGGCGCCTCCTGCCGCATCGAGGCGGAGACCCGCGCCATCCTCATGTTCCTGCTGACCCAGCAGGTCGAGAAGCAGAAGTCCGAGGCGGTCCCCGCCGACGAGGTGGGCTGGGCCCCAGATGACGACATCATCGTCGGCGTGTGGGGCCGGAGCGGCCTGTCCGACGGCGCCAATCGCCTGAAGGTCCTGGTCCACCGGCTCCGAGCCGAGCTGAAGAAGGCTGGCCTCGACCCGTGGCTCATCGAGCGCCGCCGCCGCTACATCCGAGCCCGCGTCCGCGAGGCCCGGACGACCTGAGCGCTGGGTCGTGCCTTCCGTGGCCCGAGAGCCGGGTCAGTCCTTGGGCGCCACCTGATCGTGGAGCTCCCGCGCCCGTCGCACGGTGACGTGGTTGAAGCCCAGCACCGGACCCGCCTGGGCCAGGCCTGCGTCGAGGAGCTGCCAGGCCAGCATCGGGTCGCGCCGGTTCCGGGCCGCCTTGGCGCGGTCGAGAAGCAACGACAGCTGGGCCTCCACGGCCACCTTGGTGTCCGGGTCCTGATCCCCGAGCACGGAGCGATGCAGGCTCGCGGCGGGGTCGATCCAGCCGAGGGCCTCGTCCATGCGACCGAGGCCGATGTAGAAGCGTCCCAGCTCCAGGTAGCGGCGAGCCACGTCGATGGAGTCGTCGCCCCAGAGCCTCCGCTCGACGTCGAGGGCCTCGAGGATCAAGCCCTCGGCCTCTTCCGTTCGGCCGCGGTGGAGCTCCAGGTTGGCCCACTCGGACAGCCGGTTGGGGAGCTCCTCGTGGGGGTGGCCGAGGGTCGCCTCCTGCTGTCGTGTCCACCGCAGGCAGGCCTCGACGGCGCGGGTGCCTCCCTCGAGCTGCCCCGAGCGGGAGAGGGAGATGCCGAGCGCGAAGGCGAGCGCGGCGCCCTCGGCATCCATCGGCTGCTTGGACCGAGCGTCGTGGACCGGACCGAGCACCCGGGCCGCTCGCTCCCACTGCTGGGCCCGCGCCAGGGCGAGGCCGTAGCTGCGGGCGCGGGTACGGGTGCGGGCATGGTCGGCCCCGTGCTCGGCCCGACACGCGGTCCAGGCCTGCTCCAGCAGGTCGATGGCTTCGTCCAAGCGGTCCTGCATCAGCAGCACCTCGGCCAGCTGTGCCGCGACGAGGTCGATGGTGCGGGGCTGTAGACGCTTCCGGAGCTCCAGGGCCCGGCGCAGGGCCTCGGCGCCCGCGGTGGGATCTCCCTGGCGGACCCGATGGGTGCCAACGTTGCCCGCGACGATGGCGAGCCGCATGTCGCTCACGCCGTGGCTCCGCAGGCCCGCGTAGGCCTTCTCCAGGAGCTGCCCCCCCTCGGCCATCTTCCCGGCCCTCTGGACCAGCGCGCCGAGGGCTCCGAGCTCCATGTAGGTGTCCGGGTGGTCCTGCCCGACCACCCGGGCTCGGATGTCGAGGAGGGCACGGCTGGCCGCCAGCGCGGGCCGCAGGTCGTTCTGCTGGGTCCAGAAGTCCCGAAGGCGGGAGAGCTGCCGGAGGCCCGCGGCCTGGGGGGGCACCTTGAGGAGCTGCGGAGGCACGCCGGCCAGGGCTTCGCCCCAGGATGCACCCAGGCCGCCGTCCTGGAGGAAGCGCTGACCTCCGTCCGGAAACAGGCGGGCCAGGAGCTTGGGTGCGGCAGCAACCGTGTCCAACCGTCCTCCTTCGTGGCGCGAAGCCTACCGCAGGCCGGCCTTGCGTCGCACCCACCAGGCGATGCCTGCGAACAGCAGCGTCCACAGCGCCAGCGCCGGAGCCCGCCACAGCGCCGTCTCCCGGCGATCGTCGACGACGTGACCGGCGTCGGGGTCGAGGAGCAAGGGCCCGAGCTCGCCCGGGGGATGGAGCCGACCGCCGAGCTCCCCGGTCCACCAGTCGAGGAAGCGGGCGTCGGGTGCGACCTCGTCGAGCTCCGGGTCCCGATCGGTGACGGCGAAGACGGAGCTGGCCGTGCCCACGACCCGCTCGCCGACCCGCACCTCGGCCTCGACCCGGTGGGTGCCGGAGGGACCGGCCTCCCAGGGCACGACGACCTCTCCGTCGAGGTTCGTGCGCCCCTCGAGGGTGGTGAGCTCACCGTCGTGCTCGATGGTCACCGACACCTTCGCGTCGGGCTGCGGAGCGAAGCCGGCGTCGCGGGCCCGCACCACCACCCGCACCTCGTCGCCCACGGCGTAGTTCTCGCGGGGGGTGTCCACGGTGACCCGGCTGGTGGTGCTGTCCTTCATGAGCCAGCGGACGCTGTTCTTCCACAGCCGCAGGTAGGCCTGGTTCCCCCGGCCCTCCCCCGCCTCGGCCAGGCTGTAGCGCCAGGAGCTGTCGACGGTCAGGGCCATGGTGCGTCCCTGCTTGACCTCCCGCACGGAGAGCACGGGCAGGGGCGAGCCGTCGGGCGTTCGGAGCGTGGGGTGCTCCAGCAGCGCCTTGGCCCCCGGCACGAGCCCCATGGGGCGGTTCGTGCCGTCGAGGGGCACCAGGCGGCTCCACCACTCCCGGTTCTCGGTGGGGTCGGCAGAGAGACGGGTGATGGGATGCCGGGCCCCCGCCTCGGTGAGCTGCGGCTGGAAGGGCTTGAGGTCTGGCTGGACCGGCGTGGCAGAGAGCTCCACGGGCAGCACGGTGGCGAGCGGCGTCCCGGCGTAGTCGCCGAGGGAGAAGGAGCGGTCGCCCCCCACCATCACCAGGGCGCCTCCCTCCTCCACGTAGGTCTGGAGGTTCTGGAGGAGCCGCGAGCCGCTGTACTGGAAGTACGGGACGTAGTCGAAGTTCTGGAAGACGACGACATCGAAGGTGCCGAGGTCCTCCTCGAAGAGGCGCTCATAGGGGAACTGGATGAGGGACAGCTCTTCGTCGCGGTAGGCCCCCGTCACGTCGCCGGGGGTGCGCAGGATGAAGAAGCTGACCAGCTGCACGCTGGGATCGCCCTTGAGGAAGCGTCGGAGGAACTTCACGTCCCAGGACGGGGCACCGGCCACCTGGAGCACCCGGATGCGGTCCCGCACCACGCGGACCACGACGGGCATCTCGTTGTTGGCGGGGACCGCGTCACCCTCGTACACGGGCACGCTGACGGTGTAGGCGAAGCGGCCCGCATCTTCGGCGGTGACCTCGAAGGCGACCTCGGCATCCCCGTTGTCGTCGAGGGTGACGGTGCGCTTGGTGACCGTGGACCCGTCGCGGGCGAGGGTGACGGGCACGTCGCCACGGACTCCCTCCGCGTGGATGCGGGCCGTGATGCGGAAGGGGGAGCGGATGAACGCGTAGCCGCCGGCGTCCACCGAGCGGACGGCGAGGTCCTCGAGCTGAGTGGCCGCCCCCACCTGGAAGACGGTGAGGGGCCCCTGGAGAGGCTCGGGGGCTGGCGGCTCGCCGGTCGAGAACTCCCGCCGGAGCGCCCCTCGGTCGAGGCCATCGGTCACCACCACCACGCCGGCGAGCTTCTCTCCCGCGAGCCGGTCGGCGACCCGGTCCAGCGCCGCGCCGAGCTGGGTGTCGTCGCCGTCGTAGGCGTCGGGCAGGCCCGTGCGGAGCTCGCCGTCGAAGTGGAAGACCTCGACCTCGTCGGCCTCCCGCTGCACATGATCGACGATGGCCTGGACGGCCGCCGACCGGGGGACCCCCTCCTCCAGGATGGACATGCTGGTGGAGCCATCGACGAGGAGCGCGACGCGGCCCGGCTCGACCCGTCCTTCCTCCTCCACCCACGTGGGGCCAGCGAGGGCCACCACCACGCCGACGAGGGCCAGGGCCCAGCAGCCCAGCTCCAGGAGGCGCTGGGGCAGTGGACGCTCCCGCACCCCCGCGGCCAGGAGCGCGATGGCGGCGGCGGCAAGCGCCATGGCCACCATCCAGGTGGGGCTGGTCCACACCAGACCCCCTTGCTCCCCCAGCTCGCCACCGAGCCAGAACGCGACCAGCTGCTCGCCCCAGCCCCTCATTCGAGCCGTCCTTCCCGCATCAGCTGGCGGACGTGGGCCTGGTCCTTCTTGTAGTTGGCCGTCAAGGCGTAGAGGATCAGGTTGATGCCGAGCTTGAGGGCTTCGCGGCGCTGGCGGGGACCATCCGGCACGACGCTGTTGGCGTCTCGACCGTCATCGCGACGGTCGAGGGCGCCCGACAGGTCGTTCCGCATGTACATGAGCGGGGTGAGGTTGCCGACCGTGACCCCCTCCATGACCCGCGCACGGGCCACTCGACCCACCGGCTGATCGACGAAGAAGAAGCTCCGGTAGACGGAGTGGTCCGCGGGGAGCGGCGACAGGGGGCGGGTGGGGAACAGGCGTCGGACGAGCTGGCGCACGCTGTCGTCGAAGGGGCTCTTCTCGGTGCCCGTCGTGTCGTCGATCAGCAGGAAGCCTCCGTAGGACAGGTACCGGGTCAGCTGCTCGAGCGCGGTCTCGTCGAGGGCAGGAAGACCCGCCTCGCCGATCAGCACCGTGAACGGATGGGCGAAGAGCTCGGGATCGCTCGGGGAGACGACCACCGACGCCGGCTCGCACTCCACCGAGGTGGTCTGGATGGTCTCGTAGAGCAGGCGCTTCCACGCGTTGGGGCGGGACAGCGTGCCCTCCCCGAGGTCGAGCTCGGCGATGTCGACCCGGGTGGGCGCCCCGAAGCCGTGAGCCAGCTGGGGCACGGCGCCCGTCGCTGCAAGGGCTGCGAGGAGCTGTCGACGGGTGAGGCGCGTCACGGTTCACCTCCGGTGTGGCCTTCGGGACGGCGTAGCTGGAGCAGCGCCTGAAGCACCATCGCGAGCAGGCCCAGGGCCCACAGAGGGCGCGCCAGGTCGACCCGCTGGGTGAGGAGCTCGGGGTCGAGGTCCCGCTCGACCGCCTCGACGCTCATCCCCGCCCGCACGTCGCTCTCCTCCGGGAGGGTGTTGACGGCGACCCAGGCCAGGGAGGGCCCCGACGCCAGCTGGACCTCGAAGGCACCGGGCCGCTCGGGGGTGAACACGAGGGTGCTCCCCTCGATGCGGCTCGGCTGCTCCTCCCCCTGGGGACCGAGGACGCGGGGGTCGACGTTGAGATCCGGCAGGGGAACCTCGACCCGTCGACCGACCACGCCGTCGATCCGAAGGGCGCGGCTGCCGGCGTCGCCGCCCAGCACCCCGACCATGCGCTGCATCATCGGCATGAACACCGCCTGCAGCGGAAGGTCGCTCCAGCCCATGTCGACCGAGGTGGTCCACACCAGGACGCGGCCGGCGCCGACCCTACGCTCGACGAGGGCAGGCAGGCCGTTGTCCCAGCGCATCAGCACCCGGGTGTCGTCGTCCTCGACCAGCTCATCGAAGGTGAGCACGGTGTGAGCCTTCACACGGGTGAAGCCCTGTCGACCCGAGCGGCGGAAGGGGGCGAACAGGTCCTCCTGGGCGTCGGGGAGCGTGAGGGGCACCCCCTCCTCGTCGACCGATGCGATAGCCCGGGGGAGCCGCAGACGCGCCGGCAGGATGGCCCCCAGGGCGGCGTTGTACCGATCCGCCGTGACGTTGTCGCCCCCTGAGATCACCACGGCCCCTCCCCGCCGCACGAAGTCCACCAGGCGTGGGCCGTACGGCCTGGGATCGGCGACGTTGGCCAGGAAGACGACCCGGTGCTCTTCGGCGTCGAGCTCGAGGAGGCCCGCAGGCGGCGTGACGTCGAGGGTGAGACCCGACTGCAGACCGCCCCAGGGGGCCAGCGCCCGCTCCAGGAAGTAGACCTCCGACCGAATGGGGGTGTCGCCGGGGTCGCCGTCGACGACCAGCACGCGGCTCGCGCCGACCCGGGGAAGGTGGAAGTAGCGGGCGTCGTCGAGGGGAAGATCCGGGTCCTCGCAGCGCACCTCGCCCACGCCCCCCTGGGCCTCGTTGGGGATGGTGATGCCCTCTTCCCCCTCCCCCATCGGCGGCAGGTCGGCGAAGACGCGGATGTTGGCGCCGTCGGGGAGGGTGACCTCGCAGGGAAGCTCCATGGGGTCCGGGCCGTAGTTCATCGCCCGGAAGCGGACCTGGCCCCCCTCGAGGCCGTCGCCGTAGGTCGCCGCCAGGAGGGCGACGTTCCGCGGTGGATCGACGAAGACCCGCTGCGGCAAGACCGAGGAGCCCTGCTCCACCAGGGCCGCGATCTCGGACTGGGCGGCGCGGACCTGCTCCGGACCCGCCTCGTCGCTGAACAGGAGCACCTCGCCGGGCTCCCCGCCGAGGAGGCGTCGTGCCTCCAGCAGGGCCCCACGGAGGTCGGAGCCTCCGTAGGTGGGCGTGAGCCCCTGGAGCGCAGCCTCCAGGCGGCCTCGATCGGTGGTGAGCTCGCTGGTGAGCTTCACGGCCTGGTCGTCGTAGAAGACGAGGCCGACCTGCACGGCGTCGGGGAGCTGGCGAAGGGTCTCGGTGGCCCGCGCCGTGGCCTCCTGGAGGAGGGTGCTGCTGGCGATCTCGCCGTCGGCGATGCCGAGCCCGCCTCGCACCGCCCCCATGGACATGGAGCGGTCCACCACCAGCACGACCCGACCGCTCCCCCCGTACTCGGGGACGCCTCCCGGGTAGGTCAGGTCCAGCCCCGTCGCCGCCAGGACCAGCGCCACCAGGGCCAGGAGCCGGACCAGGAGCAGGGGGAGGTCCTTCACGCGACGTCGGCGCTTGAGCCGCTTCACCACCCGCTGGAGGAGCAGCATCGCCCCGAAGGCCTGTCGGTCCCTGGGCACCTGACGGGCCATGTGGGCGAGCACGGGCAGGGCCAGGGCAGCGCTCAGCAACAACGCGAGGGGGGCGGCGACACCGAAGCTCATCGGCCCCTCCGGCCGACCCGCACGTCGTCGAGGATGGCCGCCTGGACGATCTCGGCGAGCTCGCGGTCGGTGGGCACCGGCAGGTAGCGGCCCCCGAAGCGGACGACGCCCCCACGGACCTCGTCGACGTACTCCCGAGCCACCTCCTCGAAGGCCTGCTGGGCGCCGGCGGGGTCGACGGCGAGCTCCTCCCCCGTCTCGGGACTGTAGAACAGCGCCGGCTGCTGGAAGCCCAGGCGCCACTCCCTCGGGTCGTAGACGTGGAAGAAGCGCAGGTCGGCACCCCGACGTGCAAAGGCGGACAGGGCCGGAAGCCATGCGCCCGGCTCCTCCATGCCGTCGGACACGAGGGCCACCCAGCTCCGGCGCCGAACGCGACTGCCGACCCTCACCAGGGCCTCCCGCAGCTTCGCGACGCCGCCCGGACGTACCGAGGCGAGGAGGAGGAACAGCAGCTGCAGGTGGTTGCGCCCTCCTCGTGGAGGCAAGGACGTGTGGGGCACGCCATCCCCCGCGACGATCTCCAGGCCGACGGGCTCACCGTGACGATGGAGGAAGTAGAGGAGCGTGGCGGCGAGGACGAGGGCGTAGCCGGCCTTGCTCCCCTCCAGGTCGGGCCGGACGCTGTGGCTGCCCTCCGTGCCCGTCGCGAGGTCCCCGGACAGATCCAGGACCACCGTGCAAGGTAGCTCCGTCTCGGTCTCGAAGCGCTTCACCACCAGCCGGTCGGAGCGGCCCCAGACCCGCCAGTCGAGCCCGCGCAGGTCCATGCCCGGCAGGTACTCCTGGTAGTCGGCGAACTCGATGGCCTGCCCCACGCGACGGGAGCGGTGCTCCCCCATGAGGAGGGCATCGGTGAGGGTGCGCGCCCGCAGGTGGAGGTGCCGGACCCGGGCGAGGGTCTCGGCATCCCACACGGCGGTGGCTTCGGTTCCGGCGGGTGCCGTGGCCACGGATCAGGGCCCCACTTCTTCCAGGATCTCGGCCACGACCTGGTCGGCAGTGATGCCGGAGGCTTCGGCCTCGAAGTTGAGCAGCACGCGGTGCCGAAGGACGGCCCCCGCCACAGCCCGCACGTCGTCGCGGGTGGGGACCTCCCGTCCGCGGAGCGCGGCCCAGGCCCTGGCGCCCACAGCCAGGTACTGACTGGCACGGGGACCCGCGCCCCAGCGAATCCACCGGGTGGCTCGGCCGGGGTCGGCCCCCGACAGCGGAGGGCGCGTCGCGGCGGTGAGCTTCACGCAGTAGGACACGACATCGCCGTTGGCGGGCAGCCGCCGGAGCAGCCCCTGGAAGGCCAGCAAGTCCTCCACGCTGAGCACCTGACGGGCCGTGGCCATCTCGCCGACGGTGGTGCGGCGGACGATCTCCTCCTCCTCCTCCAGGCTCGGGTAGCCGACCGGCACGGAGAACATGAAGCGGTCCTGCTGAGCCTCGGGAAGGGGGTAGGTGCCCTCCTGCTCCACGGGGTTCTGGGTGGCGAAGACCAGGAAGGGCTTGCCGAGGTCGTAGGTCTTCCCCGACGCGGTGACGGCCCGCTCCTGCATCGCCTGGAGCAACGCCGCCTGGGTCTTGGGTGGCGTCCGGTTGATCTCGTCGGCGAGGAGCAGGTTGGTGAACACGGGGCCCTTCACGAAGCGGAGGACCCGCTGCCCGGTGGCCTTGTCCTCCTCGAGGACGTCGGTGCCGGTGATGTCGCTCGGCATCAGGTCGGGGGTGAACTGGATGCGACCGAAGGAGATGCCCACGGCCTCCGCGACGGTGCTGACCAGCAGGGTCTTGGCCAGGCCGGGCACCCCCACGAACAGGCAGTGCCCGTTGGCGAAGAGGGCCGCGAGCAGGCGGTCCACCACGTCGGTCTGGCCGACCACCACCTCTCCGATGGCCTCGAGCAGGGCCTCCCGGGTGGGGGCCAGCCGCTCGAACAGCGCCACGTCGTCCATCATTGCTCCTCGGACAGGGCCGCCTCGACGGCACCCTCGATGTTGTTCACGGCAGCCTCGCCGCCGCCGACTTGTACCTTCCGGATCCGCCCCGTGGGATCGATCACGAAGGCGGTGGGCAGCGCCGTCACCCCGAAGCGCTGGGCCACGCTGCCCCCTCGGTCGATGCCGATCGGGTAGGTGACGGGGCTCTTGGAGAGGAAGCCCTTCACCTTGGCCACGGGCTCGTCGGTGACGCCGACGATCACCAGGTCGTCTCGGCTGTCGTGGAGCTCCGAGAGGTGGGGCATCGTGGCACGGCACGGGCCGCACCATGTGGCCCAGAAGTCCAGCACGACCACCTTCCCCGCGAAGTCGTCGGGCCCCAGCGGGTTCCCGTCGACCCCGAGGACCGACCAGTCGGGCGCCAGCTCCCCCTCGAACTTCTCCGCGAGGGCCGAGCGGTCGCTGGCTGGGATGGGCTCGTAGTCGGGGAGCTCGTAGTCCCCTTCGCGGGTGTGGATGGGCTCGGGCTCCTCGTCGGCGCCGCCCCGTCGCCGGATCTGGGCGAAGGTGGCGTACCGCTCGGCCTCGTCGACGCGACCCAGCTCCCGGTTCCACTGCTCGAGGGCGCCGAGGACCTCGGGGTCGAAGGGGTTGAGGAGGAAGGCCTCCTCCATCTCCTCGGCGGCCGCCTCGGGCTCCCCGAGCTTCTTGAGCACCACGCCGAGGGTCTTCCTCGAGAGCGTGAAGTCCGGGTAGTCCCTCAGGCTCTGCTCCAGGCCGGACCGGGCCTGCTGGAGGTGGCCGAGGTCGAGGTGCGCCTGAGCCATTCGGTTCGAGAGCAGGGGGGACGGTGGCTCGTCGTTCGGGATGGCCTTGGCGTACTCCACGAGGCTGGCGGCGGTGTGGCCCGCCTCCCGCAGGATGTCGCCCAGCGTCACGAACTTGGCGAGGTCCTCCCGCTCGGCGAGGACGGGGTCGATGTCGAGGTCGTCTCCGCCTTCCAGGACCGTGGGGAGCTCCGACAGCTGCCGCTCCATCAGGTCGAGCTGGGACACCCAGGCCTTCCAGCCCGCCTCGAGGGCGGCGAAGTCGGCGAAGCCGGCCTCCTCGGCGAGAGCGACCCGTGGGTCGACGCCCTCACGAACCCGGGGCAGCACGCGGGTCAGGACGTCTTCCCCACCCTCCTCGAAGGCGAAGGCCATCAGCGTGGCCAGCTGGGTGTAGGCCAGCGCCGCACGCTCGGCGGTGGGCAGCTTCGCCAGCGACGGGTGCATCTCGTCGAAGGTGACGAAGTCGTCCTTGCGGAGGGCCTGGGCGAGCAGCCCCTGCTGTCGGACGCTGAGCTCGAAGCGGTCCTTGCCATCCCGCCAGCGGTTGTCCAGGTACTTGGCGATGGCCTCCTGGAGCCAGACGGGCGCGTTGTCTGCGGTGTGGTGGGCGACCACGATGTGGATGTACTCGTGGGCGGTGGTGTCCTGCCAGTCGTAGCCGCGGGACAGCACCCTCGGGCTGGTGATGAGGAGTCGCGACCACTTGGCGAGCCCCACCACCCCCGTGGTGCGTACGTCGGAGCTCATCAGGGAGCTGGCGGCGATGAAGGAGCGGGCGTCCGGGTACAGCTCCACCCGCGTGACGCCCGGCGGGGAGCCACCCAGCAGCGGCGCGATGTGGCGGTCACTGCGCCGGACGGCGTCGAGGGCATCGTCCTTGAGGATGGCGTCGATGCCGGGCCGGTAGCGGACCTCGAAGCGACCCTCCCGGTGCGCCACCCACCCCGAGGTCGCGTACATGGTGCGCTCGTACAGGGCGAGCTCGTCGTAGCGGTCCTCCCATCCCTTGTCGACCGCGGCCTTCAGGGCGTCGTAGGCCTCCGGAAAGCGACCGGCGAAGAAGTGGGTGTCCGCCTGGGCCGCCAGCAGGCCGGCGTCGGAACGGATGGCCTGCCCACTCATGGTGAGGGCCTTCTCCGCGCAGGGGACGTCGTAGCGGTCGAGGCACTCGCGGACGGAGGCGGGGTAGGCGGCGAGGGCCACCCCGATGGCGAACAGGAAGCTCGTCATTGGTGCACCAGCTCCTCGTAGTAGCGCTTCTTCATGGCTCGATACTCGTCGGGGACGTCCCCCTCCATCCCCTCGAGCAGGGCCCGTCGATACTCCTCGGGCGTGCGGAACTCCTCCCTGGAGGGAATGTCCAGGTCGGTGCGGCGGTCCGTGCCATCCGTGCCATCCCTGTCGCCTTCACCGCCCTCACCGTCGTTGCCGGGGTCCTGCCCCTGGCCCCCCTGCCCGGAGCCCTGGGCCTGCTGACGGGCCTGCTGGGCGGCCTGCTCCAGGCTCTGTTGGGCGTCGCGGAGCCGCTGGCTGGCCACCCCCTGCTCCCCCTCGGCTTGCATGGGCTGCCCCTGCCCGAGGTCGTCGCTGGCGGACTGCATCCGCTCGCTGGCCTCGTCGAGCGCTTCCTCCATTCCCTGGGGCTGCACGGGCATCTGCTGCTGGAGCTGCTGGGCCTGCTCCTGGGCCTGCTGGAGCTCGTTCTGGAGCTCCCTCTGCTCGTCCTGGAGCTGCTCCGCCTTGTCCTGCATCTCTGGGGAGGTCTGGGACGTGGCCTGCTCGAGCTGCTCGAGGAGCTTGCCGATCCGCGCGAGCTGCTGTCGCAGGGCAGCCATTGGTGCCAGGCCGGGACCTTCTCGGCTCCCCTCGTCGAGGCTGCGGCGCAGGGCCACCTCACTGGCCGACCAGCCGAGCTCGGCCCGCTGCCAGGAGTCCCGCGCCCCACGCAGGTCGCGGGCCACCACCCCGTTGCGAAGCCGCCGGCTGTCGTCGAGGGCACGCTCTACACGGCTGAGCTCCCAGAACGGCCGGTCGGCCGCCGCGACGCCCTCCTGGTAGGCCTCTGCCGCCTGCGCGTGCTCCTCGGCCAGCTCCTGCAGCTGGCTCCACAGCTCCGCCGCCTTCTTCGCCTGCTCGCCGCCCTCCTCCTGCTGCAGCTGCCGTGTGCGCTCCTTGAGCTCGTCCTGGCGTTCGGCGAGCTGCTCCAGCTGCTGCGCGAGCTCGTCGGCCTGCTGCAGGGAGTCGTCCTGCTCCCCCTGGCGACGCTCCATGTCTTCCTGGACGCCGCCGGCGAGCTGCTGGAGCTGCTCGGCGAGGCGCTTCATCAGCTCCCGGGCCTCCTCCTCGTCGCCCCTCGCCAGGGCCTCCCGCACCTGCTCCATCAGGTCCGTGAGCTCCCCCTCCCGCTGGTTGATGAACTCCCGGAGCCCGCCGTCCTCCAGCTGGTCCGCGGCCTGCATCATCTCTGCCAGCATGCGCTGAAGCTGGTCGAGCCGAGCCATCATCTCCTGGAGGTCCGGGTCTTCCTGTTGGAGCTCCTCCTCGATGGCCCTGGACAGCTGGTCGAGGTTCTGAGCCATCTCGCGGACCCGCTCCATCGCTCGTCCGCGCTGCATGCGATGGAAGGCGAGGATGGCCTCCTCCAGCGACACGATGGCGTCGTCGCGGAGCTCGGCGGTGACCTGGAAGGCCGCGTCCTTGGGAATCTCCTCGCTGCTGGGCTCGAAGGCCACCTGGGTGTAGCGGATGAGCTCGGTGCCCGACTGGGTGACGTCGTCCATCAGAGCGGCGTCCAGCTGGTCCCGGAGAAGCCCGGACCAGGCCTCCTCCACGGCCTGGAACAGATCCCGGTAGCGGCCCGCCAGCTCCTCGCCGTAGGCGGCCATCTCGCCGCTGGTGGTGCGCCGCCCCATCGGCGACCCCTCGGCCTGCCCCGGAGGCCACGGATCGGTGAGGTGCTCCGCCAGCACGGGAAGCATCAGCGTGAGCAGCTCGGACTGCCGTCGGGCCGCCCGTCGGTCCAGACCGCGGGCCCCCAGCACCACGATCTCCACCGGCGCCGACTGGCCCACCTTCGAGCCGGAGATGGTGTCGTTGTCCCAGGCAGCGACCCGCAGCTCCACGCGGTCTCCGGGGCCGAGGCCCAGCTCGGCGGGCGTGGTGCCGTGCCGGTCGAACACCTCCGCGCGACGGTCCACCATCTGGTAGAGAGGCACGCCGACGTCGATGCCCCCCAGCTGCAGAGACACCTTCTCGATGCCGAAGTCGTCTCGCGCCCGCCAGTCGATCGTGAGGAGGTCGTCGACCGCCACCTCGATCGGGCTCTCCCTCCCCAGGTCCACGGTGACATCCGGAGGAAGGTCGGCCATCGGTTCGATGACGTACTCGCGGCTCTTCTCGGGCTCCCCTCCCCGGTAGAGGAGGAGCTGGTACGTCCCTTCCTGGTCGGAGACGTCGAAGCGGCCGGAGACCTGCCGACCCTCTTCGTCGATCTTGGCGTCGAGGCGTCGCCCGTAGGCCTCGAGGCCCGCAGCTTCCACGGGGTCGGCGGACCGAGCCGTGATCTCGACCGTGGTTCCCGGGGGAGCCTGCACGTCGCCCGTGCTGTTGGGCACGACCTTGTCTTCCAGGCCGGTGTAGGCCGGGTAGCGGTAGCGAATCACCAGATCGCCGACCCTGGCCTCGGGCTCCGTGCCCTCGCCGATCTGTGCCTCGAGGGCCGCTGCCACGCCCGCTCCGGCAGCCCACCAGCGCAGCACCCCGAGCGGCCCACCTGGCGCCGCCAGGGCGAGGACCAGCACGACGAGCCACGAGGCCGCCCCCACCACGACACGGCCGACGGACGGGCGGCTGGGGTGGACCCGGGCCGGGTTCACGTCCACCAGGACCGCCGCCGCACGACGGGCGACGAGGGCGACCATCGCGGGGGACTCCTGACCGGAGGTACGCTCGGACGGCTCCACCCGCTCTACCGCCGTGCTGAGGCGGCCCTGCAGCGCCGGTGTGAGCGCCTCGACGAGTCGCGCCTGACGGCGTCGGTCCCCCGCAGCACGCCAGCGAGCGAGGAGCGGTGCACCCGCCGCGAACCACGCGCCGATCCCGCCCAGCAGCACGACGCCGAGCACGACCGACGGGCGGTCCCAGCGCAGCCAGGCCGCCAGCACCAACCAGGCCGCCAGCACCGCCACCAGCGCAGCAGACTGACCGCCGACGCGCAGGAGCAGCAGCCCTTGCTCGCGGCGGATCAGCCCCTCGACGAACTGGCGAATGCGACTCAGGTCTTCGGGCACCGTCTCCCCTCTGCACCCTTGGGCCTAACCATGCCACCCAGCTCGCCGGGCGGGCCCATCCGGGCGTTGACGCCTCGTGACAGGACGGCCTCGCACCCTACCACCGGACGGCGGACCCGGGACGGCCGCCCTCGGACGCTCCTCCAACGGTGCGGATCCCGAGGGCTTACCCGCAGGGGGTCAGATCTTTCGGAACACACCCACCGCGACACCGATGACCGCCACCTCCCCCGCGCTGCGGGAGACGTAGATCGGCTCCATGGAGGCGTTGGCAGGCTGGAGGCGAATCAGGTCGCCCTCCTTGTAGATGCGCTTCACCGTGGCCTCGCCGTCGACGAGGACGACCGCGATCTCGCCATCGCGAGCCTCGTCCTTCTTGCGAACGAAGAGGTAGTCGCCGTCGTGGATTCCGTCTTCGATCATCGAGTCCCCTGTGACGATCAGCGCGAAGACCTTCCCCCCGGGGGGGACCATGCTGGCATCCACTCGGACCGTGCCCTCGTAGTTCTCCTCCGCCAGCAACGGCAGCCCCGCGGCGATGCGCCCGAGGAGGGGGAGATTGACCACCGAGTCGTCTTCGATGAAGCCCACGGCCTTGGTGGTGAGGCGCAGGGACCGCGGCCGCCCCGGCTTGCCCACCCGCTCCACGTAGCCCTTCTTCACCAGGGCCTTGATGTGGTCGCTCACGGCGTTCGTCGAGTTGATCTTCATGGCGTTGCCGATCTCCCGGTAGGAGGGAACGACACCGTGATGATCGTGGTAGCCGCGAAGGAACTCCAGCAACTCGGTCTGACGGGGGGACAGGTCGTCCATGGGAACCTCGAGGCGGGCCGCGTGCGGCACTGGACACATGTGTGGTGAACACGTGAACAGTATGGGAGCGCCCCTCGAACGTCAACCCACTGCGTTCCGCGAGGTGCCAGCGGGGCCGGTCCGCTCAGACCGGGCCCCGTCGAGGCTGGGATCTCACCGGCTCACGGTGCGCCACGCCACGCGGACATGGTCGACCCGGTAGCGACCCGCGATCGAGGTCGAGTCGACGACGGCCCGGACCTGCAGCCGGTCGACCGTGGCCTCCGCCATGCCCCCGGCGAAGGGCACGGAGGCGATGACCTGCGGCTCGCCACATCCCACCTCCTCCACCGTCATGAACGTGGAGCCGCCGGAGCACATGCCGAAGCAGTTGAAGTCTGCCGTGGTGACCTTCAGGACCGCGCAGCCGTCGGGGTCCAGCTGCGCCACGCCCTCGGAGGTGATGGTCGCCACGGTGGCAGGCTCCGAGGCCGGCAGGGTGCGGGGGTCCTTCGCCGCCAGCATCCGGCCGGCACCGAGGGGCCGCTCCTGCGGGATGGGGTCGACGAAGATCGGCACCCCCTCCGCGGTGAGCTTGAGCGCTCCCCGCTCGTACCCGGGGGACTTTGCGGCCGCCTCGAGGAGCTCGCGGTGGCTGTCGGCGAAGATGGGGTCGGCGCTGCCTCCGTAGAAGGCTGCCACGTCGGCCAGGAGCGCTTCTCGACCGTTGGCCGTGAACGCGACGGCCGCGGGACGCCCCTCCTTGAAGTCGAGCAGGTTGACGTGGCGGACGCACCCGAAGGTGAGCTCCTTGATCTGGCCCATCGCGGTGAGGACCTGGGCCTTGATGCCCGGGAAGGCATCCTCGCAGATGAGGTAGTGAACGGGCTCGTGGATTCCTCGCTCCGCCAGGAAGCCCGCCATGCGTGCAGGCTCACGCATCACCACCCGCACCGGCTTCAGCGGAACGTCGGGAAGGAGCTCGGTGGTGACCGCCTCCGCCGGGTCGCCCCCTTCATCCGCGGGGTCGACCTCCTCTCCTGCCACCCGGGGACGGGTCCAGACGACCACGCCGTCGTGGCCGGAGATCTTGTACTCACCCTGGTCGTAGACGTAGTCGATGCCGGCGCAGTTCTGCGGGGCCAGGCCCGCTGCGGCCCCGAAGCCTTCGGCCTCCGAGTGGCAGTCGGGCGGAAGCTCGCCGATCTGGCGCCAGCTGCCGTCGGCGTTGAACGTGATGACGATCACCCGCTTCGAGCCCTCGGCCAGCCACACCTCGTCGAGCCCGTCGTAGTCGCCGTCGTCGACCTTTCGAATCCGCAGATCGGAGACCCGGATCCCTCGCTCCCGTGCGAAGGCGGGTGGCACCGCGAGCTTGTCGCTGCTGTACGTGGCGGACTGCCGGATCTTCTTGCCGTCCGGCGCCGACAGGACGGGCGGCGGTGGAGGTCGCAGGCCCGCCAGCAGCCACACGACGATCGCCACCGCCGTGCAGAACACCGCTCCGGTCATGGCCCACAGGATCAGCGGGTTGAAGCGGCGCTGGACCCGTACCTCGAAGACACTCTCGCCGAAGCGGAGTCGCGTCCCGATGCCGATCGGCCGGGAGTCGTTCTGGATGAGCTCTTCGTCGACCCACGTACCCGTCGCGGAGTCGAGGTCCTTGACGAAGTAGCCGCGGCGCGCCTCGAAGCCGATCTCGGCATGATGGATCGACACCAGGGGGTCCGGCAGCTGCAGGCCCTTCGACGAACGCCCGATGTTCACCGGACGCTCCGGGTCGAGGGGCAGCGTCATGCCCGGCTCGACGTCGCCCTCGATGGCGACCAATATGAGGTCCGTGTCCCAGGATCCGGCCATCGCCCGTATCTACCTCGCGGGGCGACCATAGCAAGGTCGACGGCCGTACCGGCAAACAGCACATCGGTTAGGAAGCCGCCATGCAGCTGCCCCGCCTCGAGCCCTGGATGATTCGCCTGTTGGCAGGCCTGTTTGGCCTGTATGTGCTGGAGCTCGTGGCCCGGAATGCCGGCCTCGAGCTGTATGGCCTCGCGTGGCGACCGTTCGCGCACGGGTTCGCGCCCTGGCAGCTCGTCACCCACTACGTGCTGCAGGGAAGCCAGGACGGAGCTGTCACGTCGGTTCTCTTCGGGCTGCTGATGCTGTACTTCGCCCTGCCCGCCGTCGAGGCCACGGTGGACCGGGGCATCTGGCTGCGAACCCTCGGCGCGGGCGCCGCCGCCGGGATCGTCCTCGGCTTGCTCGTCGATCTCGTCGGCTTCGCGGGCGTGGCCCCCACCATGGGCTGGCTGCCTGTCACCATCGGCCTGTTCGTCATGTTCGGCCTGGCCCTCCCCAACGGGATCGTGAAGCTCTTCTTCGTCCTCGACATCCCCGCCCGCTGGCTCGTCTGGATGAGCCTCGCCTTCCTCGCGCTGCGGATGGTGCTGGCCCCCAGCCTCCCGGCGGCGGAGGGCCTCGGCGTCTGGATCGGCGTGTACGGCTACTGGAACCTCCGGGGCCCGGGCGCCCGACGTCGCAACCTCCAGCAGAAGAAGCGCTCCATCGAGAAGGAGCTCCGCCGCTTCGAGGTGATCGAGGGCGGACGGAGCTCGGGTCCAGCTTCGAGGGGGCCCGCCTCCGGCACCGCATCGAATCGACCCGACGACGACTGGGTGCATTGATGGTCGGAGGCCCGGGGTGATGGCCACCGTTCCGGTCGACGGCGCCATGGGAACCACCCTCCAGAACCGCGGGCTGCCCCCGAACACAGCGGCGGATGGCTGGGTGCGGGAGCGGCCCGACGAGGTGGCTGCGGTCCACGAGGCCTTCGTGGCGCGAGGGGCTCGGGTCCTGCGCACCGCCACCTTGTGCAGCCGCGCGGACCCGGATCTCCTGGCGCAGGGGGTCTCCCTGGCCCGCTCCGCAGGTCCGGACGAGGTGTGGCTCTCCGTGGGCCCCGTGGGTCCAGCGCGGTCTCCGACCGACGACCTCGACGCCGCGCTGGCTGCCGGCGGCGACCGCATCCTCCTCGAGACCTTCGTGTCGCCTACGGAGCTGGTCGCCGCCGCCCGCTGGCTGGCATCCAGGGGGGCCCGGGTGGTCGCCAGCCTGGTGCCCGGCCCCGACGGCCTCTTGGCCGATGCGCCCTACCCGGCCGCCGAGCTTCGCGAGGCCGGCGTCGAGGTCCTGGGGCTCAACTGTGGGGCGGATCCGACCCATGCCCTGGACGCGTGGCGCCGCTACCGGGACGACGGGCCATGGCTCGTCGCACCGGCCTGGGGACCGGCGCTCCCCGACGTCTGGCGGCAGCTCGTCGGCGAGGTCGCGTTCCTCGGCGGCTGCTGCGGCGTCGACCCTGCGCGCTGGGAGGCTGCGTGGCCCCGCTGAGCTTCCGGGGCGAGCCCTACGTCGTCGACATCGTGCTGCGACCTGTCCTCTCCGGCGCGCGCTGGGTGGTCGGGGTCGCCCTCGGCGGGCTGCTGTGGTGGCTGGACCTGATCCTGTGGGTGCCGGTGCCCGTCGTCGTGAGCACCGCCATCATGGAGACCTGGCTCGCCCTCCGCAGCGACCGACCGATCCGCATCGACATCGATGGGGAGCGCCTGGTGGTCGACGACCGCTTCGCGCCCACCCTCACCGTGTTCCGAGACCGTGTCCGCGCCTGCACGGTCCTCCACCAGCCGCGGAAGGACGCCGGGCGAGCCGGCCACGAGGTCGTGGTGGTGGTCGCCGGACCAGCATCGGTCCTCCTGGCCATCGCGGTCCAGACCCCGGAGCTTCCTGCCCTCGGTAGCACCGCCGTCGACGTCGCGCGGCAAGACGCCTGTCTCGGCGCCCGTGCGGGGCTGCTGCGTGCCACCGCACCGGTCACCCGGATCTGCCGTCAACGGGTCCACGACGCCGACCTCGTCCACGCCATCGTCGACTGGGCCGGACCCGCCGCCGAGGGACGCAGGGCCCTCCGGGTGTGGGCTGGGCCCGCCCCAGAGCTGTCGCCCTTCGGCCTTCACCCCCAGGATGCGACGGGGCTCCTCCTCCTCGACAACGACGGGTGGCAGCTCGAGCTGGACGACGAGACCCGATGCGGTCCCCGCTCGGCACGGGGCGCCCGGGTGGTCGAGCGGGAGGCCATCCTGCTCGGCGTCGAGGGAGAGGAGGCGCCGTCTGCGGGCGTCCTACCCCTTCTCGTCGTGACCCTGGCCGCCCAGGACGGCTCCTCGCTCCACGTCGCGATTCCGGCGCCGGGCCATGGTGGTCGCGAGCACCCCGAGGCTCCGCTGGAGGCCTTCCACACCCACGCCCCAGAGGGTGCCGTCCTGCTCGCATGGCTCGAAGAGGTGGGCGCCCTGCCCGAGCTGCCGTCACCGCCCGATCGCGAGCCTTCACCGATTCAGGGCGATACCCCCTCCACCGGTCTTGGAGATGCCCCCCAATGACGAAGCACCAGTCGGAAGCGGAGCGACGCAGCCAGATCCTGCGGGCTGCACGTGCCGTGTTCATCGATCGAGGCTTCATCGCCGCCAGGGTAGAAGACGTCGCCAAGCGGGCAGGGCTGTCCAAAGGGGCCGTCTACTTCTACTTCGCGTCCAAGCGGGACCTGTTCCTGGCCCTCGTCCAGGAGGAGCATGAGAACACCTACTCCTTCCTCGATCGGGCCGAGGAAGACCATCGTCCCGCAGCCGTGAAGCTGGTCGACCTCGGGCAGCAGTATCTGGACTACTTCGCCGGCCTGAAGTCGCCCCCCCGCTTCTTCCTGATGATGTGTGAGCAGGGCATTCGCGACGACGAGATCCGCGAGGAGGTCCAGGCGGTCCACCAGCGCTTCGTGGATGCCGCGACCCGCATCCTCGCCCAGGGGATGAACGAGGGCACCTTTCGGGAGGCCGACCCCCACGGCGTCGCCATGATCCTCAAGGCCATCATCGACGGTCTCGCCGGGCAGGCGGCCATCGGCATCCGTCCGGACCGGGAGAAGCTGGTCAACGACGGTCTCTCCACCCTGCTCCACGGACTGCTCGCGTGATGCCTGATGGTCTCGCGTGGCTCGACGCCACCCGCCGGCTCCGCATCCGTGGCTGCGACGGCACGGAGACGAAGGCCCTCGAGGCCCTCACCTGGGGTGCGTGGGGCGACCCCTCCGAGCAGGAAGTCCACAGCTGGCCGACCTGGTCGCCCAATGGTCGACGGGTCGCGTCGTTCCGCCTCGGTCGCCAGGATGGCGCCGTCTCCTGCAACGTACGCATCACCGACGCCCGCGGCATCGACGCCGTCGAGGTCGCCGAGCTTCCCGGTCGCCTGCCGATCTACCTGCAGTGGACCCCGGACGGCGACTCGCTCCACGTCCTCACCCAGGATGGCGACGCCCTGATGCTCGATCAGGCCTGGGTGGACGCGCCGGGCGTCCTGCGCCGACGCCTCGCCGGCTCGCCGCTGTTCTTCCACACCACGGGCAAGCACCTGGTGGCCTTCGTGGGGGAGGAGCCCGACGACCCTGCCCACCCGCCGTCGATGCTCGTGGTGCACGACGACGGCCAGCGCACCCGTCTCGCCGGCGTTCCGGGCAACTTCTGTGCCCCGGTCGTCCTCGGCGACGAGGTCGCCTACGTGCGCATCGACTCGGGGCGGCCCGAGCTCAACGTGGCGCCCCTCACCGGTGGCCCGTCTCGCAGGCTGCGGGCCACCGACGGCCTCGCCGCCCTGCTCCCCTCCCCCGACGGCCTGCAGCTCGCCTGGTCCGTCGCACCCGACGGCACGGGCCAGGCCTACCAGGGCCTCGAGCTGATCGACCCGTTCACCGGCCTCTCCGAGGTGCTCAGCACCGACGACCTCATCGCGTTCACCTGGCTTCCCGACGCCTCGGGCCTGATCACCGCGAGCCGTGCCGACGACGGCACCATCGCCTGGGCGCGGGTCGGGCGAGACGGCCACACCCTCCCCCTCGGCAACCTCTTCCCCACCCGCGACCTTCGCTTCTACCTGCGCTTCTTCGAGCAGTTCGCCCTGTCCCATCCCCTGGTGAGCCCCGACGGCTCCACCCTGGTGGTGGCGGGGGGCTGGGCCGACCGGAACGACCCTCGCGGCACGCCCCGTCTGTGGGGGGTTCCCATCGAGGGAGGCGAGGTCGAGGAGCTCGGGGAGGGCGTGTTCGCCACCTTCGCGCCCCACCAGGCGCCCCGGGAGTCCTGATGGGCGTACGACGTCGAATCGCGAGCTGGCTGGACCTCGACGGCCCGCTGCGCGCTCGCATCTCCGAGCTGGAGGCCGATCTGGCCGCCAGTCGCCAGGCGCGAGAGGAGCTCGCCACCCGCGTCGACAAGGTGGAGAAGCGCCTCGGCATGGCCATGGGGGCGCTCCAGGCGGCCACCGCTCAGATCATGAGCGTGAAGGCCACCGCCGAGGAGGCGAGCAGCGGAGCCCAGAAGGCCCAGCAGATCGCCACCAGCGCGCTCTCCACCGCCGAGGCCGCCGCCGACGGCGTCGCCGCCCTGGAGACCTGAGCGGTCGTCCTCACGAGGCTGGTGCCGTTCGTAGGGGTGCCGGAGGGGGCGGGCCCCTCATGGCTAGTGCCTACACGTCGAAGCGGACGCCCTGGGCCAGGGGCAGCTCCTTGGTGTAGTTCAGCGTGCACGTCTGGCGACGCATGTACGCCTTCCAGGCATCGGAGCCGGCCTCACGACCACCGCCGGTGTCCTTCTCCCCGCCGAAGGCGCCGCCGATCTCGGCGCCCGACGTACCGATGTTCACGTTGGCGATGCCGCAGTCGGAGCCCGCGTGGGAGAGGAAGGCCTGGGAGGTCCGGAAGCCGTCGGTGAAGATGGCCGACGACAGGCCCTGGTCCACGGCGTTCTGGGCCGCGATGGCCTGATCGAGATCCGAGTAGCGGAACACGTAGAGGATGGGCGCGAAGGTCTCCTCCCGCGTGATGGCCATGCCCTCGTTCGCCGCGATCACGGTGGGCTGCACGTAGAAGCCGGAGCGGTCGACGGCCGAGCCGCCAACGAGCAGCTCGCCGCCCTCCTCCTGGGCGCGGGCCACGGCGGCCTCGAACATCGACACGGCGTCGGCGTCGATCAGCGGGCCCACCAGGGTTCCCTCGGCGAGAGGATCGCCGATGGGCATCGTCCGGTACGCCGCCAGGAGCCGCGGCAGGAACGCGTCGTAGACGCTGTCGTGCACGTAGAGACGACGGGTGGACGTGCAGCGCTGCCCCGCGGTGCCGACCGCGCCGAAGGCCACGCCGCGGAGGGCGAGGTCGAGGTCGGCATCCTCGTGGACGATGACGGCGTTGTTGCCGCCGAGCTCCAGCAGGGAGCGGCCGAGACGACCGGCGACCACCTGACCGACGTGGCGGCCCATGCGGGTGCTACCGGTGGCGGAGATCAGCGGCATGCGGCGGTCGCGAATCATGGTGTCGCCGACGTCGGCGTCGTCCCCGATCACCAGGCCGAGCACGCCGGGGAAGCCGTTGGCCCGGAAGACCTCGTCGCAGATGCGATGGGTGGCGATGGCGGTGAGAGGCGCCTTGAGGGAGGGCTTCCACACCATGGTGTCGCCACAGATGGCCGCCACCATCGCGTTCCAGGCCCACACGGCGTTGGGGAAGTTGAACGCGGTGATGATGCCGACGACGCCCAGGGGATGCCACTGCTCGTACATGCGGTGGCCGGGACGCTCGGAGTGCATGGTGCGACCGCACAGCTGGCGGCTCATCCCGACGGCGAGGTCCGCCATGTCGATGGACTCCTGGACCTCACCGAGGCCCTCGGAGAGCACCTTGCCGACCTCGAGGCTGATCAGCCGCCCCAGGTCGTCCTTGTGGACGCGGAGGGCCTCCCCCACCTGACGGACGATCTCTCCGCGCTTCGGCGCCGGGAGGACGCGCCAGCGAAGGAAGGCGTCGGCGGCGTCCGCCACCACCTTCTCGTACTCCTCCTTGGTGGCCAGCTGGACGCGGCCCAGCAGCTCCCCGTTCCCGGGCGAGTGAATCTCCTGGATCCGACCGGACGTCGTGAAGAAGCCGTCGGCACCCGCGGCGCCGGAGTGGGTGGACTCGATGCCCAGGCGGGCGAGAACGTCATGCACGGAAGCCTCCAGCGTGTCCCGCGGACCCCGAAAGGGGGATCCGAAGGGAGAGTAAAGTTCGGCCTCGCCGGTGGACGAGGGCCCCCGTCCCGCGTGGGTCGAGGGTGGTGGCCAGGGGTAACCCGAGCCCGGTGAATGCGTCGCTCTGTGAACGTTCGCACCCCCCCTGACACCTACCTGACGTCATCTTGTTGCGGGTCGCCGGACAGGACTGTAGGTTGCGCGGCGAACCCAATCTGCCCCCGAGTTCTCAACCCTGAGGAGCATTCATGCGCACCCTCTCTCTTTCTTCCCTGAAGCTCCTGGCGGTGCTGTCCCTCGCCCCGGCCATGGTCGTGGTCAACACTGGATGCTCCGGTGGCGAAGATAAGCCCGGCGACGACGACGACGACACGGACACCGACGGTGACGACGACGACGACGACGACGACGACACCGACACCACGGACACCGGCACCTACGTCCAGGACACCGGCGTCCTGTGGGCCGCATTCAACGGCGAAGGCACCGTCGACCTCAAGGCGGGCACCTACTCCGGGACCTACAGCGTCAACTACGCCATCCCGCTGACGTCGGAGTTCTGCGACCTGGTCTACACGGCCGAGGACCTGCCCAGCTCCACCGTCGTGCCGCAGACCGAGGCCTCTGGCCTCGACTTCACCACCTGCGCCCAGGGCACCGACCCCTGCGACTTCGCCTTCGACATGGCGGCCCACAGCGGCACCACGTCCGCGGGCTGCGCGGCCTTCGGCATCAGCGACAAGGACCTGGCGGGCAACGCCTTCGCCTACCCGATCGGCTTCGTCGACGAGTACAACGTCGCGGGCACCACCACCAGCGGCAAGGTCTTCGACTACGACCTCGACCTGCTGATGTACTACGTCGACTACCAGTCGTACGTCGGCTGGTACGTGAGCTACTTCGGGCTCATCGGCCAGTACTACGAGGGTGGCCAGCCCACCAACTTCGACCCGGCCACGGGCAGCGTCGCCTTCACCGACTACGCCTACTACGCCATCATCTACATCTGATGAGGCGCGCGGTCCCACCGCGCATGGCAACGAGACGCCCGGCCATCAGGCCGGGCGTCTTTGTTTGTGTTCACGGGTCTGAACGGCCCGGCTACTCTCCCGGCGGGATGAGCGCTTCGATGGGCTCCAGCACGCTGCCAGCATGAGCGGCGTAGCGGCGGGCCCAGCCCCTCGCGGCCTCGTCGTTGCCTCTCGCTCGCTCCAGGTACCATCGAGACGCCAGCACGGGGGCCAGACTCTCCGGCAGCCCGGCAAGCACCCGCTCGGCCTCTGCCAGCCGGCCGGCATCGACCAGCACTCGGGCGTGGATGGGGGCCAAGATGGGGGCATCGAGGTGCACCCTGAGGTTGTTCTTCGTCAGCGCAGCCTCGGCAGACTCCAACAATCCATGGCGTCGCCGGCACTCTGCGGAGGCGGCGGCCAGGTCGGGGTTGATCAGCGAGAGTCGCAGCGTGAGCTCCGGGTCGCTCTCACACTCCTGCCGAATGGTCTGGACGGCCTCGAGCACCTGAAGGCCATTTCGGATGGGCTCGAGAAACATGTAGGGACGCAGCTGCTCCAGCGCCGCCGTGTAGGTGGGGTCACCCAGCCGGGTCAGCTCCTCTGCCTCGGCAAGGAAGGCATGGGGAGGTCCACGCTCGGTCCCGAAGAGGTCCTCTCGCTCCTCGGCAGCCTCTTCCAGCCGGCCCATGCGAGAGAGGAGCTCAGCCCGCGCCTGCCGGGGCTCGGGCTCGTACGGGTCGAGCTCGATGGCGCGGGCGTAGTACTCCAGCGCCGCCTCGAGCTGCCCCTGGTGGGCCGCACAGTCCGCACGGGCCGCGTGGGCCTTGGCGTTGTGCCGGGCTGTGCCCTCCAACCCCTCGAAGAGGACGTCCGCGTCGCCACAGACCCGAGTCGCCGCCAGGACCTTGAGCAGCCCGAGCTGCGCACGGCCATTGTCGGGGTCTTCGTCGAGCACCCGTCGGTAGGCGGACATCGCCAGGCGTGGCCGCTTGGCCGCCAGGTGCATCTCGGCTTGCATCAGGTTGTTGAGGACATCGCCGCCTCGTGAGTCGAGGAAGGGGCGCGGGCGCTTCACCTTCCCCCTGGGGGCGGCGTAGCTGTCGGCCACCCCGACCCCGATGCAGCAGGCAGCGAGAAACACCAAGCGGAGCGGTCGCATCCACGTACCTTTCATCGGGAGGCTCACTGCGGCGGCGGCAGGTTCATCTTGCGTGCGTTCTCGACGGCCGTCTGGCGCTGCTCGTCTTCCCTCAGCTTCAGCGCGCGCCGATAGGCCGCCTCGGCCTCGTCGGGCTTGCCTTCCTGCTTGAGGAGGTTGGCCTCGAGCATGACGAGCTCGGCGACCGGGACCTCCCGCAGAGCGAGCCCCTCGTCGAGGGTGGTGCGGCACGCTTCGTAGCGTCCGAGGTTGAACTGCGCCTGGGCCTTCAAGAAGTACAGGTCGGGGACCGTCGGGCTTCGCTGCATGGCCGGTGCGACCAGGTCGAGCACGTTGGCATGCTTCCCGTCGGCGAGAAGCAGGCGCCCCAGAGCACCCACGGCCCGGAGGTTGTCGGGGTAGTTGCGGACCTCCTTTCGGAGGAGCCGGATGCTCTCGGGGCGGTCCCCACGGCCGGTGGCCACGGCGGCCATGTGGAAGGCCACGCTGCGCTCCGGCAGGTCCGCGAGGATGCCGTTCTCCAGGTACGTGATGGCCTTCATGAACTGGCCCTGCTCGACGTAGGTGACGCCGAGGATGCCCGCGAGGTTGTAGTCGTTCGGGAACTCGTTGAGGTAGCGCTCGCCGAGCTCCACGGCCCCCTTGACGTCGCCGGCGCGCATCAGCGCCGTCACCGCCATCGTACGGATCCGCGGGGACAGGGAGCTACCGGTCTCTGCCACCTTCTGGAACGTGGCGGACGCATCCCGGAAGCGGCCCTGGGCCGTGAGGACGGCGCCCTTGTCGAGCTGGAGCCGCACGTTGTCGGCATCCACCTTCAGCCCGGCATCGATGGCCTCCTCGGCGCCGACGACATCCTTCAAGCGCAGCCGTGCGCGACTGAGCCGTGCGTGGAACTCCACGACCTCGGGGTACTCGGTCGCCAGCTCCGCGAGGAGCTTCTCCTGCTCCTCGAAGTCCTTCTGGCGAGCCAGTCGGTCCGACTGCTGGGAGAGCTTCAGCAAGCGCAGGTGGTCCTTGGGGTCGGGAAGGACCTCGTCGGGGTCGAACTCCTGAGCCCCCGCCGTGTACCCGAGAGCCTCGAGCTGGGCCGCCAGGCTGCCGTCGGCGGCACCCCCCATTCCCGGCGCCGACGAGGGCGGCGCGAACCCGAGGTCCAGGAGTGCCTGGTGGAGTCGCTTGGCGTCCTCGGGACGCTCCTCCGCGAGGTTCGTGGTCTCCCCCGGGTCGGCGACCAGGTCGTACAGCTCGGGCCGGGGCAGGTGGATGTACTTGAGGGGCCCATCCACCACCGCCACCGGCGGCGCCAGCGAGAAGCGGTGGGCCATCTCGTAGGCCTCCATGTAGATCGGCGGCGAGGCCTCGGTCCGGTCCGCGGTGCCCTCTGCGTCGTCGAGCCCCGGGAGCCCGAGGGTGTCGAGGAGGATGGGAGCGACGTCGGCCAGGGCGACGGGGTCGGACACGACCTGCCCCGGCTCGATGCCCGGACCGGTCATGAAGAACGGGACCCGCTGGGTCACGTCGTAGACCTGCATGCCGTGGGCGAGCTCGACGTGCTCCCCGAGACCCTCTCCGTGGTCCCCCACCACGACCACCAGAGTGGGCCGATCGGAGAAGGCCCCCACGAGCCGCTCCACCTGGTCGTCGACCCATGCGAGCTCGGCATCGTAGGGGCGGACGTCCCCCTTCTCCGCGTAGCCGGGACGGGCGATGTAGGGGAAGTGGACGTCGTAGAGGTGGACCCAGGCGAAGCGCGGCCGGCTCGGATCGCTCATCGCATCCCACGCGAGGATGTCGTCGATGACCTGGTCCGCGGGCCGCTCGGAGTGCCAGTGGTCCTGACGGATCTCCACGTCGTCGAAGTACACGTCGAAGCCCTGGCTGAAGCCGAAGCGACGGGTGGTGACGAAGGCGGCCACCGATGCGCCCGTGCGGTAGCCCACCGCCTGTAGACGCTCGGCCAGGGTGATGGCGTCTTCCCCGAGCACCTGGTCGCTGTTGGACCGGATCCCGTGGGTAGGCGGGTAGGTGCCGGTGAACAGCGTTGCGTGGCTCGGGATCGTGAGCGGAAGCGGGGAATAGGCTCGGTCGTAGCGACGACCGCTCTTGGCCAGCTTGTCGAGCGTGTCGGTCCGGGCCTTGTCGTAGCCGTAGCTACCGAGGCGATCGGCGCGGGTGGTGTCGAGGGTGATGAACAACACATCGGGCAGCGTGCTCGGGTCCGGCAGCTCGGTGCCCTCGGGGAGCGTGCCGTCTCGGGCGACGGGAGCCTCCTCGGCAGGCTCCTCCTCCTCCTCCTCCGGCTCGGGGACGACCGCTTCCTCCGGGTCCGCCGTGGAGGTGGGCTCGGAGCCGGTGCACGACGCCCCCAGGAGCAGGGCCGTCATCGGGAGGAGAGCGGATGGAGTGAGTCGCAACAGCAAGGCCTCGGCGTCGGTTCGAAGGGAGCCAATCTACCGGGGTCCCCCGCCACCGACCACCGGAGCGGACAACTCGTGTCCGCCCTCCACCTGCGTGATGCTCCACGTCGGGGGGTCGGATACGCGTCGACCCTCGACGATGGAGGTGCGATGACGCCCCAGATGCTCCGCGACGCGGTGACCGGCTTGAGCGAGCAGCAGGCCGCAGACCGGCTGGACCAGCTCACCACCGAGCTCATCCGCCACAACCGCCTCTACCACGAGCTCGACGCGGCCGAGATCGACGACCGCACCTACGATCTGCTGTACCGCGAGCTGGAGCTCCTGGAGGCCCGGCTTCCCGACATGGTCCGGGCGGACTCCCCCACCCTCCAGGTCGGCGGCGCCCCGGTGTCCTCGCTGCAGCCCTTCGTCCACCGCCAGGCCATGCTGTCCCTGTCGAACGCCTTCGACGACGACGAGCTGCGGGAGTTCGACGCCCGCTGTCGTCGCTTCCTCGGCGACGACGCCGCCATCCGGTACGTCGTGGAGCCCAAGCTGGATGGACTCGCCTGCGAGCTGGTCTACGAGCTGGGCGAGCTCACCAGCGCCGGCACCCGCGGCAACGGCGAGGTCGGGGAAGACATCCTCCACACCGTTCGCACCATCCGGGCCATCCCTCGTCGGCTCGCCGGAGACCCACCCCCATGGACGGCCATCCGTGGAGAGATCTTCTACGACCTGCGGGGCTTCGAGGCGATGAACGAGGAGCGGGTCCGCCGGGGCGAGAAGCCCTTCGAGAACCCGCGGAATGCCGCAGCGGGCACCGTCCGTCAGCTCGACCCTGCGGTCGCTGCCGCTCGCCCCCTCACCTTCTTCGCCCACTCTCGCGGCGCCCACGAGGGCCCGTCGATGGGAGACAGCCACACGGCCATCCTCGGCCAGATCGCAGCGGCGGGCGTTCCGGTCAACCCGGAGAACCGCGTCGCAGAGGGCATCGAAGAGGCGATCGCCGCTGTCCGCGCCCTCGGAGAGGCCCGCAACGACCTCCCATACGAGATCGACGGCGCCGTGGTGAAGGTCGATCGGGTCGACCTGCAGGAGCGTCTGGGCTTCGTGACCCGCAGCCCTCGCTGGGCCATCGCCTTCAAGTACCCGCCCCCCCGGGTCACCACCCGTCTCGACGATGTTCAGTTCCAGGTCGGTCGCACGGGCGCCATCACGCCGGTGGCCATCCTCGCCCCCGTCCGGGTCGGGGGCGTCACCGTCTCGCGCGCCACGCTCCACAACGAGGACATGGTCCGCTCCCTCGACCTGCGTGTGGGCGACACCGTCGCCGTGGAGCGGGCCGGCGATGTGATCCCCAAGGTGGTCCACCGGATCGACGACGAGGCCCACGGCGCCCGTCCCGAGACCCACTTCCCCAGCCACTGCCCCGACTGCGGCTCCGAGCTGTTCCGCGATCCGGAGCAGGCCGTCACCCGCTGCACGAACAGCCTCTCCTGCTCGGCCCAGCTGCGCGCCGGAGTCCGCCACTTCGCCTCTCGCGGCGCCATGGACGTCGACGGCCTCGGCACCAAGCTCGTGGACCAGCTCGTCGATCGTCAGCTCGTCCAGCGCGTCTCCGACCTGTTCCGCCTTACCCGCGGGCAGCTCGTCTCCCTGGAGCGCATGGGCTCCCAGTCTGCCGACAACCTGCTGCGGGCCCTGGAGATCTCCAAGGAGCAGCCGCTCCATCGCTGCCTCGTCGCCCTGGGCATTCCCGAGGTCGGAGAGGCCACCGCGCGGGACCTGGCCGAGCACTTCCGCAGCCTCGACGCCGTGATGGAGGCCAGCGAGGAGCAGCTCGCATCGGTGCACGGTGTCGGCACCATCGTGGCCGGTCGGATCCGTGCCTTCTTCGACGACGAGGGCAAGCGGGAGGAGGTGGAGGCACTTCGGTCCCTCGGGGTCGCGTTCCCGGCGCTCCCCGAGCGCGAGGCCGTCACCACCGAGGGCCCCGTGGCCGCCGTGGAGGGGAAGACCTTCGTGATCACCGGCACCCTGCCCACCATGCAGCGCTCGGAGGCCAAGGAGAGGATCCTGGCCGCTGGAGGCAAGGTGACGGGCTCGGTCTCCAAGAAGACCGACTACCTGGTCGCTGGCGAAAAGGCGGGCAGCAAGCTCAAGAAGGCAAACGACCTCGGCATCGGCGTCCTCGATGAGGCGCAGCTGCTCTCTCTCCTCGCCGGGGAGACGGACGCCGACTGAGGGCTTGACAGGGCCGTCAGGGGTCGGAATACTCGCTGCCGATGCTCCTCCCGGCGGCGCAATCGCATCCGCCCCTTTCCCCCCGTGTTTCCGCTCGCATCCTGCGAATCCGTCGGAAACGCTCCCCAGGAACACCATGCCGGTCGACTTTCCCGCCCTTCACGACACCCCGACCGACGAGCTTCGCGATCGCGCCAAAGCTCTGAAGATCGAAGGCGGAGATCGCATGCGACACGGGGATCTCGTGTTCGCGATCGGGCAGGAGGAGTCCGCGACCGACGAGCAGAGCTACGGCCGCGGCGTGCTGGAGGTCCACGGAGAGGGCTTCGGCTTCCTCCGCTCCCCCCACGACAACTTCCTCCCGGGACCCGACGACATCTACGTGTCCCAGTCCCAGATCCGCCGCTTCAAGCTGCAGACGGGCGACACCGTGATCGGCGTCGTCCGCCCCCCCAAGGAGGGCGAGCGCTACACAGCCCTCCTCCGGGTCGAGTCGGTCAACGGCGAGCCCCCTGGCGGCGAGCCCCCGTCCTTCGACTCTCTCACGGCCATCCACCCGGACGACCGCCTCCAGCTCGGTGAGAGCGCCTTCCTGAAGGCGGTGGACCTCGCCGCCCCGATCGGCCTGGGCCAGAGGGGGATCCTCCTCGCGGAGCCGGGCACCGATCCCAGCGAGCTCCTCCACGGCCTGGCAGACGCGCTGGCCTCGGAGGGAGACCTCGCCGTCACGGTCCTGCTGATCGGCGACCGCCCCGAAGACATCCACGAGTGGCGCACCAAGAACCACGTGGAGGTCGTGGCCACCCCCTTCGACGAGCCCCCCGCCCGTCATGTGCAGGTCGCCGACATCGTGTTCGAGCGCGCCCGCCGCATGGTGGAGCGAGGCGACGACGCCGTCCTCCTGGTCGACAGCCTCTCCCGCCTGCTGCGCTTCTGCGTCGCGGAAGTGGCCCCGTCGGGTCGCACGGTCAACGGCGTCGACACGGCACCGCTGGAGCGCCTGCGCCGCTACCTCGGAGCGGCCCGTGCCCTCGAGGAGGGTGGCTCTCTCACGGTGATCGCAGCGGTCGCGGCCGACGAGGCCGACCCCCTCGACGCCGCCCTGGCGCGCGACCTCCGAGACGTCGTGAACTGGTCGCTGTACCTGTCTCGCGACCTGCTGGATCGGGGCATCACGCCGCCCATCGACGTCCGGCGCTCTGGCACCCGCCGCCCCCAGCGCCTCCTCTCGGACGATGAGAAGGCCGAACGGGCGAAGTGGCGGTCGGGCCTCACCGGGGAGCTGGTCGCCGACGCTCAGGCCCTCGTGGCCAAGGCTGGATCGTAGCCCCCGAAGCGTTGACAGGGGCTCGCCAACAGGTCATGAGGGCCGGTCCCACGTGCTCGCGCCGAGGAGGCCGAGGGGTCGATCTGCCCCCGCTTCGTGCGCCGCATGGAAGAAGCATCCTGGAGAAACGATGAAGACCGACATCCACCCCGAGTACCGCTTCGTGGTCTTCCGCGACATCTCGGCCGATTTCCAGTTCCTCACCAAGTCTTGCGTCCAGACGCGCGAGACCGTCGAGTTCGAGGGGCAGGAGTACCCGCTGGTCACCATCGACATCTCCAGCGAGTCCCATCCCTTCTACACCGGAACCCAGAAGCTGCTGGACACCGAGGGCCGCGTCGAGCGCTTCTACAAGAAGTACGGCTTCGCCCAGCCCAGCAGCGAGAGCTGATCCCGCCGCATCCGGCCGGGAGTGGTCATGGACGACAAGATGTTGGTCTTCGAGCGGCGTCTCGAGGCCCTCGACCGGCAGATGATGGACCCCGCCATCGCATCGGATGGCCGCAAGTTCCGGGAAGTGTCCCAGGAAGCGGCCCACGTGCGTCAGGTCGTCGACGCCTGGCATGCCGTCCAGCGGCTCGAGACCGAGCTCGCGGATGCCCAGGAGCTCGCCACCGACGACGACCCCGAGGTTCGTGAGCTCGCCAAGCTCGAGGTCGAAAGCCTCGACGATCAGCTCACCGAGGCCCGGGCCGCCCTCCGCCTCCTCCTCCTCCCACGGGATCCCTACGAGGGGCGACCGCTGATGCTGGAGATCCGAGCCGGCACCGGGGGCGACGAGGCGGCACTGTTCGCCGCAGACCTGTTCCGCATGTACAGCCGCTTCGGCGACGAGCATGGCCTGCGGGTCGAAGCGATGAGCACGAGTCCGATCACGGTCGGCGGCGGCTCCGGGAAGACGCTGCAGGGCTTCAAGGAGGTCGTCGCCGCGGTCACCGGCGAGAACGCCTACAGCCTGCTGAAGTTCGAGGCCGGCGTCCATCGGGTGCAGCGGGTCCCCGCCACGGAGACCCAGGGCCGCATCCACACCTCCGCCGCCACCGTCGCCGTGCTCCCGGAGCCCGACGAGGTGGAGGTGAAGATCGAACCCGGCGACCTCGACATCCAGACGATGCGAGCCGGTGGCCCCGGCGGCCAGTCCGTCAACACCACCGACTCCGCGGTGCGCATCGTGCACCTGCCCACGAAGATCACGGTGCAGTGCCAGGACGAGAAGTCCCAGCACAAGAACCGCGAGAAGGCGATGCGGGTGCTGAAGGCCCGCCTCCTCGAGAAGCTCCAGGGTGAGCAGCATGCCGAGGAGAGCGCTGCCCGCAAGGCCATGGTGGGGTCCGGTGACCGGAGCGAGCGGATCCGCACCTACAACTACCCCCAGAACCGCGTGACCGATCACCGGATCAACCTCACGCTCTACAAGCTGGACAGCATCGTGGAGGGCAACCTGTCCCCCCTCGTCGACGCCCTCACGGCGGAGTGGCAGGCCGAGCAGCTCGCCGCCAACGACCTCAGCTGATCCGTGGGCGAGCTCGTCCGACTGGTCGACGTCCTGCTCCGCACGGAGCGCTACCTGCGCGACAAGGGCATTCCCAGTCCCCGTCGTGAGGCCGAGCTGCTGCTGTCCCACGCCCTGACCATGGAGCGACTGCAGCTCTACCTGGCCCACGACCGCCCCATGAGCGAGGACGAGCTCGCCCAGCTGCGCGAGCTGGTCCGCCGTCGGGGCCAGCGAGAGCCCATCGCGTGGATCCTGGGCTCCCAGGGCTTCCACGACATCGACGTGCTGGTCGAGCCGGGGGTCCTCGTTCCACGCCCCGACACCGAGGCCCTGGTCAACGCCTTCCTGGAGGCGGTACCCGCCGACGAGCCCGGCCCCATCTACGTGGCCGACGTCGGATGCGGCTCCGGGGCCATCGGCCTGGCCATCGCCCACGCCCGTCCTGCCGTGCGCCTCTTCGCCACCGACATCGAAGAAGCGCCCCTCAGGGTCACCCGCCGAAACGTCGAGGCCCTGGGCCTGAAGGACCGGGTGGCGGTCCTGCGAGGCAACCTGCTGGAGCCCGTCCCTGCCGATCGTCGCATCGACTGGGTCGTCAGCAATCCGCCCTACATCCCCAGCGGCGACCTGGCAGCCCTCCAGCCCGAGGTGAGCCGATGGGAGCCCCGCCGGGCCCTCGACGGCGGACCGGACGGCCTCGAGCCCTACCGGCAGCTCGTGCCCCAGGCCGCCCGTCGAGCCCATCGAGGCCTGTTCCTCGAGGTCGGACACGATCAGGCGGGTCGGGTCAGCGACCTGCTTCGACGCGCCGGTTTCGAGGGTCTGGCCACCCATGACGACCTCGGCGGCATCGCTCGCGTGGTCAGCGGTCGAACCCCGGCCCCCCGCTGATGCCCCCACCGTGGCTTGTGTGGTGCCGTCGCTTCCTGGTACACCTGCGCATCCTGGAGGTCCGATGATCCGGTCCGTGCTCCGTCTGCTGCCTGCCCTCGCCCTCGCCGCCTGCTCTGGCGGAGGGGCATCCGACGCCCCCGCGACCGACGGCAACGCCGCCGATCCGGCCAAGTCTGCCGGCAGCAACACACGTGACACCCTGGTCGTCGCGTACCAGTCCGACATCGGGTACCTCAACCCCGTCGTCTACGAGACCGCCGCCGACTCGAACGTGCTCCAGGCCATCACTTTCCCGCTGTACTGGCCGGACTTCGACTGCTCGATCAAGAAGTCGCCCGCCTGGGCCAAGAGCTGGGAGTGGTCCGACGACGGCACCGTGATCAGCATGGAGCTGCGCGACGACCTCACCTGGGAAGACGGCAAGCCCCTCACGACCGACGACCTGGTGTTCACGTACGACCTGGTCGCCGACCCGACGGTGGGCAGCCCCCGCACCAACCACATCGAGCACCTCAAGCCCGAAGGGCGCCCGAAGGTGATCGACAAGACCCACATCGAGTGGCACTTCACCCACGCCTTCGACCGCGACACCCAGATGGCTCACGTCGCCCTCGGTGCAGCGCCCAAGCACGTGTTCGACAGCGCCGACCGCGCCACCCTGCGGGGCAACGAGCACACCAACAAGCCGCTGTCCTACGGCCCGTTCAAGCTGGCCAACTGGAAGCCCAACGAGTCCTTCGTCCTCGAGCCCAACCCCAACTTCTCCGGGCCCGAGGAGTACAAGCCGCACCTCAACCGGGTGATCTTCCGCATCATCCCCGAGTACAGCACCCGGCTCATCGAGCTGGAGAGCGGCAAGGTCGACATGATGGAGCAGATCCTCGTCGAGGATGCCGACCGGCTCCGCGAGGAGCACCCGGAGATCCGGCTGGTGCGCCGAGGCTGGCGCTCCATGGACTACGTCGCCTGGAACCTCTCCAACCCGCTCTTCGAGGACGTGAGGGTCCGCACCGCCCTCACCCATGCCCTCGACATCGACTCGATGATCGAGAAGCTCCTCACCAGCAAGACGGGTGAGTCCTACGCGCGCCGCTCCATCGGAACGATCACGCCAGCCCTCTGTGGCGTGCACAACAACGACCTCGAGCCGCTCCCGAAGAACGTGGAGAAGGCCAAGAAGATGCTGGCCAAGGCCGGGTGGACGGACTCCGACGGCGACGGCATCCTCGACAAGGGTGGCAAGAAGTTCAGCTTCACGCTGAGCACCAACACGGGCAACAAGCGGCGCGCGAACACCGCCGTGCTCATCCAGGCCCAGCTCAAGGAGGTCGGCGTCGAGGTGAACCTCGAGCAGGCCGAGTCCAACACCTTCTTCCAGAACCTCCGGAAGCGGGACTACGAGGCCGCCCTGGCCGGCTGGTCCGCCGCCCTGTTCGTGGACCCGTCCTCCTTCTGGGCCTGCGACAAGCCCGAGCAGAAGAACGAGTTCAACTTCACCGGCTACTGCAGCGAGGAAGTCGACGCCCTCATCCAGAAGGGCCTGTCCACGCCGAACCCGAAGGACGCCGCCCCCATCTGGAAGGAAGTCCAGGAGAAGGTCTACGCGGACCAGCCCTACGTCTTCTTGTGGTGGCAGGACGAGATCGTGGGCATCCACGAGCGCTTCGAGAACACCACCATCGACGTGCTGTCGAACTTCAACAACCTGCACGAGTGGGAAGTCCCCGCCGACAAGGTCAAGTACAAGCGGTAGCCGGGTCCAGCCACGAGGGGTCCGGCCCTCCGGCAGCCCCAAGGAGCCGCGGTGACCCCCGGTCTGGGGGAGCCGCCCCGGCTCCCTCCCCACGACGCCCGCCCACGCCACTCTTCCGTCCGAGCTCCGAGTGCTGAAGTACGCCCTTCGCAAGCTGCTGCTGGCCATCCCCTTGATCCTCGGGGTGGTCACCTTCATCTTCATCCTGGTCGAGCTGTCTCCTGGTGACGTAGCCGACAAGTTCTTCACCCCGGACACCCCTCCGGAGGTGCGGCAGGCCATCGCCGCCAAGTACCAGCTCGATCAGCCCGCCATCGTTCGCTACGGAGCGATGATGAAGAACCTGGTGTTCTTCGACTTCGGCCGGAGCATGGCCCAGGAGCGGCCCGTCTTCGACATCATCCTCGAGACGCTGCCGAACACCATCATCCTGTCGGCTGTCACCCTGCTCATCATCTACCCGACCGGCATCGTCGTCGGCTCGCTGCAGGCCATCCGCCACAACACACCGGTGGACACGACGCTCTCCATCGGCTCCCTGTTGCTGTTCAGCATGCCCGGCTTCTGGCTCGCCCTGATGCTCCAGCTGCTCTTCGGCTTCTACTGGACCGGCTGGATCGACGACCAGATCGCGGCGGGCGTCATCTCGGCCGAACTGGGTGGCTTCCTCACGATCCCCCTGTCGGGGATGCAGGACCCCATGCTCGAGCTCGTGGGCGGCACCTCGACCGAGATCTTCATCGACCGGATCAAGCACCTCATCCTCCCGGGCATCGCCATGGGCCTGGCCTCGGCCGGCAGCACGGCCCGCTACATGCGCTCGGCCCTGCTCGAGACCATCCGCCAGGACTTCATCCGCACGGCCCGGGCGAAGGGGCTCCACGAGCGCACGGTCGTGGTGAAGCACGCGATGCGGAACGCCATGCTCCCCATCGTGACCCTCATCGGGCTGTCCTTCCCCTTTCTCGTCAGCGGCGCCGTGCTCATCGAGACCGTCTTCGCGTGGCCGGGCATGGGGCGCCTCATCCTGACCGCCATCTACAGCCAGGACACGCCGCTCATCATCGCGTGCTTCTTCGTGTTCACGGTGTTGGTGGTGATCGGCAACCTGTTGGCCGACATCGCGTACGCGTTCGTCGACCCGCGCATCAGCTACGACTGAGGCCCCCGTGACCGCGATCACCAAGACACGCAGCGACACGGCTCCCCCGCTCTCTCGGGCAGGCCTCGCCCTTCCTGGCCTGGGCCACCTGCTCCTCGGCGAGTGGGTGAGCGGCCTCGGCCTGCTCCTCCTCGACGCCCTCCTCGTGGGGGCTGCGGTCAGCGGCTTCCCCCGGATCGGCGAGGTGCTGGTCCCAGGCGACGCAGGGATCTCCATCCACGCCGTGTTGGCGCTGGGAACCTGGCCCATCCTCGCCGGTGCGCTGTGGTTCACGGCCTACCGACGCGCCTTCCCTCGTCCGCTCACCGACGAGGAGTTCAACAGCAACCAGCAGCTCTTCCTGCGCACGCTGACACGCCACCGAACCGGCATGCTGGGCTTCTACGGCGTGCTGTTCATGCTGCTGCTCACGATGCTCACCCCCCTCATCGCTCCCTTCGACCCCGACATGGTCGACGTCGGCACCAAGAACCTGGCGCCCGGCGGCGCCTACTGGATGGGCACCGACGGCTTCGGGCGCGACGTGTTCAGCCGCCTCCTCTTCGGCGGTCGCATCTCCCTCATGATCGGCTTCGTGGCCGTCAGCATCGCCGCCACCATGGGCACCACCATTGGGGCCCTGGCAGCCTTCGCGGGGGGCACGGTCGACCGGGTGCTGATGTTCCTCACCGACGGCCTCATCGCCCTCCCCAAGCTCGTCCTGCTGCTCACCATCGTGGGCCTCTTCCGCTTCCAGGGCCCCTGGGGAATCTTCCTGATCATCGCCATCCTGGGCGCCACCGGATGGATGGGCGTCGCCCGCATCGTGCGGAGCCAGGTGCTGTCGCTCAAGCAGCAGGAGTTCGTGCAGGCCGCCCAGGCCCTCGGCCTGTCGTCGACCCGCATCCTGTTCCGGCACCTCATCCCCAACGCCCTGGCGCCGGTGATCGTCTACTGCTCGCTGGCCATCGGCTCGACGATGCTCGCCGAGGCCGGCCTCTCGTTCCTGGGACTCGGCGTCCCTCCCCCCACCTCGACCTGGGGCGTCATGGTCGCCGACGGCAAGGACGCGCTCCGCAACGCCCCCCACGTCGCCATCTTCCCCGGCCTGGCCATCATGGTGGCCGTCCTCTCCTTCAACCTGCTCGGCGACGGCCTGCGAGACGCCCTCGACCCCAAGCTGCGAGGCCACTGACGGCCCCATGCTGACCGCGAGTTCCTTCCGCAGCGTGCCCGACATGTGGCACCACCGCATCGGCAGCACCCCCGACGCCGAGGCGCTGCGCTACCGCGACAAAGGAGCCTGGCACTCCCTGACCTGGGGACAGGCCGGCAAGCAGGTCAAGGCGCTGTCTCAAGCGCTCCTCTCCGAGGGCCTGAGCCCAGCCGACCGGGTGTGCATCCGAGCGAAGACCAGCCACCACTGGGTGCTCGCCGACCTGGCCATCCTGTGCTCGGGCGCCGCCACCACGACCATCTACCCGAACGCACCGGACGCCGACACCCGCTTCATCCTCCAGGACTCGGGGTCCAAGGTCATCTTCGTCGACGACCCCGTGCAGGCGGCTCGCATCGAGGCCATGCAGGGCGAGCTCCCGGACCTTCAGAAGGTCGTCGTCTTCGGCAACGAGAAGCGCCGGAAGGGCTTCGTGGTCTCCCTCGAGGCCTTCGTCGAGCAGGGGCGCGACTGGGCGGCCCAGCACCCGGAGGGCTACACCGAGGCCCGCAAGTCCGTCGGCCCCGACAGCCTCGCCACGTTGATGTACACCTCGGGCACCACGGACCGACCCAAGGGGGTGATGCTGACCCACGACACGTGGCTCTACAAGGCGGAGGCCATCGACGCCCTGGGCTTCATGACCCCCGTCGATGTCCAGTTCCTGTTCCTCCCCCTCTCCCACGTGTTCGCCAAGGTGCTGGAGATGTCCTTCATCCGGCTGGGCATCCCCACGGTGGTCGACGGAGACGTCGACGAGCTGATGCACAACCTGGCCGACGCCCGTCCCACCTGGCTCGCCGCGGTGCCTCGCATCTTCGACAAGGCCCGAGACCGCATCCTGGAGCACGTCGCCACCCTCCCCCTCCCCAAGCGCAAGGTCTTCCACTGGGCCATGGACGTAGGCCGTCGAGCCAGCGCCAAGCGCCAGCAGGGTCGCAGCCCGCGAGGCTTCCTGAAGGCCAAGCTCGCCCTGGCCGACCGCCTCGTGCTCCGGGAGATCCGCGAGCGCTTCGGCGGCCGCATCCGCTTCATGATCAGCGGCGGCGCTCCCCTCTCCCGCGACGTCGCCGAGTTCTTCGACGCCCTCGGCATCCTCATCCTCGAGGGCTACGGCCTCACCGAGTCCGGCGCCGCCAGCTGCGTGAACCGCCTCGACGACGTGCGGTTCGGCACGGTGGGCAAGCCCCTCCCCGACTGTGAGGTCCGCATCGACGACGACGGCGAGATCCTCATCCGCAGCCGCGGCGTCATGCAGGGCTACTGGCGCAACGACGACGAGACCCAGCGGGTCCTCACCGACGACGGCTGGCTCCACACCGGCGACCTCGGAGTGGTGCACCACACCGGCCACGTCGAGATCACCGGACGAAAGAAGGAGCTCATCGTCACGGCGGGGGGCAAGAACATCGCCCCGGCGCACTTCGAGGAGCTGCTCCGCTCCCGCTGTCCCTACGTGAGCCACGCCGTCCTCCACGGGGACCGACGCCCCTACTGCGTGGCGCTCATCACCCTCGACGTCGAGAGCACCCGGCGCTGGGCGCGGGACCACAAGGTGTCCGACGACCCCGCGACCCTCCACACCCGACCGGAGATCCGTGAGCTGGTCCAGGACTACGTCGATGCCATCCATCGGGACCTCCCGCCGTGGGAGCACGCGCAGCGCGTGGCGGTCCTGGATGGGGACTTCACCCTGGAGAACGGCATGCTCACACCGTCCCTGAAGGTGAAGCGCCGGGTCGTGGAAGCCCGCTACGCGGACCGACTCGACAGCATGTACGGGGCCTGAGGAGCAGGGCTGCGCCTGTCGATGCCGCCCACAACCGGATAGGGCGGTGGCTCGGAGCGCACCCCCATGTCCAGCCGCATCCCCGGCTTCTACAAGCTCGACCCCGAAGGCCGCCTCCAAGCCCTGGAAGCATCCGGCGCTCCCGTGGAGGCCGTCCAGGGCCTGCGCGACGATGGCCTGTCGCTGACGGCCGCCGACCTGATGGTGGAGAACGTGGTCGCCACCTTCTCGCTGCCCAACGCGGTCGCGGTGAACTTCCACATCGACGGGCGGGACCGCCTCGTGCCGATGGTCGTGGAGGAGCCCAGCGTCGTGGCCGCCGTCTCGAACGTCGCTCGGCTCTGCCGCGAGGGCGAGGGCTTCGTGACCGAGGCGGACGACTCCGTCATGATCGCCCAGATCCAGGTCGTGCCGGTCGCCGACCCGCAGGTCACCCTGGGTCGCCTCCGGGAGGCCCTCCCCCGCCTCGAGGCGGAGGCCCGGGCCGTCCATCCTCGCCTGGCCGAGCGGGGCGGCGGGCTTCGCGGCATCGAGCTGCGCCACCTCCGCTACGAGGAGGAGGGGCGTCCGGTCGAAGACATGGTCGTCGTCCACGTCCTGCTGGACTGCGTCGACGCCATGGGCGCCAACATGCTCAACACCCTCGCCGAGCACCTGGCCCCCACCGTGGCCGAGGTCACCGGGGAGGAGATCGGCCTCCGCATCCTGTCGAACCTCGCCGACCGCCGGAAGACCCGCGCCCGGGTCCGCGTGAACCCCCGCCTCCTCGGCACCGACCAGATGGAGGGCCGGGAGGTCGCGGAGGCCATCGCCCAGGCGTGGCGCTTCGCGTGGGCCGACCCCTACCGGGCCGCCACCCACAACAAGGGCGTCATGAACGGCATCGACGCCGTGGCCCTCGCCACCGGCAACGACTGGCGGGCCATCGAGGCCGGCGCCCACGCCTGGTGCGCCCGCGACGGCCAGTACCGCCCGATGACCCGCTGGGAGGTCGACGCCGAGGGCTGCCTGGTGGGCTCCCTGGAGCTGCCGATGCAGTTCGGCACCGTCGGCGGCCCCATCCGCGTCCACCCCACGGTGCAGCAGAACCTGGCCATCCTGCGGGCGGAGGGTGCCCAGGACCTCTCCCGTGTCGCGGCAGCGGTGGGACTCGCCCAGAACTTCGGCGCGCTGAAGGCGCTGGCCACCGAGGGCATCCAGTGCGGCCACATGCGGATGCACGCCCGCACGGTCGCCGCCACGGCGGGCGCAGAGCCCCACGAGGTCGCCCGGGTCACCTCGGAGCTGGAGCGGGCGGAAGACTTCAGCGTCGACACCGCCAAGCGGGTGCTCGCGCAGCTGCGCGGCAGGGCCTGAGGTGCGGGGCGCAGGGCACGGCAAGCTCATCCTGTGTGGAGAGCACGCCGTGGTCTACGGGCACCCGGCGCTGGCCTTCGCCGTCACGCTGTCCACGACCGTGACCCTGTCCCCGTGGGCGGGCGCGACCCGCGTGGACTCCCCCCACGCCGACCCGCGGGTGCGCGACGCGCTGTGCACCGTGCTCCCCGAGGACGGCTGGCGAGCCCAGGTCACCACCGACGTGCCGGTGGGCCGGGGCATGGGCTCGTCGGCGGCCCTCGCGGTCGCCGTGGTCCGGGCGCTCCATCCCGAGCTGGAGGGCCAGCCCCTCATCGACGCCGCCATGCCCATCGAGCAGGCCTTCCACGGCAACCCCAGCGGCCTCGACGTCGCCGTGTCGGCCCTCGGCGGCGGCCTGCGCTTCCGGAAGGGGCCGCCGATGGAGCTGGCGCCCGTCGGGCTGGGGGCCTGGCACGTGGTCGTCCTCGACAGTGGCACCCCCGGCGACACCCGCGCACTGGTGGCGGGCGTGGCATCTCGTCGGCCCGGCGTCGACCCTCAGCTCCAGCGCATCGGCGACCTGGTCGACGAGGCCCAGGGAGTCCTCCGAGACGCCGCCGCCCTCGGCGCCCTCCTCGACGAGAACCACGCCCTGCTGCGGGAGATCGGCGTCAGCACCCCCCGCCTCGACGCT
>Ga0213839_1000545_pt1 | contig 41526 bp, 35 predicted proteins | sample SWPATP21_FD_160075 | JGI IMG/M metagenome (GOLD analysis project Ga0213839, IMG submission 160075) | Coastal seawater microbial communities from Marineland, Florida, United States - SWPA TP2 #1 | ecosystem: Environmental > Aquatic > Marine > Coastal | place: USA: Florida | collected 2016-08-14
TGAGGGTGATCGAGCCGGCGGGACCCTCGAGCGTGCAGGCGGCGCTGCCCCTGACGTCGCCGGACCGGCGGATGGGGGCGTCGAGGCCGAGACGGAACTCGTCGGTGCGGCTCACCTCCACCTGCACCGCTCGGCGGATCGGGCCCAGGACACGGACGCGATCGATGCGGCCCCGGGGCCCCACCACCGCCACGGTCTCTTCGCAGGCGAACTGTCCGGGCTGGGAGAGGGGGTTGCGGGGCGTGAGGGTGTGTCCCTCGCCGAACAGGGTGACGACGGCCTCCTGGGTGAGGTGGAGGTGGCGGGCCGAGACGGCGACCGGGATGGTGCGCTCGGGCTCGACCTCCGCCAGGTGGGCCACTGCCTCCGCCGTCTGCTCGGCGATGGCGCGCTCCTCGTCGGTCTGGACCACCCACAGCTGACAGCGGCTGTGAGGAGCGTGGATGGCGGCGGCGGGGTGCTCGTGGTCGACCCGCGCATCGCGGTTGGCGTCCTCGTCGAGGACCGCACCCAGGAACTCCAGCCGCTGGGCAGCCCGGTGGCGCACGGTGGAGCTGTTCTGTCCGATGCCACCGGTGAACACCACCGCGTCGACCCCGCCCATCACCGCCGCATAGGCGCCGATGTACTTGCGGAGTCGGTGGGCGAAGACCTGGATGGCCAGCCGGGCCCGGTCGTCGCCCTCCGCGGCCCGCGCCTCGAGGTCCCGCATGTCGGAGGCGCCGCCGAGGCCGAGGAGGCCGCTCTGCTGGTTGACCAGCGCGTCGAGCCCGTCGAGGTCCAGGCCCTCCTCCCGGGCGAGCTGGAGCAGGAGGCCGGCGTCGACGTCGCCGGCGCGAGTGCCCATCACCAGGCCCTCCACCGGGGTCATGCCCATGCTGGTCTCGATGGAGCGACCGAACTCCACGGCCGCCACGGAGGCGCCATTGCCCAGGTGGCAGGTCACCACCCGGAGCTGGCGGAGGTCCGCCTTCATGGCCTCCGCGCACCGGGCAGCCACCCAGCCGTGGGACGTTCCATGGAAGCCGTAGCGGCGCAGGCCGTGCTTCTCCGCCAGCTCCGCGGGCAGCGCGTAGGTCTGGGCCCGTCGGGGAAGCGTGCTGTGGAACGCCGTGTCGAAGACCGCGACGTGGGGAACGTCGGGCAGGGCCGCCCGAGCCGCCTTCAGGCCCGCGATGTTGGCGGGGAGATGCAGCGGGGCGAGGGGCACCAGGGCCTCGATGGTGGCCTGGGTCGCGTCGGTCACCACCGTGGGGTGCACCAGATCGGGGCCGCCATGGACCACCCGATGCCCGACCGCGCGGATGTCGCCGCCACCGAGGGACGCCAGCACCTGGGCGATGGCCTCCCCGAGGTCAGCCGGACCTCCAGCCCCGATGCGCTCCACGGCGAGCTCGCCGGTGCGCGCCCCCGTGGCCGGGTCGATGCGGCAGGCCTTGAGAGAGGAGCTACCGCTGTTCAGGACGAGGATCATGGGGGCCTCCGGTCAGGACGTGCCCTTAGCACTTCCCGGCAGGCGTCGGGATACGATGGGGCGGAGGAGGACACTGTGGGCCTGTTCGACTTTCTCAGCCCCCAAGGCACGATCCCGGAGCACGTACCGGCGCCCGATCAGGACCGCGAGCTGGTCCTGTTCAAGTACGACATGTGCCCGTTCTGCGTGCGGGTCATGCGTCATGCCCGCGGCCTCGGCCTCGAGCTCCCCATGAAGGACACGCTCCAGGACCCGAGCGCCCGCAAGGAGCTCATCGAGCACACCGGCCGCACGCAGGTGCCGATGTTGCTGATCGACGGGGTGCCGCTCCTGGAGTCCGCCGACATCAACACCTGGCTCGACGCCTACGCGAGCCGGGCGGCATGAGCCTCCTCGACGACTGGCTGGCCAAGCTTCGGGGAAAGGCCACCGAGGAGGCGGGCAAGGCCGCCGTGGGTGCTGCCGCGGCCACCGCGCAGAAGGCCGTGTCCTCCTTCGCCGACGACTTCCTCTCCTTCGCAGAGGGGGAGCTGGCCGACGCCCGCGCGGCCCGGGGGCTGGAGGACGGCGAGGAGCCGAAGAGCCCCGCCGTGGCCAGCGACGAGGAGGAGGCAGCGGTGAAGGCTGCGGAGGCCCCGGCGCTGTCGGCACGGGAGCGCCGCGAGGCCCGGGAAGCCAAGGCCCGCGAGGAGCTGGAGCGCCTCAAGGCCGCGATGGGCAAGGGCTCAAAAGCGACCGACGAGGGCTAGGCCCCGCTCGCGTCCCACCAGAGGCTGCAGGCCCACCTCCAGCTGCGGAGCCTCGACAACGACCGGGGTGGAGCGGTCCGCTCGGGGGTCCGGAAGGCCGGCGATGCGCCGGGCCCGCTCGTTGCGCTGGCTCTGGAGGAGGCCGAGGGCGATGGCCCCGCCGTAGCTGGCGATGCCAAAGGCGGACTGGTCGTTCTGGACGCTGAGGAAGAGGGGGGTGAGGCCGTACAGGGTCCAGCCGAAGGCTCCGGGCAGCGCGGAGACCCGCACCCCCCGCTCCTTGAGGGCCCGTCGGCTGCGCAGGCTGCCGCCGAGGACGACCGGCGGACCGGCGATGAGCACCGGCACCGACCCCACGAACAGCCAGCCTCCGGTGCCCGCGACGTAGGGGCCCAGCTCGTCTTCCAGGGCCATCAGCCCCATGGACCCGGCGGTGACCGACGCCGCACCGATGGTGATCATCGCCCCCATCCGGGTTGCGCGCGCCCCCTGGCGGTCGGCCCGGGCCCAGCGCCCGTAGGGGTCGCTCCGGTCCGGGAGCTCCGTGGGGTAGGGCTCTACGGGACCGGACAGCACCGGCTCGTTCGCCATGGCGACCAGGGGCAGGAGGACCACGACGACAGCCTACCCTGAGGGGGACCGTGCTACGATCGCTATCCCTCCTCCCTCCCCTCCCCCTTCCTCTCCATGCGCACCCCGTTCCTGTTGCTGCTGTTGGCCCTGTCCGCCTGCGCCGCCCGCCACACCGAGCAGGGCGAGGCGTCCTGGTACGGCAAGGAGCTCCGCGGTCGACCCACCGCCTCCGGCGAGCCCTTCCGCCCCTCGAAGCGGACCTGTGCCCACAAGTCGCTGCCCCTCGGCACCGTGCTGAAGGTGAAGAGCCTCGACACGGGCAAGTCGGTCCGGGTGACGGTCAACGACCGGGGCCCCTACGCGAAGGGGCGCATCCTCGACCTGTCGCGGAGGGCGGCGAAGCGGATCGGTCTGTACGAGCAGGGGCATGGCGCGGTGAAGATCAAGGTCGTTGGCTGCAAGGAGCGCTACGGCGGCTGCGACTGAGGAGAGCGGCCAGCGGCCAGCCGACAGCGGCCAGCCAGCAGCGGCCAGCGGCCAGCCGACAGCTGACGGCCAACAGCGACCAGCGGCCAGCTGACCGCCAACAGCGGCCAGCCTCCGGCGAGGGCACCGTCCGGATGAGCCGAGGCCAGACGCCGGGTGGAGGGGCGGGCCGTCCGAGGAGCCGAGGCGGGGGGGCCGGGCGGAGGGGCGACCGAGGGTTGAGGGGGGTCAGGCTCCGCCAGAAAACACTGACCTTGCGGCGTGGCGAGAGGCATCTCGCCATTCTGCGACAGCGTGACGGACCATCCCCCTTCGTTGCGACAGATCGAGGGAGTTGGCGTGTACGCCGCACGAGCAAAGCAGCCTTTTCGACGGCACGACCTGCCCCGAGGCCCGGAGTTGTCGCAACGAGAGGGGATGCCTCCTCAGCGTGTCGCACAGGAGCGAGATGCTCGCCGCGGTCGTCGTCGAGGCTGCTGCAGAGCTGCCGGGGAAGGTGTCTCCTGCTGGAGCCTGACCCTCATCGGCACCTGCCGGGATGCCTCCGACGGACGGCGTCGTTGGGAGCCTCTCCGCGTCGTTCTCCGCGTCTCCGCGTCTCCGCGGTGAAAACCCCTTCTCGCCGCTTCGACCGAATCCCCAGACCAAGAGCCAGGTCACGCGGGCGTGATCAGTGGCTGACCCACACCCACAGGCAACAGCGGCCAACCTCCGGCGAGGGCCACCGTCCGGATGAGCCGAGCCAGACGCCGGGTGGAGGGGCGAGCCGTCCGAGGAGCCGAGGCGGGGGGCCGGGGTGGAGGGGCGAGCCGTCCGAGGAGCCGAGGCGGAGGGCCGGGTGGAGGGGCGACTGTCCGGCTCGAGACACCGCGGGCACCCCGCTTCCACGACCGCTGCGCGGGGGCGGATGATGTCCTCCAGCCATACCCACGCGAACGTCCGGTCTACTTGCTTCGCACTTCGGACCAGACGTTCGCGCGGGCATGCCTTCCGGGGGCATGGCCACCGTGAGCGCTGGGCGAGCCAGAGGCAAGGCACGTCGCCTGGAGGCTGGAGGCTGGAGGCTGGAGGCTGGAAGCTGGCCGCTGGAAGCTAGAGGCTGGAGGCTGGAGGCTGGAGGCTGGCCGCCTCAGCCCTCCCCGGTCGTCTGCGCTCCGATCCGCCACCACGCCACCTCGAGCACGGCCGCCACGGCCAATCCCACGCCGTAGACCACCAGGTCGACCGGGTCGAAGGTACTCCCCAGGATCAGGTGGGCGACGAAGGGGCTCTCGGGGCCGACGAGCTCGAGCAGCTGCAGGCACTCCACGACGACCGCGAAGACGCCGACCCCGACCACCCGACGCCGCCAGGTCCCCATCGGGAGGCTGGCGACGCAGGCGACCAGGAAGATCACCACCAGCAGATCGCCGCCGAGGCCGCGGATCCACACCCGCCCCGGCCCCCGGTACAGCAGCACACCGACCGCCATCGCCAAGGTGACCACCACCGTGAGCCGCGCCGCCCACACGCCGCGGATCACCGCTGGGCCTCGAGGTCCGCCATGCAGGGAACGCAGGCGGGGCTCTCCGGACGGGCCTTGAGCCTCCGGTAGCCGATGGGCTCTCCACACACCTTGCAGTCGCCGTAGCTGTCGTCGGTGAAGCCCCGCATCGCGACGGCGACCTGCTTGAGGCGCAGCTCGTTGCGACGCTTCTGGGCATCGGCCATCTGCTGCTGCTGGATGGCGTCGATCCGCGAGACGCGCCCCACGGCTGCCTGGTCCAGCTCGACGGGTCGAGCGTTCGCCTCGTGGGTGCCCAGCCCCGCAGACAGACTGTCACGGAGTGCTTCGAGATCCGCCTTCAGCTCGTGCCGCTGCGCGTCCGTCAGCTCCTCGCTCACGGCTCGGCGTCCGCGCGGTCTTCCTCGACGGCCCGCACGCTGCCCCGCCGGTTGACCGAGCGGATGACGTCGGCCAGCAGAGGCTCGAGGGGCCAGCTGGCGTACCAGTCGGGCAGCTCGGGATGCTCGACGCTGGAGGTGCCGACCACCCGGAGGGTCACCCCGCGCCGGGTCGCATCGTCGTGGAGGGCCTGGAGCCGCTCGGGGCCAGGCCCGGACAGCAGGACGTGGACCCCAGCCACGACGACGTCGGTGGCCCCCTCCTCCCACAGCTTGCGGACCGCCGCGCACACGCTGCCAGCCGTGTCGATGATGTCGTCGACCACCAGCACGCTCTTCCCTGCCACCTCGCCGATCACCGTGGTGTTGGTGACCACCGAGGACTGGCTGTAGTCCCGTTGCTTCGACAGCGCGGCCAGCCCCGTCCCGAGCTGCTCGGCGTAGTGACGAGCACGCTCGAGCCCGCCCACGTCCGTGGAGGCCACGACGTCGCATCCCAGCTGGTTCTGCCGCAGGTAGCGGGCGAAGGGGCGCGTGACGCCGACACTCTCGAACACGACCTTCCGGGGGTCGTAGCAGCCCACGGTGGCCTCGTTGTGGGGCTCGACGGTGATGAGCATGTCGGCCCCGGCCTCGGCGATGAGGCGGGCGAAGAGGCCGGTGGACACGCCCTCCCGGGCGTGGCCCTTCCGCTTGTCCTGGCGACCACCGGGGAGGTACGGAACGATGGCCGTGATGCGATCGGCGTCGGCGCAGCGTGCGGCGTCGATGGCGTGGAGGAGCATCACGAAGTGGTCGTAGATGCTGCGCTCGCCGCCGGGAACGAAGGCCTGCTGGAACACGTAGACATCGCTGCCTCGCACGTTCTCCCGGACGTCGTACTTGGCCTCTCCACAGGCGAACCAGGTGTCGCACCCCTCCCCCACGACCGTGTACAGGTGACGGGCCACCCGCTGAGCGAGGGGTCGCGCCGGCTCGCAGGCCAGCAGGTGCAGGGGCGCGCGGGGAGAGCCGTCGCGGCCGCTCATCGCTGAGACCAGGCAAGCACCAGGCTCGCCAGCGCCTGCTTCACGTTGCCGTGCTGCTGCTCCCGGCGACCGTCCCAGCGGTAGACCTGCCCGTCGCGCAGGATGTAGACGGCGTCGGACTCGACAGCAAAGAGGCTCCCTCCGGGCTCCGGAGGCTCTCGACCCGTGACGGCCTCGGCCACGGGACCGATGGGGTCGCCGCCGAGGGGGAGCTGGCCGTGGGCGCCTTCGACGCAGGTCCCGGTCTGGACGGGGTAGCGGTGCAGTGCGAGGAGCTCGCAGAGGGGCTTGCCCCAGCCCAGAGCAAGGACCTTGCTGGTGGGACGCCGAAGGTCCGGGTAGCCCCACAAGGAGTAGCGAACCCCCGACGGCAGGGCCAGCACCGCCGTCTCGCCGGCCTGATGGAGGACGTCGAGGAGGGGGGCGAAGGTCTCCACCGGCTGGGGTAGCTCCTCCCGCTTGTCGTAGTGGACGGTGCCGCGGATCTCGTGGACGGCACGCACCCAGCCCGACCCCGGCAGGGCGCCCTCGTGCTCGTCGGGCGGGCGCTGAGCATCTGGCTCCGCGGACAGGCCGAGGGAGAGGGCCCGACGCCCCAGCTGACCCAGGCTCCCGCTTGGCGTCGGCAGGGTCAGCTCGTCGTCGGCGGCGGGGTCGGTGTGGTCGTCGGTGCTGTCGACGGGCAGCTCCTCGAACTCCGCTTCCTGGGTGTCGGGATCGAGGGCCAGCATCTCCGGCTCGTGGTCGAGGGCCGTGGACCCGTGGGCATCCGGGACACGGACGTCGGCGTAGGAGCCCACCTCTTCGACGCCGGGGTCGCTGCCGTGGAGCTGCGCGAGGGCGGCCGCCGCCTGGAGCTGGGGGCCGACGAGGGCCTCCACCAGGCGTGGGGCCACCTGCCCAGAGGGGGGGAGCGCGAACACCGCCGTGCGAGCGACCACGCCACCGAAGGCCTCGAGCCACATGCCGTCGCTCCCGAGGGTGTCGAAGGCGATGGTGCGGGCGAGGGCCGCCACGCCCTCGAAGCGGGTGACCAGCAGCGGCGCCAGAGCCTGCTGGGTGACGGACTCCTCGAACAGGGTCGTTCCGCCGACGAGCACGAGGGCCTGGGCCCCGCCCGCCGCGAGCAGGCGCACCGCTTCCCGGAGCCCATCGGGCTCGGCGGGCACCACCAGCTTGTCGACCACTTCGTGCCCCTGGGCCTCGAGAGCCTCGGCCACCGCAGGGCCGGCGCCACCGCCCTCCTTGGAGGTGACCACCAGCACGTGGACCTGGATCGGATCGCTCATCGCTCCTCCACCACGCTGTCGCGGGAGACGCACGATACCGGAGACGGGTCGGTGTCGACGATGCCCCTCTGTCGCTGGCGCCTCCGCTCGGCGGCGATCACCCGGGCGACATCGATCCCGTCGGGCACCCTGGCCGCCAGCGCCTCCAGCGGTCGCTGTGTCCGATCGTCGGGGCGGTTGACGTTGAGGAGCACCTCGGCCGGCAGGGGTACCTCCGCGAGCCCCGCCATGGCCGCCGAGACCGGCCCCCCGTCGCGCCAGACCGCCTCGACCTCTGCGCGCCGCGCCACGGGGACCACCGCCAACAAGGGGTGGGCGCGTCCATCCGGGCCGATGGCCACGCCACGGGTCGCGACCAGCTTCTCGACGGCAGACACGTCGAGGCTCGCCAGGTCGCAGGGGCACACGAGCGCTGCGTCCGCGCCATGGACCGCGGCGTCGTCGAGGGCCCGGACCACCCCGGCGAGGGGGTGGGGCTCGCCATCCTCGGGCTCGTAGAGGACCCTGAGGGGCTGTCCGCCGCGATCGACCCACGGCAGGCCGTCGGGCTCGCCCCGTCGCACGAGGGTCACGGGGTCTCCCCACGCCGCCAGTACCTCTGCCACCGCCGCGGCCATGGGAAGACCCCGCAGGGGAAGTCGGGCCTTGTCGACCCCCATCCGTCGGCTCCGGCCACCGGCGAGCACGTAGGCGCGGATGCTCACACGCCCGTGCCTGCCGTCGGCTGCTGGGCGAAGCGGCTGTGGAGGAGCTGTACGCGGACGGCGTCTCCCTCGGAGGGGGCTGGCTGGTCGTGGGGGACGACCAGCAGGCCGTCGGCCCGCGCCATGGACACCACCGCGCCAGAGCTCTGGATGCCCGTGGAGGTCGCCACGATGCCGTCGGACCCCCAGCTCAGACGTACCCGGAGGAAGCGGGCCCGGCCGGGGCGGTCTCGGAAGTCCTCCCCCGCCACCGCTGCGACCACCGGCAGGAACGGACGGGCATCGCCCATGGAGGTGCGGAGCCAGGGGCGAACGAACTGCACGAAGTTCACCAGGCAGGACACCGGATTGCCGGGCAGCCCGAACAGCGGCACGCCACCGAGGACTCCGAAGGCCAGGGGCTTCCCAGGCTTCATCCGGACCTTCCAGAAGTCGATGCCGGCGCCCAGCTCGCCCATGACCTCCTTGACGTGGTCGAAGTGGCCCACGGAGACCCCGCCGGTGGTGAGCACGGCGTCGGCATCGCGGGCGGCCTCCCGGAGGGTCCGGGCGATGGCATCGGGGTCGTCCGGGACGTTGCCGAGGTCGAGGGCGACCCCGCCGGCCTCCTCGATGGCCGCCGCGAGGGCGACGTTGTTGGAGCTGTAGATCTGTCCCGGTCCGAGGGGGCGACCGGGGGGGATGACCTCGTCGCCGGTGCTCACCACAGCGAGGCGCGGACGACGGGCGACGAGGACCTCGGTGAGCCCCAGGGAGGCCAGCAGGCCGAGGTGGCCAGCACCGAGGACATCGCCGGGGCACGCCACGACGTCGCCGATGGCCACGGCCTCGCCCTCTCGCCGAACGTGCTTGCCGGGGCGAGCGGCGCAGCGGATGGCGACGGATCCGCTCGTGGCGCCGTCGGTGTCCTCCACCACGACCACGGCGTCGGCCCCGGGGGGCATCGGCGCGCCCGTCATGATGGCAGAGCACTGCCCCGGCCCCACCTCGTGGCGAGCGACGGATCCGGCCCCGATCACCTCGAGGACCTGGAGGGACACGGGCTCCTCGTCGGCACCCACGGTGTCGGCGGCCCGGACCGCGTAGCCGTCCATCGCGGCGTTGTCCCAGGGGGGAATGGCGACGGGGGCAGCCAGCTCGCCGACGAGGACCCGGCCGAGGGCTCGCGGGATGGGCACAGCCACGGCGGGCTGGCGTCGGACGTGGGCGAGGATGCGGGCCTGGGCTTCGTCGACGGAGAGCATGGCGCTCCGTATCCGCCCCGGCCCCCGGTCGGCCTACTTCTTGACCACCAGCTTCTGGCCAGGCTGGATCGTCGTGGTGCGGAGGTTGTTCCAGGACTTCAGATCGCTGACGCTGCACCCGTAGCGGCTGGCGATCTTGCCCAGGCTGTCGCCCCGCTGGACGGTGTGGGTCGTCACCGAGCTGGCGGAGCCGCTGCCGCCCCGCACCTTGATCTTCTGACCGACAGTGATGTGGCTGGCGTTGCGGATGCCGTTGTCCTTCTGCAGCTCGGCGGTGCTGACCCCGTAGCGACGAGCGATGGTGCCCAGGGACTCGCCCTTGCGCACCACGTGGGTCTGGGTGCTGGAGCCGCGGCTGCTGGTGCCACCGGAGCCCGACAGCTTCAGGGTCTGGCCCACCAGGATCTTGCTGCTGGACAGCCCGTTGTAGGACTGGAGCTGCGACGCGGTCAGGCCGTACTTCGACGCGATGGTGGAGAGGTTCTCTCCGCGGCGCACGGTGTGGGTGCTCGGACGGCTCGGACGCGAGGGCGCCGCGTCGCTGCGGCTGGAGGTCTCGGCGACGGCGACGGCGCTGCTCCCGTTGCGGGGGATGCGGAGGCTCATGCCCACGTAGATGCGGTTGGCGTTCTTGAGCCCGTTGGCCCGGCTGATGGCCGACACGCTGGTGCCGTACTTCGCCGCGATGCGGCCGAGGGTCTCGCCACGGCGCACGGTGTGGCGCACGACCGTGATCCGCTGGGACTTGGGCACGCTGGCCAGGGCGGCGGCGAAGGTGTCCTTCTTCCCGACCGGCACGCGGACGTCGGCGCCCTCGGGGGGCGTGGCGTAGCGACGGAGGGCGGGGTTGAGGGCCTTGATCTCGTCGACCGTGGTGTCCGCGCACTTGGCGAGGACCTCGAGCTCCACGGAGCCCTCGACCTTCACGACGTCGTAGACGAGCTCGTCCTGGTACTCGATGTCGGTGAAGCCATAGCGCTCGGGGTGGTGGCCGATGATGGCCGCCGCCATGATCTTCGGGACGTAGTTGTCGGTCTCGGAGTGCAGGTAGGGACCGCGGGCGAGCACCCAGAAGTCCTTGCTGCCAGACTGCTTGGTGGCCCGCCGGATGCGGCCCGGCCCGCCGTTGTAGGAGGCCCAGGCGAGGCGCCAGTCGCCGAACATGTCGTGGAGCTCACCGAGGAAGGCGATGGCGGCGTGCACGCTGGCTTCCGGGTCGCGCCGCTCGTCCATCCACCAGTCGATGCGCAGGTCGTAGAGCTTGCCGGTGCTGGGGATGAACTGCCACAGGCCGGCGGCGGCCGCGTGGCTGTAGGCGTGGGCGTTGTAGCCGCTCTCGATCATGGAGAGGTAGACGAGGTCCTTGGGCAGACCGGCCTTCTCCAGCTCCCGGTACATCATCGGCCGGTAGCGGGTGCTGCGCTTGAGGTAGCGGGCGTAGTGCTTGCGACCGGGACCGGTGAAGTAGCGGACCCACTTCTCGACCTCGGGGTTGACCTCGATGGGGATGTCGAACTCGGAGGGGTCGACGAGATCGAGGAACAAGGGGTCGGTCTTCAGGTGCTCCCGGGGGCTCTTGTACAGGGTCACCGGGACGTCCCCACCGGACAGATCGTCGGTGAACACCAGCTGCTCCGCCTCGATCTGCTGGCGCTCCTCGATGGCTTCGATCTGCTCCTCCGTCGGGATCTCCCCCTCCATCCGGTCGACCCACTCCCAGATGCCCTCGTCCGGGAGCTCCGCAGCAGGCTGGTCCTCGGGGTCCGTGCCGTCCAGCGCCACGGGCTCGGTGGCCTCGGGGCTGGGCTCGGGGGCAGCGACGACCTCCTCGGTGTCCTTGTCCTTCTTCCGCTTGCGGAAGGGGGGGAACACCCGTCGGCGGGGCGCGTCGTCGACCTCGCCCGCCTCGGCGACGACCGGAGCCTCGGGGGTCTCCGCGGCGGAGGCCGGCAGGGCCAGCGCGAGCCCGAGGAGCAGGGAAGTGAGGGCGGGGACACCACGGGTGCCACGGCCCGACAGGCCAGTCAGTGCGCGCATGAGGAGACTCGGGGAAGGGAGGTGGGGAGGATGGGGAACCACCGGGGGGAGCGCGGAAGGCTCTGGGTGGTGCGGCACGGATGGGGATGCGTCGGAGACGCAGGTCGTGCACGGTGGTGAAGATCGCATGGCTGGGCCCTCCTGTCCAGCCCTCCAAGCGAAATGCGGTAGGCAATCGGTTACGGCGGCCGCCATGGTTGGGCGTCGTCACCCCCGAGATCAGGTCCGGCAGCGCATCCGCGGCCTCTACGGAATTGCATGCGCCGACGCGTCCGCTGGAGACCCCATGGCCCTGGTCCACGCGCTCCTCGCCGGGGGCTGTCGCCTGGTCCAGGTCCGCTGCAAGGGATGGACGGACGACGAGCTCCTCCGGGTGGCGCGGCGAGCCGTCGCGGCCTGTCGCCCGGTCGGCGCCACCCTCATCGTCAACGACCGAGCCGAGGTCGCCGCGGCCGCCGACGCCGACGGGGTCCACGTGGGGCAGCTCGACGCCGATGGAGAGGCGGTGCGGCGGGCCATCGGTCCCCACCGCATCCTCGGTCGCTCCACCCACAGCCCCCGGGTCCTGGCCGACGCCCGCGGCCACGCCGACTACGTGGCCTTCGGGCCGGTCTATCCCACGTCGCGGCTGTCCTGGGACAAGCCGCTGCAGGGACTCGAGCAGCTGACCGCAGCCCGTCGACATGCCGGCGACACCCCCCTGGTCGCCATCGGCGGCATCCATCCCGGGCGCCTCGACGCCGTCCGGGCCACCGGGGTCGACAGCTGGGCGGTGATCGGCGCGGTGGCGGATGCCTCCGACCCCGTCGCCGCGACGCGGGCGCTCCTGTGAGCCCCAGCCCCGAGGAGGTCGCGGCCGTCGTGCGGGACCGGCCCGGCTGCGTCTGGCTCGACGGACCCGGCCGACACCTGCTGGCGTGGGCCCCGGAGGAGGTCGCCACCGACGGCTCCTGGCTGGAGGCTGCCCGTGCCTGGTCCCGCCGCGGACCCGTGACCGAGGGGATGGTGGCGGGCTTCGTCGGCTACGGCGCCGGGCACCAGGTGGAGGCCGTCCCTCCCGAGGCCTCCGTCCCCGAGGGCCCCTTCCACCTGGCCCGCTACGGCGGGGTGCTGGTGTGGCAGGACGGACGGTGGTCCATGGGGGGCAGCCGTCGGTTCCGTCGCGAGGCCGAGCAGGCCCTGGAGCAGGCGCGTCCCCTGCCCTCCCCCTCCGTCACCGCCTGCGGTCCGGCGCGCACCGTCGACAAGACGTCGTGGCTCCGCGGGGTCGAGGCGGTCCGCGAGCTGCTCCTCGCCGGGGATGCCTACCAGATCAACCTCACCCGCCCGGTGTGGATCGACGCTCCGCCGGACCCCTGGGCGGTGTACCGGCGCCTCCGACGGGCCGTGGCCTGCTACGGCGCGTGGCTGGTGGTGGGCGACGCAGTCCGGGTGCTCTCCAACAGTCCCGAGCTGCTGCTCTCCCAGGCAGGGCGTGCCGTGTGGAGCGACCCCATCAAGGGGACGCGCCCGAGGAGCGACGACCCCGAGGCCGACGCCGCGCTGGTGCGAGCCCTCGAGGAGGCCGAGAAGGACCACGCCGAGCTCACCATGATCGTCGACCTGGTGCGCAACGACCTGGGCCGGGTCTGCGCCGCCGGCACCGTGGCGGCGGAGGGTCGACGGGTCACGACCCACCCCACGGTGCACCACACGTCCCAGCGTGTCCGCGGGCAGCTGGCCGTGGACCGCGACGGCTGGGACGCGCTGGCCGCCCTGTTCCCCCCGGGCTCGGTGACGGGCGCCCCGAAGGTAGCGGCGTGCCACCACATCGAGCGACTGGAGCCCCATCCCCGCGGCGCCTATTGCGGGGCCATCGGCTACGGCACCGCCGACGAGGCCCGCTGGAACGTCGCCATCCGCACCGCCGTCCACACCGGGGGCGCGGCTCGCTACCACGTCGGCGGCGGCATCGTGATCGACAGCGACCCCGAGGACGAGTGGCGGGAGACGGAGCACAAGGGCCGAGCCTTGGCAGCGGCCTTCGGCCATGGGGCCGTCGTCGACTGAGACGCCCCTTGATGGGTGAGCGCGGCGTACGTGCCTCTGGGACTCTGTGGTGAAATCGGCGTTTCACCGCTGTGGCGCCCACGGGCATCCGCCGTCTTCCACGACTCAGGCGACCTCCACTCCAGGTCCACCGGGGAGCGGCTCAGCGGTCGTTCTAGCCTTCGTCGTCGAAGAACTCCTCGTCGTCGAGGAACTCCTCGTCGTCCTCGAGGAACTCCTCGTCGTCGAGCTCGTCGAACTCCTCGTCCTCCAGAGGCTCGTCCTCGAAGTCGTCGATCTCCTCCTCCCGGTCGCGGACCTCGGCGGCCCGCTCCTCACGGAGCTTGCGGAGACGCTCGAGGCGCTCCTCCCGCTTCCGCTTCAGCTCGTCGGCGTCGGGGCGCTCGGTACGGGTCGGACGCTCGGCGCGGTCGTCGCCCGAGCGAGGAGGACGGGTGGTACGGGACGGACGGGAGCGATCCCGGCCACCGCGCGTGGTGCGGCCGTCGCCCATGTCGCAGCGGGGCCGCATGATGGCGCCGGAGCAGGTGAACTTGTACTCCTTGCTCTCCGGCTCGGTCTCGGCCTGGGCCAGCATCGGAGCGAAGGCCTGCAGGTCGGGTCCGAGGTCCGACAGCAGGATCTCGACGTTCATGGTGGACCGCTCGAGGGTGGTCATCAGCAGGATGTTGCCGGACAGCTCCGCCTTGAGCAGCGAGCTGGCGATGCTGCCCTTCTTGAAGCTGGCCTTCCCCTTGTCGACGTCGATGTCGATGTCGAGCTTGTCGATGGGGACGTCCATGCCGAGGGGGCCGACGCCGGGGATCTCCAGGTCGGACAGGGTGATGCCCGAGCCCTCGATGCGGATGTGGCCGTCGGAGCCCTTGAGGCTGGTCTCACCGGTCACGTCGATGTCGATGTCGAGGCCGCCGGCGCCGGTGGCCTCGGTACCCGACAGCAGCAACAGCTCGGAGAGGGGAAAGCCGTCGGCGGTGAGCCCGAGGGCGTTGACCTTGAGGTCCCCCTTCTTCTCCCCACGGGCGGTGCCCAGGGTGAAGTACAGCGTGCCGTCGATGGGGGTGATGGACCCCGACAGCGCTGGGGCGCGGGACAGCAGGCTGAACACGCCGGCGCGGACCCGCAGGTCGTTGGCCAGCAGCGCAAGGGTGGGGTCTCCCGAGCGAGGGGTGTTGTAGAGCTTCACGTCGGACGCGGAGGCGCCTACCCACCAGGGGCCGAGGTCGCCCAGCTCCAGGCTGTACTGGCCGTTGCTGCGCTCGGCGACTTCCCAGCGGGCCCGCTCGACGACAGCGTCGGTCGGGAAGGTCAGGAAGAAGGTGACCACGAAGAGGAAGCCGAACCAGGAGATCCCGCCGACCAAGAGGAGGAAACGTCGCATATCAGCTCTCCGCCACGGACAGGACCATGAGCTCGAGGGTGAGGTTCATCATCACGCCGTCCTTGGTCTTCTGGGACTTGAAGGCCGCCTGCTCCACCGAGACCGGGTAGCCACTGGTCTCGAGGTCGTAGAGGAAGCGGAAGATGTTCTCTTGGGGCGCCTTCTTGATCTCCACCGTGTAGCGCTGCTGCGCGATGGACCCGACCACCTCGGGCGACCCCTGGGCGTTGATGTTGGACAGCTGGTCGGTGATCTGGTGCTTGCTGGCCAGCCCCTCGATGAAGGTGGACACCGGCTGCTTGTTCCGGAGCGCCTCTTCGTGGGACTTGAAGGTGTTCTCGGCGGCCTGGTACTTGCGCTGGAGGACCTGCATCTCGGCCACCTGCTTCTTCACGTCGATGACGGTGGTGGCCTTGGCGTCGAGGACGCTCCACGCGAGGTAGCCGCTGAACAGGACGAAGAGGCCGGCGCCGAAGCTGAACAGCCCGACGAGGAGCATGCGGTCACGGGGCGAGAGGGCCTCGAGCTGGCGGTCGACGAAGGCCATCGGGCCCGTGCGGACAGGAAGCTGTGCCATGGTTCAGCCCTCCCCATCGGAGGCTTCGCCCCCGGTCAGATCGATGGTGATGGGGAACTTGATGATCCCGCTGGACTGCTTGGTCTCGGTCCCCTTCTCGGCGCTGGCAAAGCGGGGATTGGCCTTGAGCCTCTCCTCCACCGCTGCCGAGTTGGCGAAGCCGTTGGTCTCGGCCTCGAAGGAGACGTTCTCCTTGGTGATGGTGAGCGTCTTGACCGTGACCTCGACCTCGTTGGGCGGCGGGAAGGTGTCGGTCAGCTCGTGGAGCAGATCGAGCGTCGGAGGCACGCCGGAGCTGGAGCCACCGACGACGTTCGCCCGCTCGGTCATCGCGAGCTCTTCCTCCCGCATGTACTGGGCTGGGTTCTTCAGCTCCTCGAGGGTCTTTGGCGGCGCCTCGGGGAAGGTCTCCAGCAGGATCTCGGTGCGGAGGGCCAGGGCGGCGCGCTGCTCGAGGTGCATCGACACCCAGCGGTAGGCGGTGAGGGGCACGGCCACCAGCATGAAGCAGGTGACGCACAGGGCGCCGTACACCAGGGTGGACTTCACCCAGTCCCCCCCACCCCGGTACGCGAGCTCACCGACCCGCAGGTCGACGGCACCGGTGGCGGCGATGCTGATCCCGGCCAGGGCCTGGGCCAGGGTGAACGGCGCCGGACAGGCATCGCCGGTGGGGTCCTTGGCGGGTCCGACCGGAACCCCGAGGTCCTGGGCAAGGTAGTCCCACAGCTCGTCGATGCGGGACGAGCCCCCACAGAGTCGGAGCTCGGCGACCTCGCCGTGGATGAGGTCCTCGGCCTTGATGAGGGTGGAGCGAAGCTCGGCGAGGAGGAGCCCGATGGACGCGTCCATGGCCTGACGGGCCTCGGGAGGCAGCGCCGCGTAGCCGGAGTGCCGGGGCAGCCCGGGGTCGGTGATGTCGTCGTCGACCCGGGACTCGCCGTGCTTGTAGGCCTCCGCCTCGGCCCAGGAGCAGCCCAGGGACTCCTGGATGGCTCGGGTGAAGTTCCAGCCCGCCACGTTGATGGAGCGGGCGTACTGCACCACGCCGTTGAGCACGACGCTGACCACGGTGTCGGTGTGGCCGATGTCGACCACGGCGACGAGCTGGGGCTTGGCGTCTTCGTCGTCGACCGCCACGGGTGCCTGGGCCCCCCAGGTACCGTAGACATCGCCGTCGACGTGCATGCTGGCCGGGTCGAGCCCCCGCTCCGCCAGACCCGCCAGCCAGTCGGTCACGGTCTCCTTCTTGGCGAGGGCCGCGACCACGCGGGTCTGCAGGTCGACGCTCCCGATGCGCCAGCCCATGACCATGTCGTCGAGGTCGAAGGGGACCTCGTTCTCCACCGTGAACGGCAGGGCCTGCTCCAGCTGAGCCCGGTCGGTGAACGGCAGCGACACGCGGTGGAAGCTGGTGGCGTGGGCTGGCAGCGCGGACACCACGACGTCGGAGCTCTTCGCCTTCAGCTCGGGGTGGTCCTCCAGGAGGACGTCGAGGGCCACGAGGCGCTGCTCGAGGGTCGGAGACGCCCCGTCCTGCGGCACGCGCTGGGCGTAGCGCGTCTCGAACAGGTAGTCCCTGCCCTCCTGGCTGTAGGTGACCACCTTGACGTGGTGGGCACCGAGATCGATGGAGATGAGACGGGGCATGGAAGGGGCCTCAAAGGGTGGTGGAACGCAGCCGTGTGATGCTTGTGGAGGTGCCAGAGGGGGCGGGTCGTCCAGACCGGGCCCCTCGAGGTCATCTGGTCCGCCAGTAGACGATGCGGCCGCCGGGGTCGCTGGAGAAGTCCATGATGGCGTGGACCTCGACGACGGCGGAGCCGACCTCACCGGCACTGGTGATGCGGAAGACGTTGGATTCGGTGGTGATGGCCTCGACGACCTCCTCCCGCATGGGAAGTCCGAGCTGAGCCATGATCTGGGGGAACTGCTGGGGCTGCTGGAAGTTGAGCCCCCCCTCCGCCATGGGCATCCCCCGGAGCCGCAGGAGCTCGTCGAGGAAGGGCTCGACGTAGGAGTCGGTGTTGAGGCCGTCGGCGTAGGCCATGAGCAGGCCGAACATCACCTGGCGCTGCGCGGTGTTGATGTTGACCTTGCCGCCGCCGTAGACCGTGAGGTGGTGGCCCACCCGCTCCCAGACGCCATCGAGGTGCCAGCCCTCGACGAGGCGGATCTCCTCCCGGGTGTCGAAGGGAGCGTTCTTGGGGAGGTAGGGCTCGTCGAGGCGCTCGTACAGGGCAGACTCGCGGCCCCCCTGGAAGATGCGGACGTCGTCCGGGTCGGTCCAGTCGGCGAGGTTGCCGATGAGCTCCTCCCGCTGGATGTTGTGGTCCCGGAGGTAGTCCTGGTACTCCTCCCGACCGAGCATCGCGTAGATCTGGGCGCCGGAAGGCGTCTGGAGGAGCTCCGCGAGGCCGGTCGCCTGGAACTTGCCCACGTAGATGCGCCGGTTCTCGTCCTGGACGGAGGCGGAGAAGTCACCGTCGAAGTCGAGGAAGTTGCGTCGCATGGGGCCGGAGTCCTCGCGACTGGCCTCCCGCTGCTCCTCGGTGAGCCCACCGGACACCACCATGGACTCCCGCTCCTCGTCGGACAGGTTGTCGGTGTCGCCGTCGGTGGCGAGCACCAGGCGGAGGAGCTGGGTGTTGATGGTGGGGACCATCTGCCAGATGGTGTCGGCGTTGATGCCGAGCATCTGCCCCACCTGCATGACCATCGGGTTCTGACCGACCTGCTTGGAGAGCATGAGCACCAGGCGGTACAGCTGCACCCCCGTGCCGGCCAGGGCCTCGGCCTTCACCTCGTCCCGATACTGGGAGGCGAGCTGGATGCGCACGGTGGCACCGCTCACCGTCTCGGTGATGAGGATGGTGAGCAGCATCACGCTGGACATCACCATCAGCAGCGCCATCCCTCCCCTCGAGGAGCGGCCGGAGCGGTAGAAGCGGTGGCGCTGGTGCCCACGAGGACGGGTGAGCTCCCGCCACACCCAGCTCGTGCCCCGACCGATGGCGGAGAAGAGGCTCAACGGCCCCCCCGCATCATGCCCGGAGGCAGTCCACCCTGACGGAACGCGTCCGCCGGGCTCGTGGGGGCCTTCGTGGGGCGCGTGTTGGTACGGTTGCTCCGGTTGCCGCGGCCACGGCCGTTCTTGTTGCTGCTGTTGCTGTTGCTGGTGGGCAGCCCCGAGGAGAGACCGCCGAAGCCTGCTCCGCCGTAGCCGCCCATCCCGAACTTGGCGGGGTCGAAGATGCTCGCCTGGCCAGCGATGGTGCCCCCGGCCGTGCCGTTGGCCGCGGCCAGCTGCTCGGCCGCCGCCACGTCGCCGCCGCCCGTCTGGGGAAGGCGCGGGGCGTACTCCACCTGCACGGTGGTCAGGAAGGGGATGTCGATGGTCTCGTCTTCGTCGGCGGTGTCGGTGGCGATGAGGACGAGGCCGATCTGCACGGCCCGCGGCAGGTAGTAGGGCGTGTCGGCGGAGCGGGTGTCCCACTCGTCCTGCCACTCGTTGTTGGCCTGGTTCAGGTACTTCAGCTCGAAGCTGCGCACGTTGTACGCCAGGGGCAGCACCTTGCCCTGCTCGTCCGGGTACTGGTCGATGCGGGGGGACTCGCGGAGGTACAGGATGCTCCCCTTCCCCACGTCCTTGGGGGACGGCTCGGTCCACAGCGAGATCTCGGCCTGATCCGACTCCCGCGTGTCCAGGTACATGCGCTGGTGGTTGAGGGTGGCGAAGAACAGCGAGTCGGGCGAGTCGTCCTGGCCGACAAAGACGGTCTGGTAGCGGTCGAGCAGCGCCTTGTTCGGGGTGAGGTACGCGAGGGCCAGATCCCGCTTGATCCGTGCCATGGCCGTGCGGGCCGTGCGGGCCGTTGCGTCCCGCATGGAGAGCACCTGGTTGAACTCCGCGGAGTTCCGCAGGCTCTCGGCCACCACGGCCCCCATGACCACCATGATGACGATGGCGATCATCGTCTCCATGAGGGTGAGGCCGCGCCGGCCGCCGATCCGTGGGGCGAAGGTGTGCATCACATCCCCGGAATGCCGCCGGGCAGGGCGCCCGGGGAAGCGTTCATCATGCCGGCGGGGTTGGCGACGTGGGCCGCAAGGGTCACCTCGGTGCCGTCCTCCGCTGCCTGCTCGCTGCTCTCCCCCCACCAGACCCGCACGACCACCATGCGGATGTAGGGTCCGACCATCTCCGTGAGCATCTGGGGCTGCAGGAAGTTGCCGAGCATCCCCGCTGCATCCCCCGCGCCACCGGCGCCGCCTGCATCGCCGGGGATGCCGGCCCCGCCCAGCATGCCGCCGAGTCCACCGTCGCCGTCGCCCTCCATCTCGCTGGCCATGGTCATCAGGTCGCCCGCCAGCTGGATGTCGATCTCCGTGATCGTGTATTCCCAGTGGTAGTCCTCGTACTCCCGGCCGAACTCGAGGTTGGTCAGCTCGTCGCCGAGGTCGTCGAACTCTCCGTACTCCACCACCTCGGAGGTCTGGAATCCCTCCTCCTCCAGCTGGAGCATCGCCTCGGACATCTTGAGGCGCGCCAGGTCGGTGGCCACGATGACCCGCTCGGCCTCCCGGGTCATGGCGACCGCACCCGACTGGGACTCCACCAGGATCACCAGGGACACCGTGAGGATGCCCAGGGCGATCATCACCTCGAGGAGGCTGAAGCCGCGGCGTCGGAGGCGTGGCTGGAACGTGCTCTTCAGTGTCATCGGACGCTCCATCAGTTGGGGAGGTTGGGGCCCTCTTCGGGCACGAACTCGAGGCGGTCTTCCGGCTCGAGGAGCTCGGCGTGGAGCTTGACCACGCCGGACAGGGGCTGGATCTCGATCGTGTAGCCCTCGTCGGGGTCGTCGACGTCGACGAGCTGCACGAGGGTGTGCTCCACGAAGCCGTTGGACATCACGTAGGTCTCGACGCGCTGCTGCTCGCCTTCTTCTTCCTCTTCGTCGCCGGAGGGCTCCACGAGCTCCCCGTACTGCGGGGTGTAGACCCCGCCGAAGCGCACGCCGCTCGGGAGCTGGACCTCCATGCGGCCCTCCCCGAGAGACTCGAAGGGCTGCTTGTTCTTCCGGAGCCAGCGCTGCTTCTCCTCGGGCGACATCCGCTCGAGGCGGTCCCGGACCTGCATCTCGTGGGCCTCGCGGGCCGCGGGGTCCGCGGCGATGAGGGCCCCGGGCTCGCCGGCCTCGACCACGTAGCGGTCCTGGTTGAGGAAGTAGACGACCCGGTAGGTGCGGTTGCGCATCACCGCCTCGTCCTGGAGGCGCTCGTAGGTGACCGCCAGCTTCTGGGCCGCGCGGTGCTGGTCGAGGCCGAGCACCCCTCGCATGCCGAAGCCGAAGATGGCCGTGAGCACCAGCAAGATGGCGATGACCACCATGATCTCGAGCAGCGTCAGGCCGCGACGGCGACGCGCACGAGCCCCCCACGGAACCCGCCGGGGGTCGCCGTGGGAGGGGGAGATCACTGGTTCTCACTCCAGACGATGTCGTCGCCACCGCCCTCGTTGCCGTCGGGGCCCATGGAGATGAGCTCGAAGGGACGGCCGTTGCCACCGGGGGCGGCGTACTTGATCTCGTTGCCCCAGGCGTCGGTGGGCAGGTTGCCGTCCTTGTAGACGACCGCGAGGCCCTCGCCGCTGGTCGGCGGCTTCTTCTTGCGGAGCATGTAGATCTGCACGCGCTCGTCGACCTTGCCCATGGTGAGGAGCGTGGTCTGGACCTGGGAGTCGCCGAAGACCTGCATGACGCCGAAGGCCAGCACACCCATCAGGGTCAGGATGATGGCGATGACGACCATGACCTCGAGGAGGGACATGCCACGACGGGCCACCCGACGGGCGAAGGTGTCATCGGCAGAGGGACGGGCCTCCTGGGCCGCCTTGCCACGCAGGGCGGACAGGGCGTGCACGAAGCGCTCGATGGTGTGGGTCATGGAAAACCTCCGTAGGGCTGTCTTGGTTCGAGGCAGTGCCCCGACAAGGAAAAAACCTTGGTTCTACTTAATCATCTGAGAGATGTTCATCATCGGGGTCAGCAGGCCCATGGCGACGACGAACACGGTGCCACCCACTGCCAGGATCATCACCGGTCCGAGCAGGCTTGTCAGCGCCGAGATTGTCGCTTCTACCTGCTCCTCGTAAGAATCTGCAACGACGGTCAGCATGCGCTCCAGCTCCCCCGTCCGCTCCCCGATGCCGATCATGTGGATCACCATCGGCGGGAACTCGCCGGAGGACTTGAGCGGCGCCGCGATGGACGCCCCCTCCATGATGTTCGTGGTCGCGTTGTCGACCGCCGACGCGATGTGGACGTTGCCCACGACCTTCTCGACGATGCGGAGCGCGCTGACGATCGGCACACCGGAGACGAGCAGCGTGGACAGGGTCCGACAGAAGCGAGCGACGCTGATGAGGCGGTTCATCTTGCCGAACACCGGAGCCGACAGCTTCAGGCGGTCCCAGCGGTTGCGGCCGTTCTCGGAGCGGACCCACCGACGGAAGCCGAAGATGGCGAGGCCCGCGACGATCGGCACCAGCCACCAGTAGCCCACCATCATGTCGCCGAAGAAGAAGACGATGTCGGTGATGAGCGGCAGATCGTCGCCACCCGGCAGGCTGTCGAAGAGGCCGCGGATGTTCGGGATGACCGTGAGGAAGAGGAACATCAGGATGAGGAAGCCGACGATCCCCAGCAGGATCGGGTAGGCCATCGCGCTGGCGATCTGGCCCTGGAGCTTGACCTGTCCGTCGGCGAAGTTGGCGAGGCGCACGAGCACCGTGTCGAGGGCCCCGGACTTCTCACCAGCCCGCACCATCTGGATGTACAGGTTGTCGAACACCTTGGGGTGGTCGGCGAGGGCGTCGGCCAGGGGCGCCCCCTCGTTCACCCGCTCCTTCACCTTCGACAGGATGACCTTGAGCTTCTTCTTCTCGGTCTGATCCACCAGCGCCGCGAGGGCCTCGGCCATCGGGACGTGGGCACCGACGAGGGTGGCCAGCTGGGTCGTCATGGTGGAGACGTCGCGGGACGAGACGAACTCGAAGTACTGAGCGACGTCGATCTGCATGTCGAGGATGGACTCGCCCTTGCGGGTCGCCCCCTCGGCCTGCTGGTTGATCTCGGTGGGAAACAGGCCCTGCTTGCGGAGCCGAGCCTTGGCGATCCGTGCCGAGTCGGCATCGATGATGCCGCTGATGGCCTTTCCTCCGGAGTCGAGCCCCTTGTACTGAAAGACCGGCATGATCAGTGCTCCGCCGTGGTGACGCGCTTGACCTCTTCGAAGGTGGTGATGCCCTCGAGGACCTTGCGGAGCCCGTCGTCGAAGAGCGTGTCCATCCCGGCCGAGACGGCCACCTTGGTGATCTGGGAGGACGGCGCGTTCTGGATGACGAGGCGCTGGATGTCGTCGGAGTTGGTCAGGAACTCGTAGATGCCCGTACGGCCGGAGTAGCCGAGGTCGTTGCACTCCACGCAGCCCATCGCCCGGTAGACGGGCTTGCCGCGGGCGAGCTCCATCTGCTCCTCGTCGAGGCCGAGCTCGAGCAGCTCGGTCTCGGGGGGGACGTACCTGCCCTCTTCCTTGCAGTGGGGGCAGAGGGCGCGGACGAGGCGCTGAGCGAGGATGCCGAGCACGGTGTCGGCCACCAGGAAGTTCTCGACGTCCATGTCGCAGATACGGGCGAAGGAGCTGGCCGAGTCGTTCGTGTGGAGCGTGCTGAACACCAGGTGACCCGTGAGGGAGGCCTGGACGGCGTTGTTGGCCGTCTCACTGTCACGGATCTCACCGACGAGGATGACGTCCGGGTCCTGGCGGAGGAAGGCGCGGAGGGCCGAGGCGAACGTCAGGTCGATCTTGTGGTTGACCTGGACCTGGCCGATGCCGGGGGCCTCGTACTCGACCGGGTCCTCGATGGTGAGGATGTTCTTGTCGGGGCTGTTGATCTCGGTGAGGGCCGAGTAGAGCGTCGTCGACTTCCCCGAGCCGGTGGGGCCCGTGACCAGCAGGATGCCGTGGGGCCGACGGATGAGCTCCCGGAAGATGGACAGCGTCTTTCCGGACATGCCGATCTTGTCGAGGCTGAAGACCTTCCCCTTCTCGAGGATACGCATGACGACGCGCTCGCCATGGCGGACCGGCACGGTGGACACGCGAAGGTCGATCTCGCGCCCGCCCATCTTCTTCCGGATGCGACCATCCTGGGGAAGGCGCTTCTCGGCGATGTTGAGGCCCGCCATGATCTTGATGCGGGCCACGATGGTGTTCTTGAACTTCGACGGAGGCCGCAGCGACTCCTTGAGCACACCGTCGATGCGGTAGCGGACGACGAGGTCCTTCTCGTAGGGCTCGATGTGGATGTCTGAGGCGCGCTCCTTGATGGCCTGCGAGAGCACCGCGTTCACGAAGCGGATGATGGGGGCCTGGTTGGGGTCGTCGAGGAGCTCGGCGTCGTCGAGGGCGAGGTCGTCGCCATCCTCCACGTCGTCGTCGGCCTCCTCGATGATGGCCTCGGCGGACTGAGCCGCCTTGTCGTACGCCTGCTGCGTCACGTCGGACAGGACGTCGGCGGGGATGATGACGGGTCGCACCGGGTAGCCGTAGAGCACGCGGAGATCGTCGAGGGTGTTCAACGCGTCGAGATCCGCCATGCCCACGACGAGCTCGCCGTTGGCCAGGTAGAGCGGCAGGATGCCGTTCTCACGGGCGATGTGGTTCGGAAGCTTGCGGATGGTCTCGGGAAGGATGGCCCCGACGTCGACCTGGGTCACGACCGGAAGCCCCGACAGGGCGCTCATCGCCTGGGCCATGGCCACCGTGTCGACCCCCTTGACCTCCACGATGGCCTGCCGGAGCGGGATCTCCTTCTTGGAGGCGAGGGCTCGGGCCTTGGCGAGGGAGTCCTCGTGGACCCCGAGCTCGGCGAGCTTCTCTGCGATGGCGACGCGACGGATGGCCATGCTTACTCCGGGGTGGACTCGGTGGGTTCGGTGGACTCGCCCTCGGTGCCTTCGCCCTCCTCCGGGAGGTCGTCGTCGGGGAGGATGATGACGGGCTGGTCGCTGGGGACCGTGCCGGCCTCCTCGCCGGGCTCGAGGTTGCGGTTCTCCTCACGCACCTGCTCGACGGCGGCGCGGGTCTCGTCGGACAGAGGCTCGCCGTCGAGACGCAGCTCCTGGTCCACCGTGGCGGGGCCCCGGTACATCGAGGGCTCCTCCACCATGTTCATGCTGTAGCGAAGCAGCGACTGCAGCTCGCTCCAGTACTGGTCCCGGGACTTTCCGTAGAAGCGACGGAAGAACTCCTGCCGCTGGGCTTCCTTGACCCGCTGCACCTCGTACATGTCGTCGGGACCATCGATGATGTGGGGCGTGAGGAAGACCATGAGGTTGGTCTTGCGGTCCTTGTCGGACGTGGACCGGAACAGAGCGCCCAGGAGCGGCAGATCGCCGAGGATCGGGATCTTGTTCTCCGAGTGGGTCTGGGTGGTGCCCACCAGGCCGCCGAGCACCATCGTCTCGTTGTCACGGACGATGACCGTGGTCTTCACGTTGCGCTTGGAGGTGGTGGGACCGCCGGAGGCGAACAGGTCGGCCTGGGCCTGGGCGGAGTCCTCGACCTCGGAGACCTCGAGCTCGAGCTCCAGGGTGACGTAGTCGGCCGCGTTGATCTGCGGCGTGATCTTCATCGTGATGGCGACGTCTTCCCGGGTGAAGCTCGTGATGGGCTGCCCGACGTTGCTGAAGGTGGTGTTGCCCGGGAACGGGATCTTCCGACCCACCACGATCTCCGCCTCCTGGTTGTCGAGGGTGGTGACGTTGGGGTTGGAGATGATGTTGGTGTTCGCCGCCACCTTGATGGCGTTCAGGGCGATGCCGAAGGCCGGAATCGGGATCGTGGTGGATCCGGTGGGGTTCGTGGGGTCGACGGAGACCGGCACATCGACGGTCTGGCCGTACACGCCGAAGGCCAGGCCGGACAGGGCCTCCTGCTGCAGCCCCAGGGAGGTCGTGCCGAGCTGTCCCGACAGGAACCCGACCGAGCCCTCCTCTGGGCTCTGGGGAACGTGGGCCGCGATGTTGAAGTCGAAGCTGTCCTCGCTGGTGAGCTCGAGGACGACGGCATCGACGAAGACCGAGCGACGTCGGATGTCGAGCTGCTTGATCACCGACTCGACGACCCGGAAGTCCTCGTTGTTGGCGATGATCACCAGCGAGTTGGTGTTCTCGTCGGCCGCGATCCGCATCCCGGAGTCGAAGGCCGCGATGGCCCCACGCTCCTCCCCTTCCCCCTCGGCGGTGGCGGTGACCCGACCGGCGGCAGTGCGGGAGTTGGCGGGGGTGCCACGGCTGTTCCGGCTGGTCCGGCTGTTGGCGGAGCTCTGGGACTGGGAGAGCTCCGACAGCACCTGGCTGACCTCCTCGGCCTTCGCGTTCTCCAGGTAGACCACGTGGATCTGGGCGCGGTTCTGGGGATCGACGTCGACGTCGATCTGCTGGAGGAGATCGCGGATGGCCTGGTGGCCGTCTTCGTTCGCGAGCACGATGAGGGCGTTGGTCCGCTCGTCGTCGAGGACCTTGCTGATGTAGCTGGCCTTCTCGCCCGCGGTGACCGCCTCGGTGTTCGACGGCGTGCTGCTGCTCCGGGAGGAGCGGCGGCTCCGACGGCTCGACCGACTCGACCGGCTGCTCGTCTCCTCGGGCTCCGTCTCCGCGGTCCCGTAGAGCTCCTCGATGATGGTCTTCACGTCCGTCGCGGTGGCGTAGCGGAGCTGGTAGATGACCATCGAGGACTTCGGCGCCGCCACGTCGAGTTCGTTCATCAGCTTGTAGAGCTTGCGGATGTTGTTGGCGGTGTCGGTGATGATCATCGTGTTGGTGGGCGGATACGCGATGATCTTGGCCTCGGACGGGGCCATTCCCTGGATGACCTTGGTCATGTCGTTGACGCTGACGTTGTTCAGCTGGATGAGCTGGGTGACGTAGTCGTCGCCGGACCGCGGCGCGCCCGTGCGGATCTGGATGGGCTTCTGGCCGGCCTCGGCGGACTTCACGATCTTGGACGTGTCGCCGACGGTGGAGATGGTGTAGCCGGACACCTCGAGGGCAGAGAGGAAGGCCTGGTAGGCGGCCTCCGGGCTGACCTCGTGGTGGCTGATGATCGTGACCTTCTGGTTCTGCAGGTCCTTCGGGTCACCGATCACGAAGTTCATCCGCTTCAGACGCGCGAAGAAGGTGGTCAGGTCCCAAAGGGAGGTGTCGAAGAAGTCCAGCTTGACCGTGCCCGCCGGCGAGATGGGCGGCGGCAGGTCGTCGCCGTCCTCCGGGGTCACGATGGTCTCTCCGCCCGGCGTGTCCTGGGCCATCGCGGGGGCCGCGAGGAGTGCCGAGGTGACGAGGGAGAGCGACAACACGAAGGCCGACGCACACAGGGCCTTGGCCGCGCGCCGAGCAGGAGGGATGTTCACGAGGAATTCTCTCGGGGGGAAGTGGATCATTGAACTTCGTAGCAGAGCTCTTGCTGCTCTCCGCGTCGGGTGACGTTGAGGCAGAAGTTGGAGTCGTTCTGCATGGTGTTGTAGGCGCCCATCGCAGCCTGCATGCTGTTGAGGTCCGAGCCATTCACGGAGTGGATGACGTCGCCGTTCTTGATGCCCAGCTGGTCGGCGAGGGAGCCGCGCCGGATGGCGGAGAGGCGGTAGCCGTCGTAGTTCCCGTCGGCACCGCGATGGAGGAGGGCCCGGCCGAGCTTGGAGGCTGCCCCCAGGTCGCCGATGTACTTGTCGAGGAGGGAGCGCGGAACCGCCCACTTGTTGTCCCCGATCTGCTCGATGCCGTCGTCGTCTCCGCTGGACTTGGACGTGGAGGCCGTGGACCGGGTGGGGCGCTCTTCCTCCTCCATCGTGAGGATCTCACGCTCGCCGTTGCCACGCTCGAGCGTGACCTTCTTCTGGGCGATCTCGACGACCTTGCGGTCGTAGAGCTTGTCGCCGATGCCGTAGCCCACGGCGTGGTCCTTGCCGTTCTCGAGGATGAGAGCGGAGCTGAACTCCTCGGGCGTGGTGACCACGGTGCCCAGCAGGGTGACCTTCAGGTCGCTCGGCGCCTCGGAGTCTCCGCCGGAGCTGTCGCCAGCGGCACCAGGCTTCCGGGACGCCCAGTACGTGCGGGCGCCCTCGTCGAAGATGTTCTGCCCCATGACCACGTCGAGGTACTGGTCGGCGGACTTGAGGCGGGGCGCGGCCTGGGTGCGAGGCCGGGCCGTGGGCCCGGCCGCTGCGACGGCCGGGGCCGATGCCACCTCTCCGTCGGGCTGGATCAGGCGGCCGAGAACGGTGGTGCTGACGAAGCCGAGCCCGACGGCCAGCACGGTGGCCGCGGCGAATCCGGCGATGATGGCGTTTCGACTCACGAGCGCCTCTGCGGAGGGGACTGCCCCGGGACCTGATGGGGCCCTCGGGACCAGAGCAAGGAACGTGCCACCCTAATGCGCCCAGGATCGAGCTGCCGCCGTGGATCCGACCCCGCCCAGATGGACAAGCTGTCACGCCACGCACGGTGCTCCCCCAGGCGGTGACAAGTTGTCATCCCGGCCCCCGTCAGGGGCTGTTGGTCTCCGCGCTCGGCGCGTCGAGCAGGGCGCGGAGCTCCGGCTGCTCCGTGCTCTGAAGGGGCGCCACCACCAGCCGCCACCGAGCGGTGTGGGGCGGTGCGGGCTCCCACGCGGCAAGGGCGGCCGCGAGCTCGTTCGGAGCATCTTGGGCGAAGGTCCGCATCAAGCCGGCGTGGACCCCGAGGGTGTCCCGCAGGAGCAGGTCGAAGGTGGAGCGGTCGAAGGGAAGGTGCTCCCTCCAGGCGAACCAGTAGCGCCAGGTCCGCTCTCGGTGGTGCTGGAGGACGAGCGCCAGGCCACGCTCGGGATCCACCACGTCGCTGGGCTCGACCACCTGCGCGAGTCGTGCGAGGGCGTTGGCAGCGGCGCGCCCCTTGGGCCCCGGGGTCGTCACACGACCCATCGCGGCGATCCAGCTCTCCTCGGGGTTGGTGCGCTCGGCCTTGGCGAGGATGGCCAGCGACGCGGTGGCGGGCTTGGTCGCGTTGGGGATGCTCACGAGGTAGTGCAGGGTGGTGGCCGCCTCGGCCTGGAGGGGCTCGCCGGGCATGTTGACGTCCCGCAGGCGGTTGGCCAGGCGACGACGCACGGCCTTGTCCCGGTCCATGGCCAGCTGGGTGATCAGTCCGGGGGGCACGAGCTGAGGGGCGTCGGCGGTCATCGGGTCGCTGGCCGTGTGGCGAAACCACGGGACGAGGGCATCGACGAGCTGCCGTCGGACGATGGGATCCGGGTGGTCGACCAACCTGAACAGGTCGTCGAGCATCCCCTTGGAGGGCGGTGGGATCGGGTTGTCCCCCGTCTCGAAGAACAGATCCCGAACAGCCTGTGGGGTGACGGCATCGGTGGTGAGCCGTGCCCGGGCCTCGACCCGGAGGTCCTCCCGGGCGAGCACCCACCCCACGCCGGTGGATCCAGGCTCGACCACCGTGTCGCCCACCAGCTCCCAGCCGCTGTCGTCGCCGGGTCCCCAGCGGAAGGTCACCGGGCCGGTGGCCGGACAGACCAGCCGGCTGGACTGCACCTCACACAGGCCTGCCGCCCCATCGGCAGCGATGTCGTAGAGGGTGCCCGCGTCTCCGTGCACGCCCGCGTGGAGCATGGCGAAGCGCACCTCGACGTCTCCCTCGGCCGCCAGGCTGGGGGCCGCGCACAGCCCGCTGAGGGCGAGGGCCCCTGCGATGCGAAACCAACCCATGGCGGGAGTATGGCACGCTGTGCACCGGTCGCGACGGCCCGCGACCTCGGAGGTTCCGTGCTCCCCCTACCCGAAGCCCTGCTGCTCTTTGCCCTGCACGATGACACGGGGACGGTCGTCTCGTCGGCCTTCCTGGCCCTCGACCACACCCTCCGGGGAGCCATCCTCGCGGAGCTGCGCCTGCGGGGTCTGGTTCAGACGCGGGCCGACGGCATGATGCGCCTGCACCCGAGTCCCCCGGAGGCCCGACTGGAGCCCCTGCTGGCGCGGTCCCTCGCGCTGCTTCGTGCCGAGGACGCCGAGCTGTCCGTGGCCGACGCGCTGACGGTCCTGGAGCGGGGCCTCCCCGATCTCCGGGAGCTGATCAGCACCGAGCTCGCTCGCCGCGGCATCCTCGGAGAGTCGACCATCTCCCGGATGGGGCTGCCCGACGACGTGGCGCACCCGTCGGCGAACCACGAGCCGGAGGCCGCCCTGCGCCGAGCCACCTCCGAGGCCATCGACAGCGACCGGGACTCGCTCACCCCTCGCCTGGGCACGTTGATCGGCCTCACCGTGGCGGCCCACCTGGAGGAAGAGCTGTTCGAGGACGTGGACAAGGCCAAGGGTCTCGCCGACTGGGTCGCCGAGCAGGACGCCGTGCTCCGCGCTTCTCGCGAGGCCGTGGAGCGCGTCGAGGGCTGGTGACTCAGCCCGGGCGGATCGCCCGGACCACCTTCAGGTAGTTGGCGCCGAGGACGCCTCGGATCCGGTCGGTGGACCATCCCCGATCCAGCATGTCCTGCACGAGCTGGGGGTGATGGGTGACGTCGCCGAGGTCGTGGGGGGGCACGATCATGCCGTCGTAGTCGGTGCCGATCGACGCCGCCTCCTCGCCCCCGACCTGGATGACGTGCTCCAGGTGATCCACGATGGCCGCACGGGGACAGCGTCGCCCCGGGGCCAGGAAGCTGGACTGGTACATCACGCCCACCACGCCGCCCCGATCTGCGATGGCCCGGATCTGTGCGTCGTCGACGTTGCGCCAGTGGGGGTGCACCCCGTCGACACCGGTGTGGCTCACGATGGGCGGGAGGCTCGGATCATGGACGTCGAGCACGTCCCAGAAGGTGCGCTTGCCCGCATGGGCCAGGTCGACGAGGACCCTCGCCCGGTTCATGCGCGCCACCATGTCCCGCCCTCGGGCCGTGCACCCGCGGTCGGGCCCCGCCGGAGAGTTGGTGCCCCCCAGACGCGAGGTCGTGAGATGCACGAGGGTGATGCGGTGGAGCAGCTGACCGAGGGGACCCTCGAGCAGCGCGGGATCGCCGGAGAGGGCGTTGGCCCCCTGTAGAGCCAGGAAGAACGCGGTGCGGCCGCCTGCGACCGCGCGGTCGTAGCCCGCCGCGTCCCACACGACCTCAAGGTCCTCAGGGTGGGCGTCGATCCGTGCCTGCACCGCTGCGACGTTGCTCAGCGTGGTGCGCAGGCGGTCCCGCCAGGTGCGGAAGGGGTTCGTGGCGATGTCGTAGACGACGCCCGTGAAGCCGGCCTCACGGATGCGGGGGTAGTCGGTGTGGCGCCAGAACGGAGGCGGCTGCTGGAAGCGGCCGTGGTGCTTCGTGGGGTCGTAGCCGAACACCCGCACCGGCACCTCGAGGTCGAGGTGCAGGTCGATGAACGGACTGTCGAGGAGCAGCTCGCAGGCCTCCACGGAGACACCGAGCATACGGGCCCAGCCCGTCGCGTCCTGGCGCGGGTCCGTCCAGGCGAGCGCCACCGCTAGGCCGGATGGGAGCGCTTGAAGTACAGCTGGGCGGTGCCCGTCTCCTCGGGGTCGAGGGCTACGAGGTCCCAGCCCTGTGCGCCCGCCTCTTCCAGGTAGTCGAAGAGCGAGGGGCACGAAGCCTCGGCCCCCTCGGAGCCCTCCTGCTCCTCCCCCTGCCAGTGGCCGTTGGCCCGCAGGACGCGGTCGTTCTCCATGTACACCACGAGGTACTCGAACCGGGTCATCTTGCCTCCCACGACGGTCTAACGCTCACAGGGCGCCCCGCGCGCCACGGGACGCTCCGGCGAGCCCTCCCGAAATAGCCGGCGCCAGCGAGGTGTCCACAGGGGGCTGTTCCTGTCGACCCGCCCCGTCTATGGTGCGTTCATGATTCGTTGCCTGACTCTCTTCGCCCTCGCCCTCCTCCCCGTCGCCGCCCAGGCCCAGGGAGAAGCCAGAGACCTCGCGCTCGAGGCCTTCTCCATCGAGTTCTACCGGCACAACGTGTCGGCGACACCGACCGACCTGGCCGCGCGGTTCCAAGACGCCTGCGAGCGGGGGTACAACCCCGCCTGCCGGCGAAACAACTGGTTCAACGGCAAGAAGGCGAACCTCCAGAGCGCCGCGGAGATGCTGCTCCCGAGCTGTGAGTCCGGCGACCCGGTGGCGTGCATCGTCACCGGCTGGAACTACGAAGCGGAGGCCGCGCGTGCCGGCACGCCCGACGAGGCGCTGCGGCAGATCAAGCGGGCCGCACGCAACTACAAGCTGCACTGCGACCAGGACTACTCCCCCGCCTGTCACGACTACGCGCGTCTCCTCTACGACGCGAAGGGCCTGGGCGCCGACCCCCGCGCCGCTGTGAAGCGGTGGCAGGACGCCTGCCTCTCCGGGGTGCCCGCCAGCTGCGACACCCTCGCCAAGCTGTACACCACCGGGGGGCCCGCGATCCGTCCCAACCGCAGCTCGGCCAAGAGCTACGCAAAGCGTGCCTGCGACGCTGGCTTCGCCGAGGGCTGCGCTACGCTCGGCGAGATGGACAAGGAGGACATGGACGTCGCCGAGTTCGACGCCTTCTACGGCGACCTGTGCAGCAAGGGCCACCGCGACAGCTGCTGGACCCTCGCCCGCACCTACTTCGACGGCATCCACCCCGAGCCCTCCGACGGGCGTGCCCAGGAGCTCTTCGCGCTGGCCTGCGATCTCGGCCACCCCCGCGCCTGCTTCGAGTCGGGGCGCCACCATGGCGAGGGGCAGAACACCGACGATGCCAAGGCCGCCGGCTACTACGCCAACGCCTGCGAGCTCGGAGCCCCCTCGGGCTGCGACGCCTTCGTCGACATGGTGCTGGCGGGCCGCACCGGTGGATCCGTCAAGGAGTTCCCCGAGGCCTTCGACGTGGCCTGTGAGGAGCGGGAGTCGAAGCAGGCATGCAGCGTGCTGGGGGAGGCCCTGATCCAGGGCGTCGACGTTCCCCGCGATGCCGAGCGTGGGCGCGAGCTCCTCCACCGCGCCTGCACCGACGAGGGCTCCGACATCCTCGCCTGTGCGAACCTCGCTCGGTCCTACGAGGAGGGACTGGGGGGCGACCGCGACCGCACCGAGGCCTCCCAGTTCTACCGCTGGGCCTGCATCGGAGGACACGCCGAGAGCTGCCTGCGTCGGGGCGACCTCCTCCAGTCCGATGTGGGCGTGCGCCGCGACGACTACGAGGCCCTCAACATGTTCGAGCGCGCCTGCGCCGACGGCCTCGCCATCGCGTGCCGCAAGGGTGCCCTCATCCCCCACGAGGGCACCTACGTGACCCGGGACCTCGCCCGCGCAGCCGGTCTGTACGAGAAGGCCTGCTCCATGGGCGACGGCTCGGGCTGCTACGGCCTCGGCCAGGTCCTCGAGGTCGGCACCGAGGGGGCCCCCGACATGTCGGGCGCCCGCACCGCCTACGAGGACGCGCTCAGCAAGGGGGCCGTCGAGGCGAAGAGCTCCCTGTCCCGCTTGCTGTGGAACGGCTTCGGCGGCAAGAAGGACAAGGGCCGCGCCCGCAAGCTGGCCTCCGAGGCCTGCAAGAACGGCGACAACCCGGCCTGCCAGGGTCCCGCCGCTCTCTGAGCTCGCCCGGACGCAGCTCGCGGACGTGTAGGACGCTCGGTCGGGACAGCCGCCGGACCGCGCGCTAGCAGGCGCCATGCGTGTCGTCGTCGCCGAGAAGCCGTCTGTCGCCCGGGACCTCGCAAGGGTTCTGGGGGCCAACCAACGTCACCAGGGCTTCCTGGAGGGCAACGGTCTGGCCATCACCTGGTGCTTCGGCCACATGGCGGAGCTCCAGGAGCCTGCCCACTACGACCCCGCCTGGAAGCGCTGGTCCCTCGACACCCTCCCGATGCTTCCCGAGCAGTTCCACGTCAAGACGAGGCAGGGGGCGAAGGACCAGTTCGGTGTCATCTCCAGGCTCCTCGGGCAGGCCGAGGAGGTCGTCAACGCATGCGATGCGGGGCGGGAGGGGGAGCTGATCTTCCGCTGGGTGATGGAGATGGCAGGCTGCCAGGCGCCCGTCCGGCGACTGTGGGTCTCGTCGCTCACCGATGCTGCGATCCAGGCGGGCTGGGCCAAGCTGCGCCCCGGCTCGGACTTCGACCGCCTCGCCGACGCGGCCCGCTGTCGCTCGGAGTCGGACTGGCTGGTGGGGCTCAACGCCACGCGGGCACTCACCTGCCGGGCCCAGCAGGAGGGGGGCGGTCAGCTGCTCTCTGTCGGCCGGGTCCAGACCCCTACCCTCGCCATGATCGTCGGCCGGGACCGAGAGATCGAGGCCTTCGTCCCGCAGGACTTCTGGCAGGTGAAGGCCACCTTCGAGGCCGACGTTCCCGGGGAGCTCCGCACCTTCGAGGGCACGTGGTTCCGAGACGGCGACCCCTCCGAGAAGGGGAAGAAGGAGGCGAAGGAGGGCGACGAGCCCAGCCACGCCGAGCGCCTCGGCACCGAAGCGGAGGCCCAGCAGCTGGTCGACGCCGCGCTGGGCCAGAAGGGGCGTATCGCAACGGCCCTGCGCAAGCGCACGAAGGAGCCGCCTCCCCTCCTGTACGACCTCACGTCGCTGCAGCGACGGGCCAACCAGCGGTACGGGCTCTCCGCCGACAAGACCCTCGCCGTCGCCCAGTCCCTGTACGAGACCCACAAGGTCATCACCTACCCCCGGACCGACGCCCGCTTCCTCACCCCAGACCAGGTTCCGACGCTGCCCGACGCCGTCCGTGGGCTCCGCCCCATCCCCGTGTACCAGCCCTTCGCGGACGCCATCCTCCAGAACCCCATCCAGCCGGGGAAGCGCGTGGTGAACGCCGCAGAGGTCGGGGATCACCACGCGATCCTGCCCACGGGGCGCACGCCGCCATCCTCCCTCTCCCCCGACGAGAAGCGGGTCTTCGACCTGGTGGCTCGCCGTTTTCTCGCGGCCCTCTCCGAAGACGCCCTGTTCGACGTCAGCCGCATCGTCGTGGAGGTCCAGCCCTCGGGGCCTCTGCCCGACGGGGTGCCGACGCCTCTCACCTTCCGCTCCCGCGGCCGCATCTGCCGCCGCGAGGGCTGGCGTGCCATCGACCCACCCAAGAAGCAGAAGCAGGTGGAGCTCCCAGCGGTCGACGTCGACGACGAGGTCGACGCCACCGAGGTGCGCCCGGCGGCGGGGCAGACCCGTCCCCCCCGCCCCCACAACGACGCCAGCATCCTCAAGTCCATGGAGACGGCGGGCCGTCAGCTCGACGACAAGGAGCTGGCACGGGCGATGCGGGGGAGTGGACTCGGCACGCCGGCCACCCGCGCCGCCATCCTGACGGTGCTCCTGCAGCGAGGCTACGTCGTCCGGAAGGGCAAGGAGCTCCGCGCCACCGAGAAGGGTTGTGCCCTCATCGACGCCGTCCCCATCGACGCCCTCACCTCCCCCGAGCTCACCGGGGCCTGGGAGGGCAAGCTCTCGCTGCTGGCCGACGGCCAAGGCGCACGCGCTACGTTCATGGGGGAGGTCCGCGCCTGGGTCCAGGAGATGGTGCAGGCCCTGGCGACCGCGGAGCTCTCCGATGCCGCCACGGCCCCGCCAGAGGACAAGAAGCCCATCGGGAACTGCCCGGCCTGCGGAGAGCCCGTGCGCGACCGGGGCCCCGTGTTCGCCTGCGACACCGGGCGCGCCTGCCCCTTTGTCGTGTTCAAGAAGATGTCGAAGCGAGCCATCTCCGCTCGCACGGTCAAGCAGCTGCTCGCCAGCGGCCGCTCCGACGCCCTGAAGGGCTTCAAGAGCAAGAAGGGAAAGGACTTCAGCGCCGGCCTCCTGTGGGACGAGGAGGCCAAGCGAGTCGGATTCTGGTTCCCCGAGCGCGACGACCAGGCGCCCCCGTCGAAGCGCGCCAAGCAGGCCATCCGCGAGGGGGCGTCCTGCCCTTCCTGCGGCCAAGGGACGGTGATCCGGGGGCGGGTGAAGCTTGGCTGCAGTCGTTGGCGGGACGGCTGCCGCTGGACGCACGCCCCATAGGGCGGAGCTCCGGCCGAGCGTGGTTGCATCCATGGGCGCCGGGTCTGCTCCAGGGCCGACCCGTGCGCGCCTTCAAGCCGAAGCCCGAAGCCTCGCGCCACCGCCTGCGGGCACCATTTGCGATGCGTCCGAACCGTCGCACTCGCTCAACGGCCCGTCAGAGCTTGGCCTTGGCCTTGGACGCGGCGTCGGAGCCACGACAGGAGCCCTCGGTGGCTCCGGCGTAGAAGGCCTTGGCGCCATCGGGCTTGCCCATCGCCTCGAAGGCCTCACCCTGCCGGTAGTAGGACCAGCAGGACCACTCGCTACCCGCGTGGTTGTTGATGACCTTGTTGAAGCCGGAGACCGCGGGGGCCCACTTCTCTTCGTTGAACCAGGTCTCGGCGAGGCGGTAGCGGACCTCCGCCATCTCCGGGGAGCCCACATGTGCCTCGACCGCCGCATTCAGGATCGCGCGAGCCACCGCCTGACGACCGGCCTCCATGTGGCCGATGGCCAGCTCGAGCTTGCCCTCCGCATCCTCGGGAATGTCGGTGGGGGCCTCGGCGGGCTCGGCGCTCGTGGCGCCTTCGGTGGTGCCGTCGCCCTCCACGGGCTCCAGACCGAGGTCGGCGGCGGTGGGCGGAGGCGGTGGCTGGACCGCGAGGAAGCTCTCGATCTGGGTGAGGCGCATCTCGTCGTAGAGCTGACGCTTCTCCAGGGAGAGCTGCTGATCCTCCATCGCCTGCTGAAGCTCGGTCAGCTGGAACTGGAGGACCTCCATGGAGCCCCGCAGGCGCGCCACCTCGGCGTTGACCTGATCGAGGTTCTCGAGGCGATCCGCCTCGGAGCGGCCCTGGTTGGAGACCCACTCCTGGAGCTGCTTGAGCTGAACTTCGGCCTCGACGAGCTGCGTCTCGACCTCGGCCACGCGCAGCTGCGCCGTCGACAGCTGCCGGGCCACCTCCGAGGAGGCGGTGGCCGGAGCGGCCATGGCGACACCGCCGAACAGGACGGCGGACATCGCGAGGACGACGGCGAACGAGCGCAGCATGCCTACTCGGAAGCGGACAGCTCGGCCCGGCGGTTCTTGGCCCAGGCCGACTCGTTGTGGCCGCGATCGACGGGCTGCTCCTCGCCGTAGGACGTGGTGGTGACACGGCTCGCGCTCACGCCACCGCCCTTGAGGTACGTCTTCACGCTCTCGGCGCGACGCTGCCCGAGGGCGAGGTTGTAGTCGACCGTGCCCCGCTCGTCGGCGTGGCCGGCGATCTTGATCTGACCCGACAGGCCCTGGAAGCAGGTCATGTGGCCGTCGAGGGTGGCCTTGGAGTCCGAGCGGATGTTGGACCGGTCGAAGTCGAAGTTCACCGTGACGTTGCGACAGGCCAGGTTGGCGTTCTTGACGATGAGGCCGCCGCGCAGGGTGTTGGTCTCCCCTGCGGGGTTGGTGACCTTCACGTCGTAGGTGCCGAGGGCCAGCGCGGGTGCCATGACCGTGAGCTGGTTCGAGTTGGTGACGCGCACCTCGGTACCCGGCGTGGGACCGAAGGAGACGCTGGCACCGTCCTCGAAGGCCGAACCGTAGACCGTGACCTGGGTGGCCTGGTTCGGCTCGATCTGGCTGGGGGACACACTGGCGACCTGCAGGCGGACCTCGGGGGCCGCGGGGGGGGGCGGCGGAGGGGGGGGAGGCGGCTTCTTCTTGCAGCCGGGCCCGAGCAGGATGGCTGGTACGAGCAAGGCAGCAACCACCTTGGCGACCGAACGTGCGTGCATGTGCGAACTCCTCCCCAGGTGCCTGTGCACCCAAGCGACTGCGGGGGATTATGTGCCGCCGCAGAGGGTGTCAACCATAGGTGAAAGCAGCACCGTGTGCGACGCGGACGGACTCCGAACGGAGCGATTCCCCGAGCCGCAGGTGCGCCCATGCAGCGTGACTCACTGCCTCGACGACCCACATCACCAGACGGGGCCTTCAAGGATCCACGGGGGCGCGGGGAGGGAGCATTGGACGGGCGACAGCGTACGACGGCCGCCATCGCGCTCCTCGGCGCACTCATGGTCACTTTTCTGCTCCACGTGGCGACGACCCGCGCCGAGATCGCTCGGGTGGTGCCCGTCCTCGTGGTCTGGGGGAGCCTGGTCCTGGTGCTGGCCAAGAGCGCTCCGAGCATGCGCCACGTCCTCGTCGGCGCCGTCCTGGTGAGGGTGATCCTCGTCGGTTCCCCTCCCCTCCTCTCCGACGACCTGTTCCGCTACCTGTGGGAGGGCCACGCCGTCCTTGCCGGACACGACCCGCTCTACACGTCGCCGTCGGAGCTGATGGCCCTCGACCCGGCGCTGGCCCCGGAGATCGGCCCCCAGGTCAACCACCCCGAGCTCCCCTCGGTGTACCCGCCCCTCGCGATGGGGTGGTTCGCGCTCCTGGTGGCCCTCGGCGGAACGGTCGCGGTGGCCCAGCTCGCTACGACCGTGGCCGACGTGGTCACGGTGTGGGCCCTGCACCGCCTCGATGCCCGAGGGGCCTGGCTGTACGCGCTCCTGCCGCTGCCGGTCGTGGAGTCCGCGGTGGGTGCCCACATCGATGTGCCGGCCGCCACGCTGGCCACCCTCGGGCTGGTCGCCCTGCGCCGAGAGGGACATCGATGGGGATGGGCATGGCTCGTGGCCGGCGCCCTCACGAAGCTCTTCCCGCTGGTGTTGCTCCCCACCGCCTGGCGGCGACTGCGAGGGTCCGCGCGATGGCTCGCCCCCGTCACCGCCATCGCGGTCTCGGCGCTCCTCCTCCTCCCGTTTCTCCGTCTGGCGTGGCCCGCCGGCGTCGTGGCCTACGGCACCCGCTGGTCCTTCAACGGCCTCCTCCACCTGCCGCTCTCCTACGTGCTGGGGGCCGGAGCGCGCCCGCTCCTGGTCCTGGTGGGTGGAGCCGTGGGCCTCGCGGTCGCTCTCCGCGCCCGGCACGTAGCGTCCGCCTGGGCCGTGATGGGGGTGACCTTCGTGGCGATCACCCCGACGATGCATCCCTGGTACCTCCTCTGGGCCCTGATCCCGACCCTGGCCCTCGGTCGACGGGAGGTAGCCGCCGCCGCCGTGTTCGTGCCGGTGAGCTACGGCGTCCTCGCGACCTTCGACGAGACCACGGGCACCTGGAACGCGGGGCCGGGGTTGTGGGCGGCGACCTGGCTGCCCGCGCTGTCCGCGGCCCTGTTCGTGGGGTGGCGGGACCGAGGGGGTAGGATCGAGCACCAGGAGGCCTCATGACCCCCATCGCCCTGCTCCTCGCCACCGCCCTGGCCCAGTCGCCCCCCACCGTGGAGGAGCACCTCAAGGGCCACGACTCCTATGCCTACAGCGACGGCTCCTCGGTGTTCACCTTCCACAAGGATCAGAGCTTCCGTCTGGCGCCCATCGGGATGAGCGGCCGAGCCATCGAGGGCGTGTGGGCCAAGGTGGATGGAGGTCTGCTGGTGACCGGTCAGTGGACGTGGGTGAACGGCCTCTCCGTCGACGACGACTACCGGGAGATGCTGCTCCAGGTCTCCCCCCTGCCCGGCGAGCCCACCAAGGTGGGGACGCAGGCGGTCGAGGTCCGTCCGACGTACGCGGTGGTCGAGAAGGTCGCGCCCATCGACGCGGCGGTCTACAAGCGCCGGCTCAGCGTCGTCAAGCCGTAGGGTTCTTGCGTCGGTTCGGTCGTCCTCGCCACAGGTTCGCAGGTCGTGGCGCGAGGCTTCGGGCTTCAGACTTCGGGCTTCCGCATGCAGGTCGCATGGATTCGCCTCGATGTCCGCTTGGCCGCGGCGACCCGAGGGACTCGAAGGTTGCCGTCCGTGAGACCCAGCCAATAGCCCGCTCTGGAGGCTGGAGCCCGGAGCCCGGAGCCCGGAGCCTCCGCACTACTCCTCTCCCGGCTGGGCGTCGTCGCGAAGGGCCTCCACCTCGGCCTCGGCGGCGACCCGCGCCTCCTCCGTCGCCTTGGCCGCGGCACGGGCCTCGGCCGCACGTTGGGCCGCCTCGGCCGCACGCTGGGCCTCCTCCGCCCGCTCCCGGTCCCACGCAAGCGCCCGCTCGACACCGGCGTCGATCCGCTCCAGTACGCGGTCCGCCGAGGTGTGCCACTCTCGGGCGCTCACCCTCACGTCGACCCAGCCGCGGAAGGCCAGGACGCCCGGCTGGTGGACGTGTTTCTCGAGGACCTCCCCCGCCTCGTGTCCTTCCTCGACCAGCACGGCGACCGCGTAGCGCTCGGGATCCTCGGGGTGGTGGACCGCCAGGGGAACCCGAAACCCACTGCTGCCCACGTCGAGGTCGAAGGGGGTGCCGCGGCGCGCGAGGGCCTCGCCGATCTGGGCCGCAAGGGGCGGAGCCCCGATCCCCGCGCGGTCCCGCCGCTTCACCGAGCCGAGGCCCCCGGAACGGACCCGCTCCAGGATCCGGTCCGCCTGGAGACGGCGTCCGTGGGCGGTGTCCCAGACCAGCTCCAGGAAGGCCTTCAGGAGTCGCGGCCCGTCGTGCTTGGCGTGGGCGACGGTGAGCATCGACGGCTCGAAGGAGCTGACGACGACACAGCGACGCTTGGCGCGGGAGACCGCCACATTGAGGCGCCGCTCTCCCCCTACCTGGCCCAGGGGTCCGAAGCGGGCCGGCACGTAGGGCTGCCCGGCCAGGGGACCTGCCTTGCGCATCGTGGGGGCATGCCCGAGGGAGAAGACGATGACGTCCCGCTCGTCTCCCTGGACCGACTCCAGGTTCTTCACGAAGGGTCGTCGATCGAGCACCTCGTCGGCGGCTGCCACGGACCACCTGGCAGCGAAGTCGTCGTCGACGCTACAGCGGGCGTCGATCCGATCGAGGACCACCCGACGCTGCTGGATGTTGAAGGTGACGATGCCGACGCTCGGGGCCTCGGGGTCCCGAAGCAGATCGTGGACGACATCGACCACCCGGTCGGCCTCGATGGGATTCGCTCCCTTGTCGTAGGCACCGTCCGGCACCGACACCCACGACAGCGCCGGCGGCGCATGGAGGGTGGCCGTGCTGGGGATGGTGAACAGCTCCCCGCCGTACATGGCGTGGTTGCTGAAGGCGATGAGCTCCTCGTGGACACAGCGGTAGTGCCAGCGCAGGCCGGTGTGGGGGCAGCGCTGGCGAGCCAGGACGAGGAGGGACTCCGCCGACAGAGCGTCTTCTGCCAGGACCTCGTCGGCTACCGCCACGTCGTCGTCGCTGGTCGACAGCTCGAAGAAGCGGCTGGGCGGCATCTGCTTCTCGTCGCCCGCCACGACCGCTCGCCGGCCGCGAAGCAGGGCGGGGAAGCCCTTCTCGACGGTGCACTGGCTCGCCTCGTCCATCACCACGAGGTCGAACTGGGGCTCGGGGGGGAACAGCACCGCCATCGTCTCGGGGGACACCAGCCACACGGGGACGAGCTCGAGGAGACCCTTGTCGGCGAAGCCTCGGACGAAGCCACGCATCGACATCACGTAGCGCTTCTTCTGGGCCTCTCGGAGCATCGTCTCCCGGGCCTTCTGGATGGGCGTGCGGCGCCTTCCCTTCTCGGGCCGCTCGGCCGTGAGCAGGTCGACCCGGTCCCCGCGGGCCGCGATGGAACGGACCAGTAGCTCTCCCTGGCGTCGGACCGCGTCGGCCAGGAGCGCCTCGGCCTCAGCGAGCTCGCCAAAGGGGGTCACCCGATCGAGCTCACGGGCGGCCGGGAACATCTTCTCGGTGGCCTGGATCGCCGCCACGGCCCAGCCGTGCTGGAGGGCGTCGGACCAGGCGCCCGGCGACACGGGGGTGCCCTCCTGGTCGGCGAGGGCGTGGATCAACGAGCGAGCTCGTGGGTAGAGCCGCTCTGCCGCGTCGATGCTGCGGTCCCGCACGGCGACCCGGGCGACGTCGGTCGCCCAGCTGTCGACCCATGACGTCAGCTCGTCCGGCATGGGGGTCGGGGTCAGCCACGGCAGGTGCTCGCGGATCGG